>Ga0213820_1000040_pt1 | contig 150476 bp, 145 predicted proteins | sample MC6MC0910MG_FD_179889 | JGI IMG/M metagenome (GOLD analysis project Ga0213820, IMG submission 179889) | Enriched soil aggregate microbial communities from Iowa State University, Ames, United States - MC6-MC0910-MG | ecosystem: Environmental > Terrestrial > Soil > Unclassified | place: USA...
GTATTAGGCACGCCGCCAGCGTTCGTCCTGAGCCAGGATCAAACTCTCCATAAAAGAAATTTGATTAGCTCAAATTGTTTTGCTGGCATCAATTTTGATGTCCAAAATTTTTGTTTCGTTCACTAACATAAGTTAGCTCAGAAACTATATTGATTACGTTTTGCTTGTTCAGTTTTCAAGGTTCATATCGTTCGTCGTTTTTCAGCGACTTCTTTATCTTAACATCTCATCCAACTCATGTCAACAACTTTTCAAAAGTTTTTTCACTCGTTTTATAAGTGTTTTTTTCGTTATGTCTTAGCGACAATTAATATAATACAATATCAATATATTAATCGTCAATACTTTTTTTATAAAAATATCGAGGTATTTTCTATACCTCGATTACTAGCATACTATATGTCTTATTCAAATTATAGAGACTCTAGATTCACCTTATAATGTCGGTGGAATATCATTTCACTTTTTGCAACGACAGGTTCAATAAGAATGTAACCTTTATCCACTAAATACTCTACAAACACTTCTAAGTCTACGGAATAGTTCACGAGCTCGTGATGATCGTGTAGTTCTTGAATCGTCCATGACTCTTTTGTTTGCATTACTTCTAATATATGTTGGGCTCCGTCATGTGTACGTGAATGGATTAAAAACTCACTTGCTAAAAAAAGAAGTTCTAATCGTTTTTCTATTGGCTCATTACTTGTTACGAGTTCTTCATATAACTTATAAATAGCAGGCTCTATCTTTTTTACTTGCGCCCATACTGTAACTTCGGGATACAAACCACTATCGATAATGAACAAACGTCCTAAATGATGTAATGAATCAACAACATGATTGTAGGCATCTAGATAGCTTCCTTTATCAAAATATTCTTTTCCTTCTAAATAACGTCGAATTAACTTTGAAAATTGAATCCCCGTTTTTATTTTCCGACCGTTAAATGGGAACTCTTGTAGTTCAATTTTTAACTTATGCAGAAATTCATTGCGATCAAACAAAACTCTACCGAAGAAAATCCAATCAACTACTTTTTTATTTGAGCCAATTAGTAACCACTTCCGTAACAATTTTTCTGTAACAGTATGTAAGGCTACCTTATTCCCTTCATATAAATAATGCTTCGAGAAAACAGGTTGATCCGCTTCTTTCACAATAATGAGTAATATTGTATCAAAGGTGTCTGTAACATTACTTTGCTCTTCACGCTTCTCCATTAAAATGACACCTAATGTATTAGACTGACTCGCACGTTCTTGGTATATCGGACGCAAAACTTGCTCCATGTTCAGTCCTCCTCTATTTGTTGTATGACTTTATTTCGTTAAAATTTCGACATACTCTGAAAGTATTCCTTCTTTGCCTTTTAGTCAAAACTAAAATACTTTGTTCTTATATGTTATAGTAGATTTTAGATTGGGAGGCAAGATATAGTATGAAACCTTACAAAAGTAAAATTAATAAAATCCGTTCATTTGCATTAGCACTTATTTTTATCGGCTTTGTTGTTATGTATGGGGGAATATTCTTCAAAAACAATCCCATCCTTGTCTTAATCTTCATGACACTTGGTTTACTGTGTATTATCGGTAGTACAGTTGTCTATGCTTGGATTGGACTTCTTTCAACGAGAGCCGTTCAAGTAGAGTGCCCAAATTGTCACAAGCATACGAAAGTATTAGGTCGTGTCGATATGTGCATGTACTGTAATGAACCATTAACACTCGATCCAACACTTGAAGGAAAAGAATTCGATCAATCTTACAATAACAAAGCAAAAAATTCCTAGCCCTTATGCAAGAGCTAGGATTTTTTAATGCCACACTTCTTTGGAGTTATGACCCCGTACTATATACTCACTGTGTACTTCGAAATATGCTTTTCTTTCAGACTAGCTATACCAGTTTTGAAAAACTTTTGTTGATTTTGTCTGTCATCGAATGATTTTATCATTTGCTCTACTAATTTTTGCGTAATCATATCGTTTACGTCACCAGAAGACTGTTCGTTTTCTTCATGCTTTGAAATTTTCACTTCTCTCACAATTACCTTTTCGCCATTTTCTTTCGTTACGATATGGCGTACATAACCATGCTCTCTTTTTATTTCATATGTTGCTTTTCTTTTTTTATTAGCTAAAAACAAATCATCCGATAAACAGGCATCCCTTTTTAATGTACTAAAGTAATTACTACTCCCTAATTGTACATTCATTTTATCCCTCCTATTAGTTATGAATTACCTATTATTAATATCGTTAATAGTCAGTCTGTTTTTACAACTTTCTCACTCCACAATAAAAAGCAAGTGAGCGCATTGCCCACTTGCTTTTCTATGCTTGAACTTTTGTCATAAACCTAAGAACTACTTATTGTACTTTTGCTGCTACATCTTTACAAGATGGGCATGTGCCGTATATTTCTAGACGGTGTGTGTGTACGTCAAAGTCTGTTACTTGTGATGCGAAATGTTCGATTTCATCTAAACCTGGGTAGTGGAAATCGACTATTTTACCGCAGCATTCACAAATCATATGATAGTGATCGTTTGTCACAAAATCAAAACGGCTAGAAGCATCACCATACGTCAGCTCTTTCACTAATCCTACTTCACGGAATACACGTAAATTATTGTAGACAGTTGCCACACTCATATTCGGAAACTTCCCCTCAAGCGCTTTATAAATTTCATCGGCCGTTGGATGTGTCATCGATTGAATCAAATATTCTAAAATAGCATGACGCTGAGGAGTAATGCGTACACCAGTTGTTTTTAACGTGTCAAGTGCATCCTGTAAATGCGGTATAGACATCGTCATGCACCCCTTTTCATAAGTATTATTAATTTATAATTGTTATAATTAGTGTATCGAATCAGGCTAACATCTGTCAACTTTCGTCCTAAGCACTAGCAACATTAAATTGTAATTTAATATCCTCTAGATAAATCCACTACATTTTCTAACGCCGTTTCTCCATTTAACCACTTCATTAAGCTCGGCTTAAAAATATCTAAGCTGCGCTCCACATAGCGCGATGAGTGACTAGACACATGTGGCGAGACGATGACATTCGGACATGACCATAAAGGACTACTTGCACTAAGTGGTTCTTCATCAAACACATCTAATACTGCGTAGCCAATTTCGCCTGTTTCCATTGCGTGCATAAGAACCTTCTCATCTACTAAATTTCCACGTCCGAAATTCATGAAAATCGCATCGTTTTTCATTGCTTTAAAATGCTCTTCCTTCAATAAACGCGTAGTTTCCGCCGTTTTTGGTAAGACAGAAAGTACGATATCCGCCTTAGGCAAAACTTCTGTTAGCTGGCCGAAACTTACCATCACATCCATATAAGGTGCAGCTTTACCTGAACGATTACAGCCAATTGTCGTTACACCGAATGCTTGTAATAAGCGACCTACTTCCGCTCCAATCGCACCAGGTCCTAATATTAGTGCGGTATTATCACGTAATTCCGTTTGCTTCCCTTTCTTCGACCATTCTTTTTTCTTTTGCTGCTCATACATCCATGGCAATGCACGCTTTATTGCTAAAATATGCGCAAGCATCGATTCGGCCATAGGTGATTTATGAATTCCGCGAACATTGGATACTAAAATACCACGATCGATAATGGCTTGTGCTGGCATTTTTTCTACACCTGCTGAGGCAACAAAAATCCATTTTAGTTTTGATGCGTATTGCATATTGTCATTGTTTAAATCTTCACCATATGTAACTAGTACATCAGCTTTTTGAAGCTCTTCCGTTGATAAGCCACTACCAAAAACAAAATCACATTGTGGAAACTCCTTTACTAACGGTTCACATAAATCTGGTCTTGGCTCAAACGTAAAATAAATTCTCATTGTTGCTCCTCCTGCTTTGCTAAATATGTGTATACTTCTTCAATATGATTTTTCACACGTACTTTGCGCCATGCCTTCATAAGATTCCCCTCGGTATCAATTAAAAAGGTAGAGCGTTCAATCCCCATATATTCGCGACCATACATTTTCTTTAACACCCATACGTCATAAGCCTCCGCCACAGCATGATCCTCGTCCACTAAAAGAGAAAAAGGTAGCCCATGCTTATCAATAAATTTCGTATGCTTTTGGGCATTATCAGGACTAACGCCCAATACTACAGCGTTTAACTGACTGAAGTCCTCATGCTTATCACGAAAATCACATGCCTCTGTTGTACAGCCCGGTGTCATATCTTTCGGATAAAAATACAAAATGACATTTTTGCCTCTAAAATCTGCTAATTTTACGTGCTCCCCTTTTTCATTAACAAGTGTAAAATCAGGTGCTTTTTGTCCTTCAACTAACGTCATCACAATCTCCTCCTTTGCATGTCTTATTTTACTCTAAGTAACAAATCAAGTCATATACCTTATTTTCTTTGGATTTCTTACACTGATAGGTCTACAATAGATTAAGTATAATTACTTAGGAGGCATAATTTATGAATCACTCAAAATCTGAAGCAGTACACGAAGAAGCGCTTTTACATATCGTAGGCGGTGTCAACAGCCCTTCTCGTTCTTATAAAGCAGTTGGTGGTGGTTCCCCTGTTGCAATGGCACGTGGAAAAGGCGCTTATTTTTGGGATGTGGACGGCAACCGTTACATCGACTATTTAGCTGCATACGGTCCACTTGTTACAGGTCATGGCCATCCGCATATCGCTAAGGCCATTGCCAATGCCGCTGAAAACGGTACATTATTTGGTACGCCAACTGAATATGAGGTAACGTTTGCAAAAATGCTAAAAGAAGCAATTCCTTCAATGGATAAAGTACGCTTTAATAACTCTGGTACAGAAGCAGTAATGACAACTATCCGCGTTGCGCGTGCCTATACTGGTCGTACAAAAATTATGAAATTCGCCGGCTGCTACCACGGTCACTTTGACTTAGTATTAGTAGCTGCAGGTTCGGGGCCAGCTACATTAGGTACACCAGACTCAGCAGGTGTCACAACGGCTACAGCAGAAGAAGTCATTACAGTACCTTTTAATAATCCACAAGCCTTTACTGAAGCGATGGATAAATGGGGCGATCAAATCGCAGGTATTTTAATTGAACCTATCGTAGGTAACTTCGGAATTGTTGAACCGAACCCAGGATTTTTAGAATTAGTGCACGCTACAGCAAAAGAAAAAGGTGCACTGACAATTTATGATGAAGTCATTACGGCATTCCGTTTCCATTATGGCGGTGCACAAACTTTACTTGGTTTAACGCCTGATCTTACTGCACTAGGGAAAGTCATTGGTGGTGGTTTACCAATCGGTGCTTACGGTGGTCGTAAAGAAATTATGGATACCGTTGCACCACTTGGACCAGCATACCAAGCAGGGACAATGGCAGGAAACCCTGCATCCATGCAAGCTGGTATCGCATGCTTAGAAGTATTAGCAACACCAGGTATTTACGATGAAATGGATCGACTTGGCGCAATTTTAGAAGAAGGGATTTTAGCAGCAGCAAAAAAACACGGTGTCACAATCACTTTAAATCGTCTAAAAGGTGCACTGACAATTTACTTTACAGATGTGAAGGTAGAAAACTATGAGCAAGCCGAAAACACGGACGGAGAAATTTTCGGTCGCTTCTTTAAACTAATGCTTAACCAAGGCATTAACCTTGCTCCATCTAAATATGAAGCATGGTTTTTAACAACTGAGCATACAGAAGCAGATATTCGTGAAACAATTGAAGCTGTCGACTATGCATTTTCTCAACTTTAACATTGAAACAAAAAAGGCGACTTCCAATAGGGTGTCGCTTTTTTTATATGAGGGTATATAAATCTATGTATTTTATAGGAACTTCCTTCTATAATGTAAAGAAGCATTAATTAATCCTTGGCGTAATTACGTCCAAATTTTTATCGAGTGTACTGAAAGTCTGCGACAATTGCCGAGGTCTTTAACTTGCTTTAGCGCCACTTTAGTAGTGGACACTTCTACTAAGACAAGTTAAAAATATTAGACAGAAAGGACATCGATTTTTTTATGAAATTAGGTGCCCGCGTATTTAAAACTGGCGTAGCTATAGTCTTTGCTCTATTTGTTGCAGAGCTCCTGCAATTACCATCCCCAGTTTTTGCTGGGATTGCAGCAATCTTTGCGATTCAACCGTCCATTTACCGCTCCTATCAAACGATAGTGGAGCAAGTACAAGCAAATATTATTGGAGCATCTGTTGCCGTCATCTTCGGTCTGCTTTTCAGTCATCACGTTGTGGCGATTGGTATTGCCGTCATTGTCGCGATAGGTATCATGTTAAAATTCAAGCTTGAAAAATCACTTTCTCTTGCCCTTGTTTCCGTTGTCGCCATTATGGAAATACAAGGCGAAGATTTTCTAACGTTCAGCTTAATTCGCTTTCTAACAATTTTAGTTGGTGTTTTAGCAGCATTTGTTGTCAATCTTGTGTTTTTACCACCTAAATATGAAGTAAAGCTTTTCCGCAAAATTTACTTTTTGCAGGATGATATTATTCGCTGGACACGACTAGCTGTTCGACAAGCTTCTGAGCATACTTCGACGAAAACCGCTTTAAATAAATTTAGAGATCGTATGCTTAGAGTGGATACGCTTTATGAGTTTTTCAAAGAAGAACGCAACTATTTTAAAAATAAAAAGTTCGTGAAAGCACGAAAATTAGTAGTTTACCGTCAAATGATTACGACTTCAAAAAAGAGTTTAGAATTGTTACAGCGTCTGCATAATCACGAAAACGAATTAGCACATTTGCCAACGCAATTCCATTTAATGATTCAAGAACGTCTAGATTTCTTGCTTACCTACCATGAGCAGCTATTACTGAAATACACAGGGAAATTGAAACCTGAGCATTCTGAATGGAGTAAAAATATCGAGTACATTCAACGCAATCAATTAATGGAAATTTTCATCCGTCAGGTGACTGTTGCCCATCAAGAAGGCGACACTGAATTTTCGAGTTATCACCTCCTCTATATTTTATCGAGGATTTTAGATTACGAGGAAAATTTAGAGCACTTGGATACGTTAATTGTGTCCTATCAAAACTACCATGGCGAAGAAATCAACTTAGAGATTGAGGAAGAGTTTATTTAAGTGCCAGGCACTCAAACAATTCTGAATATTTCACGTGATTATCTATATAGACTCCTTCAGTTTACGTGTATGCCCGCGCACTGCATAGCAAAAAAGTGTTAGATTGATTACAGAGTCAATCTAACACTTTTTTCTTTTGTCCCAACCTCTTTTAAGCCCCACTATTTAAAACCTTTAATTGTTGCTCAATTTGTTGACGCTTCGTTGCTTGTTCAGTGCGTATTTGGCGATAATCTGCAATACCAGTAACGATTGTTTCCCACATTTCTTCAAGTGATAGCGATGGCTCATTTTGTTGGGCATATTTCACACTTTGTATCACTGCATCACTTTGTTCCCCACCAAATTGCTTCATACGCTGTTCAAAAGCTGCTGCCGACTGCTGTTGTAGCTGTTGACGTTTGTCATTTACTGCATTCATAATCCCCATCTTAAAAACTGGAATAGTCTTGATGAATGCCCCGTTTATTTGCTCCATTAATTCGCTATTGCCATTCACTAGCATATCCATTTGCGTTGCCCCAAGGATCGCTACCATTCGCGATTTCTCTAGCTCATCTATTTTTTGAGCAAGTGTTTCGGTAATCGCTTGCAACGTTGTAAGTTCCATTTTGGCAATTTGATTACCTGCTGCACTTTGTTTTTCATACATCGGAATGATTGTAGTCTTCATCTCGTCTAATTTCATTTCGATGGCTACGATATATTTTTCAAGCGCTAAATAATACGTTAAATTTTCGTTATACAAACGAGCAAGCATCCGATTATCATTTGCCAATGCCTCTTCCATTAACACAAATTGATAATGTATTTTTTCTATATCTCTGCCAAGACTATTATATTTCGCATATAAATCTTCCTTCACTCTCGGTGTACGCTTAAATAGTTTCCCAAAGAACCCTTGTTGCTCCATAACTTCTTTTTTATCGAATTTCTCCATCAAGGCTTCAAGCTGTTTTAATAATTCATTGGATTCGTTTACTTTCGAATGCGCAATCGTTTTTAAAATTTGGTCCGAGAAACGTGAAAGCTTCATGGCTGGCTCCTTACCGAGCTCTGTTAATTCAAGCTTATTTTTCACATCGATTTGACTTGCAATGTGCTGTACTTCAGGACTTTGACATAATTCTTGTTTCGTTAAGTCTGCCGTTTCAGCTGTCAATCGTTCAAGAACAATCGCTCTATTCGACATCGTGTCCCTCCTTTCCAAGCCGTCAGAAGAAACGGTTAAATAATTTTTTTATCATTTTATCTGGTTTTGGCTTTTGTTGCTTTGGCGCTTCAAAAGGTAAGTCAAACACCATATGCTCTAAGCGATGCCCATCAAACGTATCCTCTAGCAAATGTTTTTCTATATCAAGCTTTCCTGTTGGATTATAAAAAATAATATCCACACCGAAGCGATTTAAAAAGGCTAATAAGGCAATATCCTCACGACATAATGCCGGTTGCTGCGGTGCTTGATAGAGCACCAATTTTGGAACTTCCTGCGCATAATCAAAACTTTGTAATAGGCGCAAAATGTCCTTTGGGATCATCGTCATTTGTTTAAATATAAATAATTGCAAATCATACTGTGTTTCATTTGGCTGTAGCTTAAGCATAGGCTGTTCACAGGACGTTTTTATAGTATGGGCAATCGCTTGTTGTAGCTCCAATGTCAACTCTCCATACTGCCACCAGTCACTTTGTAAAATGCGCTCTATCGATAGTTCACCATTTACTAAACAATGCTTATAATGAAAATGAAAATTAGCTCTACTCGTTTTCGCATACGGAAACTCCTGCACAAATACCGTTTGTGGACTAGCGAGCAGTTGATGCATATTCGCCCAATAATCTTCCCGTCTACTAGAGACACCACTAATTTTGGCGAATATTACTGGAATGATGACTTCATCTCGAAGTACCTCAAACTTCGGGCGAACCATTGCCTTTTCATTGGCATAAATAAACACATCATCATAGGTCATGCGTAGCGTTAATGAGCGAGGCATATGATCCTTAAATTGCCATGGTCGATAAACACCGGATTGCTGATCATGCATTAAATGGTCAAAATGTTGGCTAGAGCTATAGCCAACTGTTGCTTGCCGATCTCGAAGTTTATCAGGGAATGGCTGTAACGCAGTTTGACTTACGTAAGTGTACGTAACAGAAAAGTCGTCTGCTGGATCCACCGTTGCAAACTCATCAATAGCGGCGGGATGAAAAATTAACACATCACAGCCAAGCTCCATTAATAATAGAAGAAAATAACGCTGACTCATTGTCGTTTCCCCATACCAAACGACCTTCGGGAATGCATCTGTCGGCTTCATCGCTTTTGTCCACTGAATCCAATGGTTTTTTAGCCACTTGACCATATCAATTAAAAAGCGGCGAAAGTCATTGGCAAGTAAACCGAGTGATTGTTGATCTCGAAAGCGCTCCACAACACGCATTGTGACAAGCTGTAGATGACGATTCATCGAAGGGTCATCATGCTTAGGAATGAGTTGATGGCCATACATCATGGCAATCAATCGATTAATTGACAAACCTTTAGGGGATTGCTGATGTTGCTCTAAAATCGTTTGTAATGCCTGAAAATCCTTTTGCTCAATATGTTTGTTTAATTCTTCGCTTAAAATATGGACATCTGGATTTTGTGACATTGTATATAACGAATTAAAATAATCATCTTCTTCTATCGGCACACCTAATATACGCACAGCAATACGACTAAAACGTACGTGTTGAGCCGTCACCTCGTATACTGTTCGCACATTCACTGCATCTTGGAAGGCTTGTAGCCAATCATAAGAATCTCTTTCTAATACCGATTCAATTGTGACTGTTTGCATACAAGCATCACCTCCTACATCATACTTCCACAATTGGTTGCTCGGCAGCCAATTGCAATATATCTTCCAGTAAATATTTCGCAAATGCTTCACCACTACAAGTCGAATAAATTGTATTCGTTAGTATTTGTGGTTGTTTGTCTTTTAAATCCCCGTGCTTTGGCGTATAGCTTCTATCAGCCGAAGCGAGCATGCCGTAATCCATAATAGAATCACCCGCTGCCACGTGCATATTATATGTACAATGCTCCTTCAAATACGAGATTGCGGCTTCTTTCGTCAACACTTTTGGCAAAAAATATAATTTTCTTCCTTGTAGCAGTACGTGCCAACCATAGGCGGCAAAGTCTTGAATCATTGCCTGCACTTCATCATGCTGCAACACATTACAATCGACATAATGAACATAAAATAGCTCATCTACAAAGAACGATTGTTGCAGCCAAAAATCAGATTTGATGCTATTAAATCGGCGTACTAAATCTGCCTGAGGAATAGCGGAATCTTCAATTCTCTTGCATAAAATTTTGGACCATTCCTTATTAGGGCGTCCTTGTTCTATTATTGTACCCCCATTGCTCGTAATTGCAAAAGTAGGACGCAAATCTTTTATTGCATGGATGCGTTCATATTGATGTACTGCACGTGTCGTCACTGGTACGAATAATGTGTGCTGATGAACTTGCTGCAACAATGACCACGTTACCTCCGTCATCATACTAAGGTCAACTCCGTCTTTGCGCTCAGCAATAACAGGAGCTGTATTTGGTGGATACATATCCATCATACGCTGGGAGTAAATAAGCGTTCGATCTAAATCAGATGTAAACAGTAGCACGTCTTCTCACCTCTACACTTCTTTTATTAAGCCACAACACGCATAAGACATATGTGAATATTCTTCAAGCTGAACATTTTTTTCCTTTGCCAACAGTACGATGTGTGCTAATTCGTGCATATAGTTTGGGTTAATTAAAATTTTCCATGGCACTCTGCGCAGTAATACCCTTGTCGTTTCCCCTACGCCTGGTTTCACTAAGTTACTATTTGTTATGCCATAATGTTGTTGAATGGCAATGACCGACTCCAAACCTTGCCATGTAATCCCAGATGGTTTTCGTTCCCGAAGTTGTTGGGTTACTTCTTTGTGAACTTGTAAAAAATATGAACTAATGCGGTCAATAAATAAATTAGATACATCCGCCTCTTGTAGTTCTTTATAATATTTCGCACCGTGAAAATCATTGACAGCCATAAATTGTTCATTCCACACTGTGCGACTTACTAAGCCTGACACAGTTGAGTTTAAGCATGCAGAAGGAATTAAAAAATCAGCACGGGTTCCATAGATCGCCGCACAATGTCCCGGATCAGCAAGCACTGCCAATGTAGCCTCTAACTGCTTATGATGTTGCACATTAAAGCTTTCACAGGCCTGTTGTAATTCACGTGTAATGGCACCTTTCCCTGTCCAGCCATCGATAAATTGAATACGAGCTTGTGGATGCTGTGTAAATATGTATTCTAATGCAGTCTCATCAATCCCTCGACCACGTAAAATCGACATCGTATAGTGTGGAACGCTGACGTGATAATGCATGTGTATATACCGTTTAATTAAAATACCAATGGGCGTACCTGCTCGCGCTAAACTAACAAGCACTAAATGCTCTAAACCTTGGCGTTCTACAATTTGCTGTGCCACTATCCCAACTGCAAGCGCAATGCGCTCGGCATAGTCATCTAATGTTCGATAAAACAAGTTCATATAGGCTTCAGAAGGCAGATACTCGACTGGTAACATTTCTGAATAATGGGTACCCGATTGAATAAGTTGTTCACGTTGTTCATTTGCGATTTCTAAGTTGATGTTACTAATATCCCGTAGTAAAAAGACAACATCTTCTGAAGAGTAGCTCCCCATTTGATCAGGTTGCTTTATTGTATTCATCATTTTGTCCCCCATTCGTGCATACAAATCACATAAATCGTTGCGTTGCTAACAGATTTCAATGCTTGTACTGTACGTGCCACTACCTCTTTATTAGCTATACGTTCTACGACTAAAAAAAGTTCCGAATACGGATGACGCTGTAAGTTATATAAGTAATTTTCCACACCATTATTTTCAGGACTTTCAAAAGCTATTTTTTCAGTAATCGTATAACATAAATCATCTGCACAATAAATTGGGCTGCGCGTCGTTGATTGGAAATAAACTTCCTCACCTAAATAACTCGCTATTTGCATCGGCACATACATAAACTCCCCTGTACCGATGACAAGTGCCGGTCCACCTGTACGTAGCGCTTGTAACTGCCCGGCAATTGTTTGCAATGTTTGCCGTTGTGCATTGTGCTGTTCAGTCGTTAACATAAAGCGTCCCGTAGCAAGCATATAAGGTGCTCTATTGATAAGCCCATTGTCAGCAATAGAATGATAATGTTTTTGGTCAACAGCTTCGTTCACTGATAACAAATTCATTTCTATTGTCGCTTCTGTTGTCGGTCGCACTTGATCGGTCGTTAAACGTGGTGTGCCCTCACAACTAAATTGCCCACTTACAATCGAGACAAAATCAATTGTTACCCCCCATTTGGCTTCAAGCTCAACAAACTTGGCTTGTTGCTGTGGCGAACGCCAATCTAGAATCGATAAAACCGTATAATGTGGCACAGTAGGGAACTTGTGGCGTAATGTTTCAATAATATTGACGACGGTATTACCTGTTGTTATTTCATCGTCAATCAACACAATCTGTTTTGCTTGTTGCAATTTCTCAGGTTGCTCGCAATATACACGATGACTCGTTGCATGTGAATGTTCTTCTTCAAACGTCACAAATGGTTCGAGCTCCGGCAGTAGTTCGCGTGTTGTATGTATATACGTCGCTTTGGACTGAAATGCATTAAAAACAGCATGACCTAGAGCAGTTGCTGTTTCAGCAAAACCGATAAATAATACGTCCTCGGCTAATTCCAGTTTGTGTGCTTCAACTTGCTGTAATATCTCTTGAACATTGTGCTGCGTTTTAATTGCCTGCACAACGGATGGTAATAGCAATGGTTTTTGTCCAACAAGTTTCTCATGATACATCATTGCTAATAGTGCCCCTGTCAATATCGGCACTTGCGGACGAACGGCTAAATGCTTACCGAGGACAGTACTAACAAATAAAAATTGCCTTTTTTTATTAATACGTGTTGCCATAGTAAATAAATCCGTTATGGCAAAATCATAATGGTTTTCTGTAATCTCGATATCGATGTCATAATCTTGAATAATGTTCAACTTGTTGCTGAGCTTCGGCATCCTTACTTCCTCCTACATTTGGATTTAATAACAGAGAGGCAAAATCGGCAGTTTCATTGTAGACACCGTATATATGGGCTTGGCGTAACACTTTCTGAGCCCATCTCATATGTGGCTTCATTTCATTCATTTTATTCGCATACTGGCTTTTCACTACGCCCTTTTGGCCATCATTATTGTCAATAATACTCATGGCATCTACATATTCTTCATAAGAAACTACATATAAGGCATGCACAATACGAATATGGCTTGGATGAATAATCGTTTTACCTAAAATGCCATTTTGCCGATCTAACATAACTTCCTTCATCAAGCCATCTAAATAGTCATTGAGTAGCGCCTGTCGTGCATATAAAGCGCCCTTTTCACTAAATGGCGTTGCTCTTAACGTTGGTTTTAATACCCGCTCATTGCTGAAATATTCCCATACTGGACCCGAAATAACAAAGTCATCTTCCTCCCGACCTAGCACATTGACGATATCTGCAATGCAATCTCGAATAACCGCTATATCATAAATGGTGGAGTCGACACGTCGCCGAATGCCATATATGCCACAAAAATCAGTCGCACCAATCCGCACGTTTAGTACACGTTTTCTGTACTGACGCAGCACGTCTAAAATTGCAAACAATGCATCCATCCGAGACTCCTTATATAAAATGTCCCGACTTTCTAAAATTGGCATCCCATATAACGTTAGTTGATGTTGTTCAATCGTTTGCTCAAGTATTTCAAAATAGGCCGCTCCTTGTAGTGCTGTAAACTTAGGAAACACATAGCCTGTAATGACTTCTTGTCGCTTTCCTAAAACAGTCGTTAAAAGCTTAAATTGCTCTACACTACGTACTCGAATAAAAAGAAGCGGTAAATCTTCAAGTGGAATCTCGTTTTGGCTATACAGCGTGAATAGCGCACTAATATCTTGTATTAATTTTTCCTGACAGCTCGCTAACTCCGCATCTCCCACTGCATCTTCTAAATCGATAACAAACGATTTCAAATCTTGATATTTTTGAGATTGTACCATTTCGATAATATTCGGCATTGATGCAGGCATATATAACGTTGCACCTAATGCATACGATAAAATATCAGGTGAATCTAATTTCGTAAACTTGCGTGGTTGTTGATAAAAAATCGTCTCGGCTTCGGTGGCAAAATATTGCATCTACTTCTCTCCTTTATTCTGTATGCACTTTGTAAAAAAGACACTGCATCAACCTGTTTATACAGACTAATACAGTGCCTTTTGTTAGCTCATCATCATGTAAATTAATGCATTCACGCCTACTAGGAACTATAGCTTGTGATCGTCGTTGAATTACTCTAGACCATACGCTTTAATTAACGAAGCAAGCCCGCCTTGATAGCCGGAACCTACAGCAGCAAATTTCCACTCACTATTATGTCGGTAGAGTTCACAAAATACGACCGCCGTTTCAATGCTGAAATCTTCACCTAAATCATAGCGCAACACTTCTGAACCAGATTCTTCATTTGTTAAACGAACATATGCGTTTAGTACTTGTCCGAAATTTTGACGGCGACCTTCAGCATCGTAAATTGTTACTGTGACTACAATTTTTTCGATTTGAGGAGATACTTGCTTTAAATTGACAAGAATTTTTTCATCGTCACCATCGCCGACACCAGTACGGTTATCACCCATATGCTGCACAGACTTATCTGGACTTGTTAGATTATTATAGAAAATAAAGTCTTGTTCATTACGGCATTTCCCAGACGCATCTAATAAAAAGACAGATGCATCTAAGTCAAAGTCATTTCCTCCATCGAATTGTTTAACATCCCAACCTAAACCAATACCTGCATTGTTTAAGCCTGGATCGTGCTTCATTAAATCAATTCTTTGTCCTTTACTTAACTGAATACCCATTGAAAAAAACTCCCTTTCTCGTGTAAGTTAATCTGTTAGTTTACGCTTAAGCCATAATCATTACAAAGTGCAGCTAATCCACCTTGGTATCCAGCACCAATTGCATTAAATTTCCATTCCCCATTGTGACGGTATAATTCGCCGACAACAACAGCTGTTTCAATACTAAAGTCTTCACCTAAATCATAGCGAACGACTTCTTCATTCGTCGCGGCATTAATAATGCGGATAAATGCGTTCGACACCATACCAAAGTTTTGGCTACGCGCTTCTGCATCATGGATTGTAACAGTGAAAGCTAAGCGTTGCACATGTGCAGGAACTTCTTTTAACGAAACTTTAACGATTTCGTCATCCCCTTCACCAATTCCTGTTAAGTTATCGCCTGAGTGTTCAACAGAACCGTTACCACCTACAGTATTGTTGTAGAAAATGAAGTCATTTTGATCTGCTACTTTCCCTGTATCAGCTAGTAAAAAAATTGAAGAGTCTAAATCAAAATCATGTCCACCATCGTATTTATTCGTGTCCCATCCTAAACCTACAATGACATTTGATAATCCAGGGTTTGTTTTTGTTAAATCAACTTTTTGTCCTTTTTGTAATGAAATACCCATTTGTATTCCTCCTCAAATTTATAATTATTGATATCTTCGAACTACATCACCAAGTTTTACATCATTTGTACCATTACCTATAGCAGCAAATTTCCACTCGTTACCGTGACGATAAATTTCACCACACACTAGTGTCGTTAAATTCGAATAATCATCACTTAAATTATAACGAATTAATTCATTGCCTGTCTTGTCATCGTACACGCGAATATATGCATTTTGAATCATCCCAAAATGTTGATTACGACCTGCTGCATCATAGATGTTCACCACAAAAACTAATTTATTGTATTGAGCAGGTACCGCTCCTAGCTCCACTGTAATAACTTCATCGTCACCGGCACCATCACCTGTTAAGTTATCTCCCGAATGGCTAACAGAGCCACATTTACTCGTTAATTTCCCGAAATAAACGACATCATCGCCCGCAACTATACGATCATCTTGCAACATTAAAACTGAGGAATCACAGTCAACATCTCTGCCCGCTGATCTATTACTAGAAAATAGGCCTCCTAAAAAGCCACCACTTTTTGTTTGACCAACTGGGTCCCACCCTAAGCCAACTTTAATTTTATTTAATCCAGCATTGCCTTTTGTTAAATCTACACGCTGTCCCTTTTGTAAATTAATCCCCATTTTAATGCCCTCCTTATTTGCCTACGCATCTGCTGAAAAATGTTTGATGTGTGGAGAAAATGCTGCTGCTAAGCTTTCCTATAGGCGAGCAGCAAGTCATCTTGCACTACACGAATCCACACACTTGTTTCTTATAGTTCTTACTAGGTTTTATGCGCTTTTCGAAACCTTTATTAGCGAGCAGTAGCTGCTTCAATAAAGTATGTATTTCAGCATAATTCAAGTCTAAAATAATATTACATAAAATTCAAATAATGGCTCCAGGATGAAATTGTCATATTTCCTTTCCAAGTAAAAAAACCTTCAAGCTTTATTAAGCAGAAGGCTATTTACTCCATTAGCTTTTCATTTTCGGATCTAATGCATCACGTAAACCGTCACCCATTAAGTTAAAGCCGAGTACTGTTAGCATAATGGCTAGTCCTGGGAAAATCATTGTCCATGGCGCTTTTAGTAAGTAGATACGAGCATCTGCTAGCATTTTCCCCCATTCAGGTGCAGGCGCTTGAGCCCCTAATCCTAGGAAGCCTAGGGCAGCTGCTTCAATAATTGCAGTCGCAATGGCTAATGTCCCTTGCACAATAATCGGCGTCATGGAATTCGGTAAAATATGAGAAAATAAAATGCGCGAATCACGCATTCCAATCGCTTTTGCTGCCACGATATATTCCTCTTCTTTCACACTTAACACTTTTGAGCGAATTAACCGCCCAAAGTTCGGTACGTTAATAATCGCAATCGCAATTAAAGCGTTTTGTAATGATGGCCCAAGAACAGCCACTACAGCGATTGCTAATAAAATACTAGGGAACGCTAACATAATATCGAAAATTCGAGAAATGATTGTATCAATCCATCTACCATAATAGCCGGCAAGAATTCCAAGTAAGCTTCCTACAACCACTGACAACACAACTGCAAAAAAACCGATTCTTAGTGAAATACGCGCCCCATGGATAATACGAGAAAAAATATCACGACCAAAGTCATCTGTGCCAAACCAATGCGCACTGGAAGGCGCTAATAATCGTTTTGACAAGTCCTGTTCATTAATTCCTTGTGGCGCAATGGACGGACCAAATATAGCAAGAAGAATAAAAAATATTACTATGCCTGCACCGACTAGGGAGATTTTGCTTTTTTTAAAGCTGCGCCACCCTTCTCTCCAAGGACCTGCCGCACGCTCTCGACTTACTACTGCTTCTTTTTTAATATCTATCGCACCAGTCATTATCGCATCTCCCTCCTATTTGTATTTAATGCGCGGATCGATAACCGTGTAAAGTAGATCGACAATTAAATTAATCATAATGAAAATAAACGCAACGATTAAAATACCCGATTGGATAACTGGATAGTCACGGAAGCCAATGGCATCATAAATATAGCGACCAATGCCCGGCCAGCTAAAGATCGTTTCAGTTAAAATGGCTCCACCAAGCAGTAACCCTGTTTGTAAGCCAATGATTGTTAACACCGGAATCACAGCATTTTTCAAAGCATGTTTATAAACAACAACGAACATTTTTTGTCCTTTCGCTCTAGCTGTACGAACATAGTCGGAGCGCATTACCTCAAGCATAGACGAGCGGGTAATCCGTGCAATAATCGCCATCGGAATAGTCGCAAGTGCCACACCAGGTAACACGAGTCGCTTTAAAACTTCTGTAAACTGATCAAACCGCCCTTGTAGCAGCGTATCGAGCAAGTAAAAATGCGTAATCGCATTGATTGGGTCACGCACATTATCACGTCCAGCTGTTGGGAACCAACCAAGCTTAATGCTAAACGCCCATTGCTCCATCAACCCTAGCCAAAAGACCGGCACTGATACACCAATTAAAGCAATCACCATTGCTAAATAATCAAACCATGAATTTTGGAACCAAGCCGAAATAATACCTGCGTTAACACCTACAATAATGGCAATAATCATCGCAAAGATAGCTAATTCAGCTGTTGCCGCTAAATACGGGAAAATCTCTTGAGAAACAGGTAACTTCGTACGTAATGAAACGCCTAAATCGCCCTGAAAAATACCACCCAAATAGCCAAAATATTGTGTGTACCACGGCTTATCTAATCCTAAACTTGCGTTTAATGCCTCAACCGCCTCTTTCGTCGCCTGTTGACCTAAAATCACTTGCGCCGGGTTACCAGGAATTAAACGAATTAACATAAAGACGATAAAAGTCATTCCAAGCAAAACTGGGATTAATTGAAATAAACGTCTTCCCATATAGTGAAGCATCTTCTTCACCTCTCTGTAATTTTCTAATTATACTTTTGCTACGAAAAGCATTGAAGTCTATACACATACTGTAGAAAGGGACAGCCTTCAACAACGTTTGACGCTTAGATGGATTATCTTTCATACAGAAAAACGGGTTGCGACCAACATAGTCACAACCCGTTTTTACAACGCTAGACAAAGTCCAAAGCTGTAAAAATCTTGTTACGTCACTATGAGTAAGCGACAATTTTCATTGCTCTATTGTCTAATTCATATCTACGCCTTCTAAACGGTCAGAGCCTGTTGGATGTGCCAAGTAATTTGTCACTTTTGCACTTGCAGCTAAAATAGGAATGGAGTGTGCAAGTGGTACCCACGGCGCATCTTCAGAAATAATGACTTGCGCTTGTTTGTATAGCTCAGTACGTTTCGCTTCATCCACTTCTGTTTGAGCAGCAACAAATATGTCGTGTAACTTTTCGTTGTCATAGTAAGTGTAGTTATTAGAGCCGATATTATCAGCGTCTAATAATGTGTAAAGGAAGTTATCAGCATCGCCGTTATCCCCAGTCCAACCAAGTAAGAATGCATCTGCTTCACCATTTTGAGCTTTTTCTAAATACGTAGCCCATTCAAATGAAACAATTTTAGATGGCATACCTACATCTGCTAAATTCTTTTGAATTGCTTCAGCAATTTTTTGACCATCTGGCATGTATGGACGTGGTACTGGCATTGCCCATAGCTCAATTTCTTTACCGTCATAGCCTGCTTCTTTCAGTAATGCTTTTGCTTTTTCAGGATCATATGCATAGCCTGAAATATCATCGTTGTAGCCAGCAATAACTGGTGGCATTGGATTTTTCGCAGGCTCAGCTAAGCCTTCATAGAAAGCATCTACTAATGCTTGCTTATCAATTGCATAGTTCACTGCTTGACGAACTTTGACATTATCGAACGGTGCACGTGTTACCGTTAATCCAAGATAACCAACGTTCATAGATGGACGCTCGATTAATTGTAAGTCAGCATTCGCTTCGATCGATTCTTTATCAGATGGACTTAAGCCATCCGCAACATCTACCTCACCGTTGTTAAGCGCATTTAATCGTGCAGAGTTTTCAGGATAAGAACGGAAAATAACTTTATCTAATTTCGGTAAACCTGCAATACGGTAGTCAGGATTTTTTTCAATTGTAATGGAATCATTGCGTACCCATTTTACAAATTTGAATGGTCCTGTTCCTACTGGATTATCGATTAACGCATCATCATTCGCTTCAAATGCAGTTGGAGAAGCAATAGCGAATGGAGACATTGCTAAGTTTTTCAAGAATGGTGCTTGTGGCTGTTTCAGTTTAAAGACAACTGTGTAATCGCCTTCTGCCGTAATCGATTCAATTACTTGCTCACCATCCATCGTAAATTGAGACATGAAGTAAGGGAACTTATCAGCGCCAGCTTTCCAGCGCTCGAAATTTTTCACGACTGCTTCTGCGTTAAAATCAGAGCCATCGTGGAACTTAACACCTTCTTCAAGCTGGAATGTGTAACTTAATCCATCCGGTGAAGCTTTCCAAGATTTCGCTAAACCAGGTTGCAATGTAACATCTTGATCGCCAAAGTTAATAAGTGTCTCATAGAGATTCACTGTTACTTTAAAAGACTCTCCTTCTGTTACGGTTGCAGGATCAAGTGCAGTAGAGTCCCCACCTCGACCATAAACTAATGTTTTTTCGCTACTGCCAGCTGAATCGCCGCCAGTAGACGTATCTTTTGAACCTGAATCCTTGCCATCAGAGCCACCACTACACGCAGCTAAGATTGTCGAGAGAACAAGAATTAGCATGACGCCTAATGACCAAAGCTTCTTTTTCTTCATTTATTTTCCCCCTAAAACTTTTTTATATCATTTAATGTTGAAGCGCATCGTATAGATGACAAGCAACATAATGACCCGGTTTCACTTCTTGCAGTTTCGGTACAACGCTTGCGCATTGCTCTTTCTTAAACGGACATCTTGTATGGAATGCACAGCCGCTTGGCGGATTGGATGCACTCGGAATATCTCCGGAAATGATGAGCTGCTCACGTTCAAAAGTTGGATCAGGCACAGGAACAGAAGATAGCAATGCCTGTGTATACGGGTGGAGCGGCTCTGCATATAAATTCTCACTAGCTGTTAGCTCTACTAACTTGCCTAAATACATAACGCCGACACGATTACTAATATGTCGTACAACCCCTAAATCATGTGAGATAAATATATAAGTAAGCTTTAATTCCTTTTGCAACGATTGCATAAGATTTAAAACTTGCGCTTGAATCGATACATCTAACGCTGACACTGGCTCGTCCGCAATAATCAAACGAGGATTGGTCATCAACGCACGGGCAATGCCAATACGTTGTCTTTGTCCACCACTAAATTGATGCGGATAACGTTTTGCATGATATTCATGTAAGCCAACGATTTCAAGAAGCTCTATTACTTTCTTTTTGCGCTCCTTCGAATTGCCCATACCATGCACAATAAGGGGTTCCTCTAAAATCTTGCCAATCGAATGGCGTGGATTAAGCGAAGCATAGGGATCTTGGAAAATCATTTGGATATCTCTGCGCGCTTTACGCATTTCATTGTTTGACAATGTGGACAGCATTTTACCGCCAAATTCAATGTTTCCTGCTGTCGGTTCAAGTAAGCGCATTAATAGGCGACCTGTAGTTGACTTACCACATCCCGATTCACCTACTATGCCTAATGTTTCCCCTTCAAATACTTCAAAGGAAACGTCATCTACAGCTTTTACATCCCCAACTTGCGTATTTAAAAATCCTTTACGAATAGGAAAATATTTTTTTAAACCATCAACTTTCAACAACACTTTCGACATGATGAACCACCTCCTGTTCTTCCAATAAAAAGCACCTTGCTCTATGATGCTCTGTCGCTTCATATAAAGGTGGTGTTTCCTGTAGGCAACGCTCCATGGCAAATTCACAGCGTGCTGCAAAGCGACAGCCATTTTTAATCGTGCCCGGCTTTGGAACAGTGCCAGGTATTGAATAAAGGCTATCCTTTTTATAACGCATATCTGGTACTGATTTAATTAGCCCTTGCGTATATGGATGCTTAGGCGTTTTAAAAATTTCTTGTATAGATGCTTCTTCCACAATTTGCCCTGCATACATCACGATCACGCGTTCACAAGTTTCGGCGACAACACCTAAATCATGCGTAATTAATAAAACCGCTGTGTTCATACGCTTATTTAAATCTTTCATCAGTTGCAAAATTTGCGCTTGAATGGTTACATCAAGGGCGGTAGTGGGCTCATCTGCAATTAATACCTTCGGGTCACACACGAGGGCCATGGCAATCATTACCCGTTGTCGCATCCCACCTGATAATTGATGTGGATAATCCTTTAATAGTTCCTCCGCACGAGGTAACCCTACTAGTTTCATAATGTCTACTGCTCGTGCAAAAGCTTTCTTTTTAGACCATTTAGGATTATGAATTAAGATAGCTTCTTTCAATTGCTCCCCAATGGTAAATAGCGGGTTTAAGGAAGTCATCGGCTCTTGGAAAATCATCGCTACATCCTTGCCTCGCACTTTTTGCATTTGCTTATCCGTTAATTTCGCTAAATTTTTGCCATCTAACAGTACTTGTCCACCCGTAATTTTGCCAGGTGGCGAAGGAATCAAGCCCATTATCGACAAAGATGTTACGCTTTTCCCACTACCTGATTCCCCAACAATCCCTAAAATTTCCCCTTCATGGACCGAAAAATCAATATCATCAACGGCAGGAATCTGTCCATCATCTGTGAAAAAGGTTGTTTGTAACCCTTTAACTTCTAACAGCTTTTTTCGCATGTTTAACCACCCTAACCTACCAATTTTTTATAAAAATACAAATTTATAGTTTATTATATACTAACTATCAATAAATTCTCTATTTTCAGATAATTCTAACTAAATTATCCCTCTCTTTCAATCATTATTATTCTGCAAATAACATATATTTTCTACATTTTTCGACATCTCTTATAGTAAGTTCCTAATTTTAATAATAAAAAAGCCTTCCATAAATGGAAGGCTCGGTGCCAGGCACTCACACAATTCTCGCACAATTTAGTTACCTGACGCCATCTGACAACAGACGCGATGCAAGACGCGGACATTCAAAAGAATCACCGTGCGGACATCAACGCCAGTCGTCACCTTGCAAAACTTAATCTAAATGTTGTACTTGGAATAAATTATAGTAAGTGCCTTGCTTTTTCATTAGTTGCTCGTGATTACCTTCTTCTATTAATTGTCCATGATCAATAACGAAAATTTTATCTGCATGGGTAATCGTAGAAAGTCGGTGCGCAATAATAATTGTTGTGCGGTCATGCACAAGGGCATCTAATGATTCTTGAATAAGTGCTTCACTTTCTAAATCAAGCGCTGATGTCGCTTCATCCAAAATTAAAATCGGTGGGTTTTTTAAAAATACACGGGCAATGGCAACACGTTGCTTCTGTCCACCCGATAATTTTACCCCTCGCTCACCGACCTTCGTGTTATAACCATTCGGCAAGCTCATAATAAAGTCATGCGCATTCGCAGCTTTCGCTGCCGCAATGACTTCTTCCTCAGACGCACCAGGTTTCCCCATCAATATATTCTCTTTTACTGAATCACTGAACAAAATATTGTCTTGTAACACGATTCCGATTTGCGAGCGTAAAGAATGAATTGTGAGATCCCTAACATTATGTCCGTCTACATATACCGCTCCGTCCGACGTATCATAGAAACGAGGAATTAAGCTGATAATGGTAGATTTTCCTCCGCCACTCATCCCAACAAATGCAACCGTCTCCCCTGGATTGATGGTGAAATTCATATTTTGTAAAATGGTTGAACCATCTGCTTCATATTGAAAGGCTACATTTTCAAAACGTACTTCACCTGTTGCCTTTGATAGTGTTAGAGCATTTTCTTTATCTTCCACCTCATAAGGCTCATCGATTAGCTCAAACATACGATCCATCGAAGCGATTGACTGCGTCAACGTCGTCGATGAACTTACTAATCGTCGAAGTGGTCCATAAAGGCGTTCAATATAAGCGATAAAGGCAACCATTGTTCCGACCGATAAAGGTCCATTAATGACTTGATAGCCTGCATAAGCGATAACGAGTAGTGGTGCTACGTCAGTAATCGTATTGACGACTGCAAAAGACTTAGCATTCCATTTCGTTTGATCCAGTGCTTTTTCTAAAAACTCCCCATTCGCTTCGTCAAATAATTTTTGCTCATGTTTTTCGAGTGTAAAGCTTTTAATAATACTCATGCCAGCCACTCGTTCATGCAGATAACTTTGGACGCCTGCAAGTGCTTGTGAACGGTTGCGAGTTAAAGCTCGCAGTTTACCAAAGAAGAACCTTACACTAATGGCATAGAACGGGAAGGCAATAAGTGCGACAAGTGTCAGTTTGACATCCATCGCTAACATAATACCAACGGCAATGACAATCGTGGCTAAATCAAGCCAAACATTCATTAACCCTGTCATAACAAAGTTTTTCGTTTGCTCTACATCGTTAATAACACGTGAAATAACCTCGCCAGCTCTTGTATTGGCGTAATACTTCAAGCTCAGTCTTTGTAAATGTGCGTAAATTTCTTTGCGTATATCAAAAAGAACCTTGTTACTGACATGCTGTGCAAAGTATTGACGGTAATATTCGATTGGAGGTCGTATAACAAAGAACACAATAATTGTACCGCCTAGCCAGTAAAACAATTCCTTTGTTTTTTCTGCATCCGTTAAGTTTTCCGCAGCAATAATATCATCCAATACTATTTTGATAAGCAATGGAATAAATAACGGGATTGCAAATTTCACTATACCAATTAATACCGTTAAAAGAATTTCCCATGTGTATGGTTTTACAAAACGCATATAACGTTTTATACTACCCATTTTTCATCACTTCCTTATTAGAAAACCGTATTTGCTGTTATGGCTTTCTATACATTAAAAAACAAACAGACATTCTATGACGAATGCCCTTACGTATTATAGCAATATTTAGCATGAAGTACAGTTAGTTGAACTTTTATGCTGACTATTTTTCATTTTCATCGGTCGTCTTATTATTAAAATACCCGTTAAAAAGCAAAAAACACCTATTAGTTAAACTAATAGGCGTTACTGACTATCATCTGCTTGCATATCGAGCTGAAACTTATAGCGACTTGTCCAAGCATCGATAAAATCAGGTGCAAAAGGTCCTCTTTTTTGTTGTATCCAGCTAATTAATTTTTCGACATTACGCTTTAAAATTTTATCGATGACATCTGGGTAAGACATTTCCTGACGATGTTGCTCATATTCATCTTCATCTAAAAGGGTATACGACATATCTGGAAAAACCTTAATATCTAAATCATAGTCAATGTATTTAATGGCATTATTATCGAAAACAAATGGTGAGCTCAGATTACAATAATAATAAACACCGTCTTCACGCAACATGCAGATAATGTTAAACCAATGCTCCGCATGGAAATAACAAATAGAAGGCTCCCTCGTTAGCCACGTACGACCATCGGATTCTGTCACAAGTGTCCGTTCATTCGCACCGATTATAATGTTTTTAGTCCCTTTTAAAACCATTGTTTCTTGCCAAACACGGTGGATGCGGCCATTGTGCTTATAACTATGTATTTGTATCGTTTCTCCTTCTACCGGTATTGCCATCTTTGAAGCCCACCTTTTCGTCTATGCTACCTAAATCTAGCAGTCTCTAGTATATTATAGCAATCTGTACGCGAAAGGTGTAGTTGAAAACTACAAATTTCACTGTGTCATGTTATTTATGTACAAATTTTCGTAAATTAATAGCAATTTCCATCTCATAACAGCAACTTAATGGAATTTTTTAACTTGCAAATAATCAATATAGAAAAGGGCTGTCCTTTTCATCTTTTCGATTTTTAGACAGCCCCTTAGAAGGTAAATGCATTTATGCAGTTACAAAATGATTACTCACTTGCGTTCGTATTTTGGTTATTCTTCGCATATTTGCCTGAAGCTTGAGCTTTATTTTGCTCAGCTTTAGCATTTTGCTTTTGCACTTCATTGAAGTCTGTTTCATAACCAAACTCTTCACTTTGGCGTTGCATGTTTTTATTCGCTTGTTGGTTCGTGTTTTGATTTTTCTTCATCAGTCATTCACCTCCACGCTCATTATTGTGTACAGAGGTGATGACATTTATGCTCTTAAATTTTTTAATTATCTATTTTATCGCTTGCCAAATTTTTAACATAGGCACAGGCATCGGCAATAATGCTATTTGTTCCCGTGTTAGCCATTCACCCTTTTTACATGTTTTACTCTTCAAATAATGTGCATTTATATGCCAAGTTAAATGAGAGAACACATGCTTAAATGTTAAAATGTCTTGCTTTGCCTGTGGCTCTACTTCATATTGTTGAGCAAATTGTTCAAATGAATTTTCATTATGTTCAACCATTGGGAACTGCCACATATTTGCGAGTAAGCCTTCTGATGGACGTTGCTCCATTAATAGCCGACCATGCTCATCTTCACAAACAAAAACATCAAATGAAAGATGCTTCATCTTCACTTTCTTTGATTTAACAGGCAGTTCTTCTGGCTGTCCTTCATGAAAGGCAGTGCAATAATCCCGCACAGGACATAATAAACACTTCGGTGATGTTGGTGAACAAATAAGTGCCCCCAGTTCCATTAATCCTTGATTAAAGGACGATGGATTTTCTGGATCAATGAGTTCATCAACAGCTGCTTCAAAAATTTTCTTTGTTTTCGGAAGTGCAATATCATCATGGATATTTAGTACACGACTTAACACACGCATGACATTGCCATCAACTGCATGTTCGGGCTTATTATAGGCAATACTTAAAATAGCTCCTGCAGTATAGGGACCAATCCCTTTTAGCTTGGAAATTTCATGACGATTATTAGGTACAATCCCACCATAGTTTTCTAACACTTCACGAACGCCCGCCTGCAAATTTCTTGCCCGCGAGTAATAGCCAAGGCCTTCCCAATGTTTTAATAAATATTCTTGAGGTGCCTCTGCTAATAATTCTAAAGTTGGAAAGCTTTCCATAAAGCGATTGTAATAAGGAATAACTGTGTCGACGCGTGTTTGCTGTAGCATTACTTCAGAAACCCATATTTTATAAGGGTCCTTTGTATGCCGCCAAGGTAAATCTCGTTTCTCTTCTTCAAACCATTCGACTAAAGATTGTCGAAATTGTGCTACATATGGATAATTCACAGTGACCTCCCGTGTCTTTACGATTTAATTTATGTTTAAAAGGGTATACAATTAAGAAAGTTAATTCTCATAATATGACAAAAACCGTCTGAGGTATTGAGGCTTCTATTAAAGAATGACCCAACATTTACCGTCTAGTGCGGATGAATATTTAATGATTGAAAAGTAAATTGTAAAAGCAATACCATTATTGAAATATACATGTATGCATTGTACGCTTTTTTTACGCATACTAGGAGTGGATAATTTTGGATTCTGGAACACATTTCGTTATGGGCATCGCCCTCGGTGGTCTCGCTCTAGCTGACCCCGTCGTTGCTAATCATTCCATAACCTTTACTGCAGTTATGGCTGGTACAATAATCGGCTCACAAGCACCTGATGTTGATACCGTTTTAAAACTTCGCAATAATGCGATTTATATTCGTCATCATCGCGGTATCACACACTCAATACCAGCTGTAGTAATCTGGCCAATATTAATAACAATCGTATTATCACTAATTATGCAAGACGCCAATATGTTACATTTATGGCTTTGGACTTTTCTCGCTGTAGCCATTCACGTTTTTGTTGATATTTTTAATGCTTATGGGACACAAGCGATTCGTCCTTTCTCGAGAAAATGGGTAGCACTTGGCGTCATCAATACATTTGATCCAATAATCTTTACTTTCCATTGTCTCGGCATTTTACTATGGGCTTTTGGTGCAAACCCTGTTTGGACATTTAGCGCAATGTATGGGATTATTGTCATTTACTACATTTTACGTTTTGCTGTACAAAAAGCTGTGAAAAGAGCTGTCCATCATACTATTCAAGATGAAGAATACGTGATTGTCGCACCTACCATGCGATTTTTCCACTGGCGCATCGCAGCAAAATCAAAAACACATTATTATGTTGGCCGTGCTTATGGGCGATCAGTTAATATTTACGATAAGTTTGAAATCAAGCCGCTACCGAAAACTCCTACTGTTGAAGCAGCTATGAAAGACCCTAATCTCGATGCTTTCGTGTCATTTTCACCGTTGTATCGATGGGAAATTTCTGAGCTTGAAAATGACTTAACAGAAGTGAGGTTAATCGACCTACGCTATCGCAGTGATAATCGCTACCCTTTCGTTGCAGTGGCACATTTAAATGAAGCAAACGAAATTGTTACATCTTATACGGGTTGGATTTTCACCGAAGATAAGTTGCAAAAAAAATTACAAATTGGCGCAAGCAATTAAATCAAATAAAGCCGGGGTATCCTAAAGAAGGAACACCGGCTTTTTTTACTGTTCGTTATTGTAACATATCATCACTTGCATCTAGTAAATGAGCGTATTTTGGATTGCGTCCTGCAAATTCATGTAACTTATCGCCGTAGCTTGAAATTAATTGGCGCACTAAATTTTCAGTGTAATCAGCCCCACGATAATTGTAGCCTGCTTTTGCAGATGTAGATTCAAAATCACTCCATAGCAGCTCAATCCAGACACGTGCGCGCCCAGCTGACATTTGAGGATTTTTCTCTAGTAATTCAGCAGTTAGTTTATCGATTTTTTCTTGCATTTATTTCCCCGCCTTTATAGGTGATAAAATTGAAACAGGCAATGCTTCCTGATATTTATCGCCGCCCAGTCGATGACCCCAAGCAAAACGTCCTTTTAAATAATCAACTTGGAAATAGTTGTTGTCAGAGCCGTCGATGCGATACATTTCACCTGGTACAATCGTCTCTAAATCAACTAAATATGCTGCTGCCATTAAAGCTTTACGCTCGTACACGGCAAATTCATTTAGTATGCCCAGCTGTTCTGCTTTACGCGCCTTTTCTTTTAGCTTAGCTACTTCTTCACGTAATTCATGTTCTGTCATTGCAGCATAGTTTTTGTCATTCATTGTTCATTCTCCTTCTCTTCAATAAAACGATCTATTATTTCGACAGGAAATCCTTTTTGATAAAGTGCCTGCTTCGTTTTCATTTTCAATTCATAACCAGTATACTTCGAGGCATACTTTTTCCAAACTTTTTCGCCTTGAACATCGAGTAATGACTGCCATTCATCTTCTGCTTGCTCAATTTCAACCTGTCCAAGTACTTCATCTACAATAGTAAAAGAATAGCCTTTTCGCATAAGAAAATCTTGAATTTTTGCTTTTACTTGCGCTGGTGTTTTCTTCTTTTCAGAGCGAATCACTTTTTCTGCAAGCTGTGTGGCAAGCTTTACTTGTTCTTCATGGCTAAAAGTTTCAAGCACTTCATCTTGCAAACTTTTATCGATTCCTTTTTTAATAAGATCTTGGCGAATTGCTCTAGGCCCTTTTTTCATCGTCGCCTTTTTCGTATCAAGCAACGCTTTCGAATAAGTTTCATCATTTAAAAAGCCATAAGACTTTAACTTTTGGATTGCTTCTAAAATAACGGCTTCTCCAAACTCCAATGAGCTTAACTTTTTTTTCACCTCATGCTCACTGCGCATTTGATAGGATAAAAAATTTAACCCTTTATTAAATGCTTTACGAATTTCATCTTCATAAGCAATTTCTTGAATATCAAATTCTTCAAGAACCTTGCCTTTTGTTAGACCATATTGTATAAGAATTGCCTCATCTACAGGAAAAGCGTATTCTTCGTTCAAATAAATATTATAACGTTCTGGATTATTTTTTTGACGCGCAATTTTTGTAATAACACGCATAGCGAAACCACCTCTTTGCCTTACTATTATAACATCTTTTTCTTTTTTTCTAACTTTGTGTATAGTTGAGTTACAGCTATTTGGAAATGGAGGGGATGTTATGAAAATTGCCATCGCAGGAGGTACTGGTTTTGTTGGGAAGGCTTTAACAAAATTATTACAACAACATGGACATGAAATTTTTATCTTATCACGTAGCACTTCTAAATATGAAAATGGCGTTCAATATGTACAATGGCTATCAGAAGGCGCTCGTCCTGAAAAGGAATTAGAAGGTATTGAAGCAATCGTCAATTTAGCAGGCGTATCTCTAAATGCTGGTCGGTGGACAAAGAAGCAAAAAAAAGCCATTTATACAAGTCGTATGGATGCAACGCTTGAAATTGTCCGCATACTGGAACAATTAAAAACAACACCGAAAGTACTTATAAATGCCAGCGCTGTAGGGATTTACCCACCTTCCACAGAAACTATCTATGACGAAAACACAAGCAACTACGCAACCGATTTTTTAGGCTGGACGGTTCATGATTGGGAACGCCATGCCAAGCGAGCGGAAAAATTAGGTGTACGTGTAGCACTTGCACGCTTTGGTGTTATTTTAGGTCATGACAATGGCGCACTGCCATCCATGCTTTTGCCGTATAAAATGCATATAGGTGGCACGATTGGTTCAGGTAAGCAATGGCTATCATGGGTGCATATCGAAGATGTTGCCCGTGCTATTTATTTTGCTATTTCCAATCCCTCTATTCACGGACCATTTAATGTAACCGCTCCTCATGCCACACGCATGAAAGAATTTGGTCAAACCATTGCCTTCGTAATGGGACGTCGTCATTGGTTGCCAGTCCCGAGTACGGCTACGCGTATAGCTCTTGGCGAACAAAGTATGCTCGTTTTAGAAGGACAGCATGTTTTACCAACTGTTTTACAGGCACAAAACTTCGAATTTAAATTCCCACATTTAAAAGAAGCACTTGAAAATTTATTATAAAAATCAATGCACAAAGTAAAATAAGATGTAGGATAAAATTTAAAAAGTAACGCATCCTAAACGAAAAGGAAAGGATGCGTTTTTTATGTGGAAACAACATATCGTAGGTGCAGTAATTGCTACTTTTATTATCGCCGCAGCCATTAGCTTTAATCCTTACTTTGCATCTGGCTCAGATGAATATCATTGGGGCATTAAAAAAGCAAAGAATGGCGAACCAGCACAAGCAGGTGCCCAACTTGACAAGCTACTCGATCAATACGGAGCAATTTATAAAGGAAAACCCGATAAAAAAGTTGCTTACTTAACTTTTGATAATGGCTACGAAAACGGCTTTACTGAAAGTATATTGGATACATTAGAAAAAGAAAAAGCACCCGCCACTTTCTTCTTAACCGGTCATTATTTAGAAAGTGCCGGCGACCTAGTAAAGCGTATGGTACAAGATGGACATACAATCGGCAACCATTCCTATGGCCATCCGAATATGGCGAAGCTAACGAGAGATGGTATGCGTGCAGAATGGCGTAAATTTGATGGAAAATTACGTGAATTAACAGGCATTGACCGTACAACATATGCCCGCCCACCAGAAGGAATTTTCAATGCGAAGTTGTTAGAAGTCGGCAATGCAGAAGGCTACCGTCATATTTTCTGGTCTGTCGCTTTTAAAGATTGGCTAAAAGATGAACGACGTGGCGCAGATTATGCTTATAACGCTTTGATGGAACAGTTGCATCCTGGCGCTGTCATTTTAATGCATACAGTAGCGCAAGATAATGCAGAAGCACTTCCTTTATTTATTGCCGAAGCGAAAAAGCAGGGCTATACATTTTTATCGCTCGACGATTTAGTATTGGAATATGAAGATTTCCCTGTCACTATGCAATCGTCCACTCCTTAGTTATAATGGGGAGATGACATCAGCATGTTATCAATACCTACGTGCTGAACAAAGTTAAAGGACGTGGATCGCTTGACGCAACAAACAACGATGGAAGTGGGACAAAAATTCCCATTAATTATAAAAAGACTTGGTATTAATGGCGAAGGAGTGGGTTTTTACAAACGCAATGTTGTCTTTGTAAAAGGGGCCATCCCTGGTGAAGAAATTACGGCACAAGTGACAAAGACCCAGCGTAACTTTGCTGAAGCTGAAGTACTGGAAATACGCAAAACGTCACCGTACCGTCAGGAAGCACCCTGCCCTGTATACAACGAATGTGGCGGTTGCCAGCTTCAACATATGACTTACGAAAAACAACTGATTGAAAAACGTGATATCGTGATGCAAGCTTTAGAACGCTATGCTAAACCGTTAGCAGAAACAGTAGAAGTTCGCAAAACGATTGGTATGGATAATCCTTGGCATTATCGCAATAAAAGCCAATTCCAAGTACGTAAAGAAGGCAAACGTGTCTATGCTGGGCTTTTTACTGAAGGCAGTAACAAGCTACTAAATATTAATGATTGCCTTGTCCAACATCCAATCACATCGAAAATTACTGTAGCCACACGAAAAATTTTACAAAAACTAAATATTACGATTTACGATGGTCGTACGCTCGACGGTTTAGTGCGTACGATTGTTGTTCGTACAGGGATTCGCACTGGTGAAACGCAAGTCGTGCTTGTTACAACTCGTAAAGAAATCCCTCACCTTGCTGAGCTAATCACACGCATTAAAAAAATCGATCCAAGCATTGTGTCGATAGCGCAAAATATTAATCGTGAAAAAACATCGCTTATTTTTGGAGATGAAACGATTGTACTGGATGGCAAGGAAACAATACACGAGGAGCTTGGGGAATTAGCATTCGACCTTTCTGCTCGCGCATTCTTTCAATTGAATCCAACACAAACCGTTCATTTATACAATGAAATTAAAAAAGCAGCGGCATTAACAGGTAAAGAAACCGTTGTAGATGCTTACTGTGGTGTAGGTACAATCGGTTTATGGCTAGCAGATCAAGCGAAAGAAGTGCGTGGTATGGATGTCATCCCAGAGAGCATTCAAGATGCACGAAAAAACGCGCGCAATCATGGCTTTAACCATACGAAATATGCAGTGGGCACAGCTGAAAGTGTTTTAGCGAAATGGCGTAAAGAAGGCTTCACACCGGATGTGATTACCGTCGATCCGCCACGTACAGGCCTTGCACCAGATTTTATTCGCACAGTTCTTAAACTGAAACCAAAACGTTTTGTCTATACGTCTTGTAACCCATCTACATTAGCGAAAGATTTACAAGAACTTTCAAAGCTTTATGATGTAGAATATATCCAACCAGTAGATATGTTCGCACAAACTGCACAGGTAGAATGCGTTGCAAAGCTTGTGTTAAAAAAATAAAATGTCTGGAGCATCTTAATTCATTTTGAGATGCTCTTTTTTTCACAAGGTGTGCGGAATTTCTCTTTCGCGGGATTCTCCCCTGCTTCCTATAAGAGCATGGGATGCTAGTTAATTGGAGCGAAGGACGTGCGACTCCTGCGGGAACAGCACAGAATGTAAGACGCAACAAACTGCGCGCTAGCGAGGGTTGCGGCTTACGATGTGCCCGCGGAAAGCGCACGGACGTAGCGGAAATCAACAGATAAATATTCTAGTTATAAGATTAAGTTTCTCTCTATTCCATTATTATCTAATTGCTTTTATAGAAGCTTATCTGTATAATATATCTCTAGGTGCCAAACCTACGTGGCATGGACGGAACATCCGTGTCACACCGAAAAACGCCATTACAGCACGGATTTGCTGGGCGTTTTTTGTTTTATGAGCGGGAGATGAGCCCCGCTCTTTTATTTTGCCTATATAAAGCGACCATGACATTAAACCGTCACTGGCCGCTTATTTTTATTTTTCCCGAATATGAGTAAAACTGTCGCAACAGCTAATAATAAAAGTGCTACGAGTATAAGGAAGCTATAATTTTTTACAAATTCTAAGTAAACGCCACCTAAAAATGGTCCTGTTAAACTACCGATACTTAAAGCGATTCCGCATAATAAGTTTCCAGTTGGTAGCAACTCTTTTGGCGTTAAATCAGCCATATACGTAATACCGAGCGAGAACATCGAACCGACAAGTGTACCTGCAAAGAAAAATGCAATCGCCACAGCCATTTGTGAGTGCTCTAAAAAGCTCGCAATCGTAAACAGAATGGCTGCTCCAAATGATCCAAACATCAGAATATTGCGTCGCCCAATTTTATCGCCGAGTGCGCCAAGTGGCACTTGTGTTAAAATGCCCCCAAATGTAAAGACCGATAAAATAACCGGAATCATGTCAACTTCAAAGCCTATGCGTAATGCATAAACTGGAAATAAAGCGTTCAATGAAGATTCTAAAAAACCGTATACAAATGGCCCTAAAAATGCAATCCATCCAAAGACAATCGCCACCTTATAACGATTCCATCCGCGTGCATTCATATCACCTGTTAATCGCTCTGGCTTTTCATTGCGTAAGAAAAATACAAAAGACCACGCAATTAAGCACAAAATCGATGACACAATAAACGGCAATGCTTCTGTAATTTGAATTAGCTGCACCATTAACGGTCCTACTGCAAAGCCTGTGCTAAAAGACAAGCCATAAATAGCCATACCTTTACCTAGACTTTTATGATCCGCTGTACTCGTAATCCAAGTTTGTGTAGCATAATGCAGTGCATGATCTCCGACACCAATTAGCAAGCGTAAGACAAACCAGAATGTGATGCTTTTCCATAATGGAAATATTATAAGCGAAATAAAGACAAGTGCACCGCCAATTAAAATAATTGGTTTGTAGCCCCATTTTCGTAAAGGCTGTTCAATAAACGGTGAAATTAATAAAGTTCCTATGTATAGACCTGTCGCGTTTAAACCATTTAAAGCGGAAGATACACCATCGCGCTCAAAAATAATTGAGATAAGTGGCAAGAGCATCCCTTGGGAAAATCCCGATATGGATACAATTATCACTAAAATAGTAAACCTTTTTTTGCTGTAATCTGCGAAGTAATTCATTTTTTCCTCCAACATCTAGTCTGCTTCCACATTACAGCATACCAAAAAGCCTTAGCGCTCACCACATGTGATTTTACGCTAAGGCTTAACGAATACTTATCTTCATTAAACTTGTATAAACACGAATTTCGGCCTTTTTATTTACCGATTACTTGTTTAAACTCCCTCCTTTTCGAGTTAGAGTTCACCGTTTTGTACAATCAGCTCCTTTACTATTTCTTAAAATAACTTTAACATACAGCATCAATATTGTAAATATTCTGTCTATTATTTTTTTGAAAATAATCGCTTAGTCCTAGGTGTTAACCTAGGCATTGAAATTTAGTCCCAAATCAGCTACGATGTAAAGGACGAAATGAGGTGTATGCATGTCAAAGTCAATCACTGATAAAGAGCAACAAGTTACTTACTTAAAAGAACGTCTTGAAATGTTTTTAGAAGTATTAGATGCCATCGACCCAGAAACGACTGAATTACAAGATATTGATCGCTTAATTCAAATGATGGATGATTTAGAAGAAAAAATGGAGCAATTCAACGCTCGTGAACAATAATGACAAGCAAAAGCAAGCGAGCAATTAAAAGGCTCGCCTGCTTTTTTTAATGACAATCCCAATTGTACACTACATTGCTAAAATCCTTGTTTTTTAGTTCCTCTTCTGTAATGAAGAAATTGCATACACCACAATCCCCCCACATAATATGATCCCCTTCACTATCTATTTGCAGTAGCAACGTTGTTGAATCAGTATAATTACCGTACGCTCGAGGATCTTCCTGTGTAAAGAAAGGATATCCCCCTATTTTATGTCCATCTCCCGATAAGACATCATAAAATACATCTGCTAGCTCTTCATCTTCATCTATAGCTGTTTCAATGCTTTTGTATATTTCATTACTTCTAAAATCGCCCATTGTTAATGGTTCAAATTTGGCCTTAAAGCTAATTGCCATTTCCTTTTCCACCGGAAAATACAGTTCTTCTGCCGTATTCTCTACAAATGAGAAATCTTGCATAAGCTGTGATTCATCTTTGACAATTGTATCGTGGTAAATCACGCGAAAACCACTTTGATTGTTGCCCTTATCGAAATCCATTCCCAGTACATCATCATAACCATCAATATAAAATTGCAGTATTCCCTCTTCAGGAAAATTAGCTATGTGTTGCGGTACATCCGCAAAATTAATTTGTGCTAAAAGTTTTAACGGTTGTTGTTGTTCGTTTTTTGGATATTCCATCGCAAGTGGAAAATAGGGATTCCCTGCAAATTTGCTCTCAAATAAAGTCGTTTCTCTTTCATGCGTTTCGATGTCAATAACAGGTTGCAATGTTTCTTCTATTATATGGCGATATTGCTCAACTTCCTTTGGTAACTTTAATGATTTTGTTTCAAACATGAAATATCCTCCTTAAAATTAAGTTAATTCCATTTTAGAACAGATGTTCTTAAAAATCAAATCCTTTTTTCTTTGCACAGATAGTGATTAATCAATATAAACTAGAAATTCTATAAAATTAATCGATTATTTCTCCACTATTAGAAGTACTCTTTTTTTCATTAGTGGAAAAGAGTATAATGGTTCGTGGAAATAATCAAATTTTCATTGGGGGGCAATATCAAAATGAATCTTCAAACTTTAGAGAAAAGTCTTTACGATTTAATTACTGAAACGTCTACAAACTTACCAAAAGACGTACGTCGTGCCATTAAAAAAGCGAAAGAAGCTGAAAATGCAGGTACGCGTGCAGCAATGAGCTTAGAAACAATCTCAAATAATATTATTATGGCAGAAGACAATGTATCACCAATCTGTCAAGATACTGGTCTACCAACATTTAAAATTTACACGCCTGTAGGTGTAAATCAATTAGAAATAAAAGAAGCTATCAAAAAAGCAATTAACGATACAACTGCGGATGCAAAATTACGTCCAAATGCTGTGGATTCATTAACTGGTGCAAACAGCGGTAATAACCTTGGTGATGGTCTGCCAGTAATGAAATTCGAGCAATGGGAAAAAGATTATATTACGATTAAATTAATTCTTAAAGGTGGCGGCTGCGAAAACAAAAACATCCAGTACAGCCTACCATGTGAATTAGACGGTCTTGGCCGTGCTGGTCGTGATTTAGATGGTATCCGTAAATGTATTTTACACTCTGTATATCAAGCACAAGGTCAAGGCTGTTCTGCAGGCTTTATCGGTGTAGGTATCGGTGGCGATCGCTCTTCAGGATATGATTTAGCAAAAGAGCAATTATTCCGTCATGTAGAAGATACAAACCCAAATCCAGATTTAGCAAAATTAGAAGACTATGTTGTGAAAACAGCGAACACATTTGGTATCGGTACAATGGGCTTCGGCGGTGAAGCAACTTTACTTGGTTGTAAAATTGGCGTTATGCACCGTATTCCAGCTTCATTCTACGTATCTGTAGCATATAACTGCTGGGCATACCGTCGTATGGCAGTTGATATTAATCCAGAAACTGGAGAAATCATCAACTGGCACTACCAAGAAGGTGAAAAAATTACATTTAAAGAAGCAGAAGAAGTTGCTGCAACAGCAGAAGAAACTTTCACAGATGTCGTAGAACTTACTGCGCCAATTACTGAAGAACAAATTCGTTCACTTAAAGTAGGTGATGTTGTATCGATTACTGGTCGTATGTACACTGGCCGCGACGCTATTCACCATCACTTAATGAGTCATGATGCACCAGTAGATCTTAACGGACAAGTTATTTATCACTGTGGTCCTGTAATGGCTAAAGATGCAGAAGGCAACTGGACTGTGAAAGCTGCTGGTCCGACTACTTCTATTCGTGAGGAACCATATCAAGGCGATATTATGAAAAAATTCGGTATCCGTGCTGTTATTGGTAAAGGTGGTATGGGTCCAAAAACGCTTGCTGCTTTAGGCGAACATGGCGGTGTTTACTTAAATGCCATTGGCGGTGCTGCTCAATACTACGCTGACTGCATTAAAGGTGTAGATGGTGTAGACTTAATGGAATTCGGTATTCCTGAAGCTATGTGGCACTTAAATGTTGAAGGGTTCACAGCTGTCGTAACAATGGACTCTCACGGCAACTCCCTTCACGCTGATGTAGATAAATCTTCTTTAGAAAAACTAGCGCAACATGCAGAAAGAGTTTTCTAATATAGAAAAACATTGTAATTAAAAAGAATTATCCGTTACGGACACAAAATATAAAGGCACAGAATATTCCTAGTGAATATACTGTGTCTTTTTTCTGTTCTTCTTACATAATCACCAGGCAAATAACTACCTGCAGTTTCTTAAACACCTCATTATATTTTATTGCTAGGTTGCTTAGACCATATTAAAAAAAGTTATTGCTTTCTTTTTCCAAACACCTTTGTTATAATAATTCTAAAGTAGAAAAGATGTAAATGAAATTGATTATCATCTACAGAAATGCTTATATTACCTTGTTTAATAAGGGTTTTGATATTGATTTTCATTATCAGGGGGGATTTAATTGGAATACTCTAATCGAGAAAATAATAATTTAATTGAGAATATCAAAGTGCATGCCGAACTCATTGCTGCTATTATGGCAGGATTATTTATTTTACTTGCATGGCGTTTAGATACAAATGATCAAACAACAGCGTCCGTTCTTCTATATATTGTGGCATTTTGCGTCGGAGGCTTTGCCAAAGCAAAAGAAGGTATTGAAGAAACGTTAGAAGACAAAAAATTGAACGTAGAGTTGCTAATGATTTTAGCTGCAATAGGCTCAGCTGCTATCGGTTATTGGACAGAGGGCGCAATCCTCATTTTTATCTTTGCTGTTAGTGGTGCTCTTGAAACGTACGCTATGAACAAAAGTCATCGTGAAATTTCTGCTTTGATGAATTTACAGCCGGAAGAGGCTTGGCTAGTACGTGGCGGATTTGAACCGATGAAGGTTGCTGTTTCTACATTACAAATTGGCGACCACTTGCTCATTAAACCTGGTGAACGTGTCCCAGCTGACGGTATTATTTTTAAAGGACAGTCTTCTATTGATGAATCTGCTATTAGCGGAGAACCATTACCTATTGCAAAATTTGAAGGTGATGAAGTATTTGCAGGAACCGTTAATTTAAACGGGGCCATTACAATGGAAATGACGAAGCCAAATTCTGAAACGTTATTCCAAAAAATTATTATGCTTGTACAAAGTGCACAAAGTGAAAAATCTCCTTCACAGCAATTTATCGAAAAATTTGAAGGAACTTATGTAAAATTCGTCTTACTTTCTGTTGCACTTATGATGTTCCTACCCCACTTTTTAATCGGCTGGGACTGGACGACTACATTTTATCGAGCAATGGTCTTGTTAGTCGTTGCTTCACCTTGTGCACTCGTTGCATCCATTATGCCTGCAACATTAGCAGCCATTTCAAATGGCGCAAAGAACGGTGTGCTATTCAAAGGTGGCTTACATCTCGAACATTTAAGTGTATTACGTGCATTAGCTGTTGATAAAACAGGTACGCTTACACAAGGAAAACCAGTCGTTACAGATTTTATTGTACGCGATGGCTTAGATCGGGAAGCAACATTAGCTGTCCTTGCAGGAATTGAAGCACAATCGAATCATCCGTTAGCCCAAGCCGTTACAAACTATGCAAAAGCACAACACATTTCACAGTTTGCACAAGCAACGATTGAAGATATCCCTGGTTGGGGCATGAAGGGCTACGTAAATGAAACGGAGTATTTGATTGGTAAACCTGATTTCGTAGGTGAAGTTGAAGCAAATGCTTTCGCGAATAACGCTTTAACAAAGCTTACTTCTGAAGGTAAAACAGTTATTTTTATGCGTGACAAAGAAGGCATTGTAGCTCTTGCGGCGTTAAAAGATACCGTTCGCGATGAGGCAAAAAAAGCCGTTGCATTGTTAAAAGAATTAGGTATTGATGTAATTATGCTTACTGGGGATAACGACAAAACAGCAAAGGTTATTGCCCAAGAAGCTGGCGTTACTGAATACGTCGCAGAATGTCTTCCAGAAACAAAAGTTACGGAGATGAAACGTTTACTGGCTGAGCATCAATTTGTAGGGATGGTCGGAGACGGCATCAATGACGCCCCTGCCTTAGCAACAGCTACTACTGGTATTGCTATGGGCGAAGGTACAGATGTTGCTCTCGAAACAGCAGATGTTGTGTTAATGAAAAATGACTTATCTAAAATTGCTTATGCCGTCCGCCTTTCACGTAAAATGCAACGAATTGTAAAGCAAAACATCTTCTTCTCAATCGGCATCATTGTGTTACTAATAGCCTCTAACTTTTTACAAGCGGTCGATTTACCACTAGGCGTTATCGGCCATGAAGGTAGTACCATTCTCGTGATTTTAAACGGCTTACGAATGCTTAATAAAAATGTATAAAAGGGTGGTCTCAAAACGAGACCACCCTTCAAAATGTCGATAAACTCATAGAATTAAACTACTGCAGTTGATTTCCGCTACGTGCGGGATCTTAAGTCTCACGCTTATCCCGCAGGAGTCGAGCAACCCTTCACTTCAATCAAATAAACTTCTCTCATTAGCATCGACAAACCGTTGATTTCCGTTCCAGGCGCTCCCTTTCCGCAGGCACGGCTTCAACTAATTTTTGCGGCATCCGCCACAAAAATGGATTTTCAGCTCGTGCTGTTCCTGCAGGAGTGTCGCGCCTTCCACTCCAATCAACTAGTAACGCCTACTTATTATAAAATTCTGCTCCTAGCGTGCTTAAATTTTTGAGGTGGAAATGCGAGTAAGTGCCAGGCACACAAACAATTCTCACACATTTCTATGCTATGACTAACTAAGTAAAAATCCACGTAGACTCCTGCTCCGAACGCACGCAGCGTAAGACGCAACAAACCCGCGCATTAGCGAGGGTTGTGGCTTACGTCGCACCGCGGAAAGCGGAGTAGATTTTTACGTATTAGGAGCCACTATTATGCCAAATCCCCGCTGAATGTCTCCCATACCCATAACGAAAAACTTTTGCAGGTAAATGTAAAAAGGGTGGTCTCAAACTAAGTAAGACCTACCCTTTCCCTGAAAGCTATTTAATAGCACCTTCCGCTTTTAGCAAGGCTCTTTTTTGCATCGTGGCGTTCAGCACACCACCAAAAATTAATATCATCCCTGTAAAATACAGCCATAGCATTAAAATAATAACGCCACCAATACTACCATATGTAGCAGAATAATTGCCAAAATTACCAATATAAAAAGAAAAACCATATGTCACAACTAGCCAAGCAAGCGTAGAAAATATTGCCCCTGGCCATACGCCCATGATCTTCAATCGCGGGCTTGTATTCGGCACTAACCAATAAATTGCCATTAACACTAAAAAGATAAGCAATGGCGGCATCGACCAGCGAATATTACGCCAAAGAGATTCAAACTCATCTTCAATGTTGACGATTGAAAACAAAAAATGCCCAATTTGTTGACCAAAAACAGGTAAAAGAAGCGCTACTGCAATGACAATAACTAACGCTATAGTAAATACAAGCGAGAGCCCTCTGTCTATAAACCCTACTCTACCTTCTGTATCGTACGCTTTATTTAATGCTCTTATTAATGCATTAATCCCCTTTGACGCAGACCATATCGTGCCAAGTACCCCGATAGATAATAAACTACTATTACGGTTCGTTAACACTTCATTTAGTGTACTTTCAATAAGCCTATATACTTCATCAGGCATGTAATTAACTAAAAACGAGTATACTTGCGTTGTTTCTAAGTTTAAATATGGCAATAGTGTAACAAGGAAAATTAGTAGGGGGAAAAAAGATAGTAAAAAGAAATAAGCAAGTTGTGCCCCAAGAGCAGATATTTCAACGCGTTGAATGCGAAGTATTAAATCTTGAATAAACCCCTTCGATGTCATCACATCTACAACTTCTTCATCTGGTGAGAAAAATGCTTTCACTTCACCAAATGTTGCATGGATGGATGCTTTTTTCTTTTCCATTTAATTCCCTCCTGTACTACAACTTATTCTTTATCTGAAGAGAAAGCTGATTTTGTATCGTTAACCATGCCTTGAATTGTGGAAGGTAATTCTTTAAATTCATCCACTTTCTCCGCAAGTGTGTTAACATTTTCCGATACAGTATCACATAGCACTTTAGCTGCCAGCACTTTTTCTTCAATTAAGTCTTGCAGTTCGCTGCGATGCGATGCGTAATAGGATACCGATTCTTTCATTCTTTTTGTTGTAGCGATTGTTTTTTGTCGTGTCGTACGATCAAACATGCTGATTGCAGCACCCACTGCTGCGCCTACTACGATAGATGCTAATAATTTACTTTGAGCCATATGATTTACCCCCTGGATTATTTAATGTTATTCCCTTTTTTTTTAATAATGAAACAGCTTACTGCCCTTATTCTACCCAATAACAGTCTAATTTTAAAGCAACGTCCAAATACAGTGTTGACATTTTTTTTATTCAATGAAATGATATTGGCTAGGATTAAGAAAGGTAGGTTTAATTGAATGGATTTATCTATCGCGTCAAAGGAAAACGTTATTTATATGGTCGATCAAATGAAAGACAAGCTTCGCATGGTCAATGTAGATGCCATGAAATCAGAGAACTTCGATGAAGCCAATTACGAAGATTTAGTTTATCTATACGAAATGGTTATGAAACGCGACACATTTAGCCCTAGTGAAATGCAAGCGATCGTTGCTGAATTGGGCTCTTTACGTAAATAATTATTCAGCACACAAAAAAGCTATTAGCAAGGACCTCACGTCTTTTGCTAATAGCTTTTGTTTTACTGACTGTTTTTCGCAGCAGAACCGTCTTCGGCAACAAGTGGTTGAATTAACACTTCTACACGACGATTTTTTGCGCGACCTTCAGCCGTATTGTTTGGTGCAATGGCTTTATATTCACCATATCCTTTTGCACTAAAATAAACCGGATCAAGATTCGAGTTATTATCTACTAAAATCTTCAAAAAGTTTACGGCACGCATAACAGAAAGTTCCCAGTTAGAAGCAAATTCAGGACCTGTTTGTGGAACGTTATCCGTATGACCAGTGATGACAATACTACGTGCTGGGTCTGATACTAATACCCCTGCAAGTTCAGCAGCAATTTTATTATACTCAGGCTTAATGGTAGCCCTTCCTGGATCAAACAAAATGCTATCACGAATCGTGACAAGTAAACCCTCATCTGTCATTTCTGTTGCGAACTGACCTTCCATCTCATTAACCGCAATAAAATTATCTACACTATCTTTTATTTCAGCTAGTTCTTGTTGATCTTTTAAATATGCTGAGTTCTGTTGTTGCTGTTGCGGCGTTTGCTCACTTGGATTAGGCGTTGGTAATGGCGAAGGCTGTTCTAAAAAGCTTGTCCCTCCATCAAACACCTGATTAAATACCGCAGATAACCGCTCTAACTTTTCTTGGTCAACTGAACTGGATGCAAAAAGTACGATAAATAATGCTAGTAACAACGTTAAAATATCCGCATATGGTACTAGCCAAGATTCATCAACGTGCTCTTCATGCTTTTTTTTCTTAGCTTTCTTTGCCAAGGCCGCCCGCCCCGCTTTCACCCGAAATTTGACGACGCTCTTCCATCGTTAAATAAGAAGATAATTTTTGTTCAATAACACGTGGCGCTTCCCCTTCTAGAACAGAAAGGATGCCTTCAATCATCATGCGTTTTTGTTTTACTTCAACTGCTGATTTACGTTTTAACTTATTGGCAAATGGGTGCCATAAAACGTAACCTGTAAAGATACCTAATAAAGTTGCCATGAATGCAGCAGAAATGGCATGTCCTAACTTATCGATATCATTCATATCTGCTAACGCTGCGATTAACCCTACTACCGCACCGAGTACCCCTAATGTCGGGGCATATGTACCTGCTTGTGTAAAAATGGCTGCACCACTTGTATGTCGGTCTTCCATCGCTTCTACTTCTTCCGTTAATACATCACGAATATAGTCTGCGTTTTGACCATCAATTGCTAATGTAAGACCATTTTTTAAAAATGGGTCTTCAATTTCTGAAGCTTTACTTTCTAACGCTAACAAACCTTCACGACGTGCTAAATCAGCCCACTGTGAAAACATCTTAATAATTTCAATATCATCCGCTAGTTTAGTTTCTTTAAAAAGAATTTTAAACAGCTTTGGTACACGCTTTAATTCCTTTAATGGAAAGGCAATTGTAACAGCCGATATTGTACCAACGATGATAATTAAAATAGCCGCCGGGTTATAAAAGGAACTTAAATTTACACCTTTTAATACCATCCCTGTTAGCAATGCGACGAACGCTAAAATTATCCCTACTACTGACGATAAATCCATTTTAGAACCTCCAAATCTTCTATACTTACTTATTTTCGTCCCATTTTCCATAATTTAAATAAAGATATTACAAGTATAAATGTATTTCTTTAATTTTTCGATGAAATAAATGCTTTTTATTCACATTTCGACCATATTTGATTATATTGAATTAAGAATAATACACTAAATTGTCTTTTATTGAAGGGAGTTAAGAATTTGTTATTATCATTTAACACAAAATTACTAAGATATGCCGAACTAGCCGTGAAAATAGGCGTAAATATCCAAGAAAATCAATATCTTTATGTGAGTTGTTCGACCGATAACTTAAAACTAGCAGAAATAATTACTAAAATTGCCTATGAAAATGGTGCAAAACAAGTATTTGTTGATTTATCGGATGACCGACTTGTCCGTACACGTTATGAAAAAGCTCCAAAAGACTCATTTGATTTCTTTCCTCCATGGAAAATTCAAGAACGTGAATGGCTTGCTGAACAAGGTGCTGCCTTTTTAAGCATCGTTTCACAAAATCCAGACCTTCTAAAGGACATTGAGCATGAAAAAATTATGTCTTTCCAAAAAGCGTCAGGTAAAGCACTCGTAAATTACTATAAAATGTTGCAGGCGAATAAATTTAGCTGGACCGTTATGGCGGCTCCTTCTAAACAATGGGCAGCCAAAGTATTCCCTCATCTACCAGAAGACCAACAAGTAGATGCATTATGGGAAGCTATCTTTGCAGCGACACGTATAAACGAGGAGCATCCCGTAAATGCATGGGAAACACATGCTCAACAGTTACAAAACAAAGCTAACTATCTAAACGGGAAACAATACAAATCTCTTCACTATACAGCGCCAGGAACAGACTTAACAATTGCATTACCAGAAAACCATATATGGTCTGGTGGTAGTAGCATCAACACACAAGGCCAAACATTTATGGCGAATATGCCAACCGAGGAAGTGTTTACAGCACCGTTAAAAACAGGTGTCAATGGCTATGTATCCAATACAAAACCATTAAGCTATGGCGGAAATATTATCGATCAGTTTAAGTTAACATTTAAAGATGGCCGGATAGTCGATAGCCAAGCTGAACAGGGGCAAGAAATTTTAGCTTCACTAATCGCAACGGATGAAGGTGCTCATTATCTTGGTGAAATAGCACTTGTTCCACATCAATCCCCTATTTCACAATCTGGTTTATTATTTTACAATACATTATTTGATGAAAACGCCTCTAATCATTTAGCGATAGGAAATGCCTATGCATTCTGCATTGAAGGAGGCAAAGAAATGTCTAAAGAAGAGTTACTAAAGCATGGTCTAAATCAAAGCTTAACGCATGTTGACTTTATGGTTGGCTCTGCCAATATGGATATTGATGGCATAACAACTGATGGTCAAATCGAACCAATTTTCCGCAATGGCAACTGGGCGTTTTAAGCAAATAGTCCACCTTAATAATATTATTCTAGGCTAGGTATCTTATGGATGTCATAAATTATCCTTACATTTTCCTAGCAACCTATTGTATAATAAATGTAGTTCTTATAGTAGATTATTTAAGTAGAGAGGAGCTTTTATAATGTTCGTTACAACTGTAATTGGTTTTTCAGTCGTATTATTAATTTCTCTAGCCTTTTTCATTCACTACCTACAAGTTGGCTTAGATTCTAAATCTTCAGTAACTGTAGACCCACAACCAAAAGAAAAATATTAATTAAATTATCAGCTACTTTCCGTGGCTGTTTCAGACTGGAGACAAAGTCAAAGCAATTTGGCTTTGTCTTCAGTCTTTTTTTACTCACAAAAAATACCCACACAAAATCGCAACATTTTTTTGATTTCTACATACAGAAAAGCACACAGTTGTCGGTAGCGTAAGTCGCAGGCATTCTGATTTAGCGAGGGTTGCGGCTTATGTGTGTGACCGCGGAAAGTACCTTCGTAGCGGACAACAACGACCTTGCAAAAAACGCAGTCAATCTAACACTTTTTCTCTTTGTCCTACCTCTTTTTTTGCAATGCTATATCATTTCTTTCATTTCGATTCGCTAAATAATTTGCTAAACTTCTCTTTTTTTCATAAATATCGCGTGAATATTGTTATTATTGTTTGCATATTTGAATTTTTGCTCTAAAATATTTTTGTAGGGAAGGGAGCAAACTTTCATGTCAATGTTAAAAGATATTTTAAAATTTAATGAAGATTTCGTTCAAGAAAAAAAATACGAGCCATTTATTACAACTAAGTATCCTGATAAACGGATCGTTGTATTATCTTGTATGGATACGCGCCTAGTTGAACTATTACCAAAAGCGATGAACTTAAGAAACGGTGACGTCAAGATTGTCAAAAGTGCCGGTGCTTTAGTAAGTCACCCATTTGGTGCCGTAATGCGTAGTTTACTTGTTGCTGTTTATGAGCTGCAAGCAGATGAAGTGTATGTAGTTGGACATTACGACTGTGGTATGAGCGCAGTTGATCCAGATGCAATGATTAGCAAAATGGTTAACCGAGGTATTAAAGAAGAAACGATTAAAATGATGGAATACTCAGGAATTGATTTAAAAGATTTCTTACGTGGCTTTGGCGATGTAGCGACAAGCGTAAAGAAAAGTGTCGATACAATTCGTAATCACCCACTAATGGTTCAAAATGTGCCTGTTCACGGTCTAGTAATTGATCCTAATACTGGCCGCCTTGATTTAATTGACGATGGTAGTAAATCATTCAATTAACACTGCTTGGGCTTAACCTGTTGCTAACATAACTGCTAGCAGGGAATCATTCAATATAGAATAAAAAACGTGTCTATCGTATGGATAGACACGTTTTTTATTGCCTTACTTTATTGATAAGCTGTAAATATTGAGTATCACCATAGCCTACTGTTGAAAACAGCTTAAACAATTGCTGTAATAATTCGCTTGTTGGTACTTCTTTATGTTTGGCAATATATTTTACAACTGCATTATTTTCTTTTAGCATATCTAAATATACATTGATTGCTTGATACATCACTGGAAGTACTTCAAGTGATGGCCTCTTATGGTTGACTAATACTTCCATATATATAGCTTGATAATGCCCTAATTGCAGTTCACTTTGATTTACTTTAAATTCGTCTTCCCTAAAACTATTTAACAACACTTTCCCCTCATAGCCTGACTGTTCAAGATAAGAGAGTATGGTAAGTAGGTTCATTTGACAAAACATGTCTTCACCAAACCATAAAACGATACATTGATAATCCTTGTTAAACAGATTTTCTAATGGTGTAATTACCTTTTGAATATAATTTTCTAGCGAATCATTGTGTCCGTAAGCTCGTTTCTGGATAAACGCATTATCAAAAACTTGTGTAGTAGTAGCGTTTACACACATCGCTTCATTAAATGGAGCATACTCCGAATCTCCCATTAGCCTCTGATTCTTAAACTCCTCAAACATCATTTGACCGTTTAGTATATTAAGTACGTCCTTGTCAAAAAACGCCCACTTGTTACTTTGTAACCTTTCAAGGTCAAATTTTTGGTTAGCTTTCATTCCAGACCATTCCTCATTTTTATTTATCGTGAGTTTATTAATTGATTGAACAGGCAACTTACTAAGCTGATATTCTCTAGGACTAATACCAAAAACAGTTTTAAAGGCTCTGCTATACGCTTCCTGCGAAGAGTAATCATAATCAAAGGCGATATCGATGATTTTCCGGTTCTGCGCCAAATCTTCTGTAGATAAATACAATCTTCTAAGAAGGATATATCGTCGAATCGTTATACCTGTTGCTTGGTGAAATTTAAACGAGCAATAGTATGGTGAATATCCCATACGATTCGAAAGTTCATCTAACGAAAATTGATTTGTTAATTTACCTTCAATCCAATCAATCATAAATTGTATCTGTTCATCCATTTATCTCACCTCCAAATAAAATTATAAGTAATTTCCATTTCTTTTATTTGATATTTCTTGTGTTCTATATATCCATTTGGTAGAATTTAACAAAATACATACTATTACTGGAGGAAGGACATGCAAACTTACCACTCTATTTCAGCAGAAGTTTATAACTTAGATAAACCAATCGGCAGTTCATTTGGAGATGTTGAATATTATAGCCAACGCCTGGCTCATGTTAAAGGTAAAATATTAGAGCCGGCTGTTGGAACGGGCCGGATTTTAATTCCTTTGCTTGAACAAGGGTTCGCAATGGAAGGCTTCGATCTGTCCGAAGATATGTTAGTGTACTGTCGAAATAATTTAAAAGAGGCAAATCAAGAAGCGAATATTTTTCATGCAAATATGGAGACCTTTCAAGCAGCCCAACTGTATGAAGCAATCATTATCCCCGCAGGAACGTTTTTATTAATTACTGACGAAAACAAGGCTTATTCTATACTAACTAATTTTTACAATCATTTAGAATCTAACGGCAGATTGATTCTAGATCTATTTTTACAGCCGGATTTTAATGAAGGAAGCTCTCGCTATCGAACGTTTACAAACAGCCAAGGTGAGATCATTACATTGCAAGCAACACAATCTGAAATAAATTATATTAACCAAACAACTACTACCCATCATCGCTACGATAAATGGCGTGAAGGCAATTGTATCGACAGCGAATTCGAAATATTCACCTTGAAATGGTATGGGATAAATGAATTCAAGAGGCTTTTAATGCAAGTTGGCTTTAAAGATATCGTTATTTCAGCAGACTATTGCTATCAGCAATATCCTACAAACCGAAATCAAACCATCACCTTTGAAGCTGTTAAATAAATAATGCGGTTCGTACAAAAGAGAAAAAGTGTTAGATTGACTGCCATCAATCTAACACTTTTTTGCTATGTCGTTGATGTCCGCTACGGCGGTGCTTTCCGCGGGCACACCGTAAGCCGCAACCCTCGCTAGCGCGCGGCTTGTTGCGTCTTACCTTGTGTGCTGTTCCCGCAGGAGTCACCGCCTCCGCTACCATCAACTCGTATTTGCTTCTATTTTTATTTACTGCTAAGAATGAAGCGCTAAGATTTCATCTTTTTTTCAATCTAACACTTTTTCTATACCTTTTTGTCCGTTACGGCGGTGCTTTCTGCAAGCATTCATAAGCGCCGTAACCCTCGCTGGCGCACTGAATGCTCGCGTCTTACGTACTGTTCGTACCGAGCAGGAGTCATGCTAACAGTTTTTCATCTTGTTCAATAATGACTCTAACAACTCTTTAATGTCATGACAATGGCTCTAGGCGAGCATACATGTAGTGATCTACCCATTGACCATTGATATACAATAATTTTCTTAACAAGCCTTCTTGTTGAAACCCTGATTTTTCTAGCACTCGAATAGAGGCGCTATTTTCAGTTGATACATAGGCTTCCACTCGATGGAGCCCGATTTGTTCAAAGGCAAATTGTACAACTAATTCTACCGCTTCCGTTACTATGCCTTTGCCCACATAGATTTCATCCATCGCGTAACCAACAAATGCACTCGAATACGGTAAACGCTTAATAGCATATAATGAAATATGACCGATTAAATTATTTGTACCTAGCTCATAGATTCCAAAAGTATATTCCCTCTTTGAACCCATTAAATATAAACTTTCTTGTATTTTTTTATATTGTGCGTCAATTGTGTAGTATTCAGGACGCTGTAACGGTTCATATGTAGACCAAAAATATTTATTGCGGCTTACTAAACCTGTTAAGCTTTGTGCATCTTTTTCTTGGAATGTGCGAACGTAGCATTTCTCCCCCTGAATTGAGACCACATTTCCACCCTTTTTCCTTAATAAATTCCAAATTTTTAGCACCATTTCTCCCCACAAGCCTTCCGATAAATGTCAATACATGTTCATTGTATGTAATACATGATGCTGCTACTACAAAAAGAGGTGCAGCATCATACTTATTATTTCTTTGTATTTTTAGAATGAATTTGAAGGCCGATACTTGATGACTCAGCATCCTCTAAATGGGACTGATCTAAAACGTTTGTTAAATGTAGCCCTCTTTTTTGTGCCTCACGTTCAATATGTGCAAGTGTTTCTTGTAGCACTTGTACGCGCGCATGCTTTTTATCGTTTCCTGCCACCAATACCCACGGAGCATTTTTCTTATCTGTTTTTTCGAACATTTCATTTGCCGCTGCTATATATTCTGGCATTTTCTCACGATTTCTCCAGTCTTCATCTGTTAACTTCCAAGATTTATATGGGTCCTGTGCACGCTCATTAAAACGCTTTAACTGCTCTTCTTCAGACACATGTAGCCAAAATTTTATAATAATGTAGTCTCCAGCAGTTAGTATCTTTTCAAAGTTGTTGATTTCTTCATACGCTCGTGACCACTCTTCTTTTGTCGCAAAACCTTCAATACGCTCTACTAACACGCGTCCATACCACGAACGGTCGAAAATTGCGATTTGTCCATGTTGCGGTAATTTCCTCCAAAAGCGTTGTAAGTAATTATATCGCAGCTCGTGCGGCTGTGGAGCTGAAATGGGGTGGACGATATAGCCTCGTGGGTCAACCCGTTCAATAAGACGTTTAATGGCACCACCCTTCCCCGCTGCATCCATCCCTTCAAATACTAGAATGAGCCCGATTTTATTGTTTAATAAAAATTGCTGTGCATTTAACATTTCATATTGGAGTACTTTTAATTTCTTTTTATATAATTTTTTATCTAGTTCAATTGATAGGTCAAGATTTTTTAGATTTTGCGTCATCAAAATTCCACTCCTTCAAATTGGATATTTATATTGTACTAAAGAAATATTTGGATGCCTATTCCAATGGTAAATTGTAGATGATTTACGCAAATTCACTTGTTACATTGTAAGGATTTTCCGGTATAATAAAATAGATATTTTGAGACAGTGCTATACTTATTTGTCTTTCCCCTATAAAATTTAATACGAAGGGAGAGGAAGCCTTGCCTAAGATTATTTTAATGACAATAACGTATATTGTCTCACTCATCCTAACCTTTGCATCCTATTTCATAACAATAAATGGTCAATCTACGTTAGAAATCTCAAATCGTTTTCCCGTAATGTTTGCACCTATTAATATTAGCTATATGATCTGGATATTGATTTACATTTTGCTCGCTTATTGGTTAGTTATGAATTCTAAAAAGACATCTATTAAACAGACTGTTCTCTTTAGCAATGTATGCATATTACAAGCGCTCACTATTTTATTTTGGCATTATGAATTTTTCATAATATTTTTCTGCTCTTCAGTCATTTTAGTACTGTACTTATTTTTCCTTTACAATACGTACTCTTTTACAAATAATACGCTAACAGGTCGACTGCCATTTTCACTTTACTTCGCATGGTCTACGTTTATGATGTTGACCAATGCAAGTTTTATACTAACATCCTATGAGTGGCATGGTTTCGGACTGAGCAACCCTCTTTGGGCAGTTATTTTACTGACAATAGGAACAGCCATCGCTTTACATATTCGTTACCATCACTTCGATATTATTTATCCTAGCGTATTTATATGGGCCTTTATTGGCATCGTATTGCATAATCGCCTTGATGAATTACTTGTGACGACTGCAGCTTTATTTTTATGCGGCGTTCTCGTAGTTGGCATTCTATTTGTCAAAAAAAAACCTGTTTACCGAAATTAAATCGGTAAGCAGGTTTTAGTTTATTATGCTTCATCTAATGCAGTTAAAATGATTGGTTTATCTTTCGTGACAATAATAGAATGCTCAATTTGGGCAACTAACGATTTGTCAGGAGTGACAAATGTCCAGCCATCACCAGCTTCAACGATATGCTCTGCTTTCGCTGAAATAAACGGCTCCACTGCAAGAACCATGCCCTCTTTCATAATTGTTGAATCCCATGCATCGTAATAGTTTAAAATGTGGTTTGGCTCATCATGCAATGAACGACCTAAACCATGACCAGTTAAATTCATAATAACCGTTAAGTCATTGGCATAAGCTTCACGCTCTACCGCTTTCCCAATTTGGTTTAATTTTGAACCGGCTTTTACTTTTGTCATAGCGCGATCAAAGGCACTTTTCGCTACGCGGCAAAGTTTTTCTTTATCTTCATAACCTTCACCTACTACAAATGAAATACCTGTATCTGCAAAGTAGCCATTTAAAGAACCAGATACGTCGATATTAACAATATCTCCCTCTTGAATAACACGTTGTCCTGGAATACCATGTGCCACTTCTTCATTGACACTAATACAAGTGTATCCTGGGAAATCATATTCACCTTTAGGACCTGAAATAGCTCCTGCTTCAGCAAACATGCGACCTGCAATTTCATCTAATTCAAGTGTTGTCACACCCGGTTTTGTAGCTGCCTTCATCGCCTCACGAATTTCGGCACAAATGCGACCAATTTTTTTAAAGGCTTCAATTTCTTCTTGCGTTTTTACAATCATTTTTAACGTCCCTTTCATCTAATATCTATTCTTTAATATAACATAACTTTAAATGTGCATAACGCCAAACGCTTTAATTATTCTATGCCGATATGATTTTAGACGTACCATCAAATAAAACCAGAACAATTTGCCCAATAAAAAATAGCATACTAAGAAATACTTAGCATACTATTTTCAGCATTTGGATAGGCTTATATTGTTTAAGATTTACGTTGCATCAATTGTGGTGCCGCTGTAAATAATAGCACACCAACAATTGCTGTTAAAATGGTTGCTGGTAGCATGTATGTTCCATTATAAATGATTGAATAAATCCATGCATTTTGATCGCCAGCATATTCGGCAAAGAATACTGCACCTGCGAACGTGTGTGCAAGATAACGAAGGAATCCAGCCAACAGCGTACCGAGGACAATATAACTAGCCATTTTCTTTTTATTTAAAGCTGTTGCGGCTTTTAAAACAGGTTCACGAACGATTGCTGCTAAACCTACTACGGTAAAGGCTACACCGTAATCTAGTAATCCTTGAAGCCAGTGCACGATATAGGCACCAAACATTGTTTGTATAACACCAATTAAAAGCCCGGTTGTGAGCCCTGGCAATAGGCCCCAACGAAACGCCATTAAAATAATTGGAATCATGACTAAGCTTACTGAGCCACCTTGTGCCCATACTTTAAAGGAAACTTGATCGAGCACAAGCCCTACCGCTGCGAAAATGGCAATCTCCACCAACATTAGTAGTCTTTTTTTGTCCATATTAGTATTCTCTCCTTTGTTCCGATGTAGGATACAAGAGCAGGAATAGAAATCAATTATTGATATGCGCCTCAATCCGGCATAAAAAAAACGATGCCAGGACAGAGCCTCACATCGTAAAAGTGTCGGTTTCTATCCACATCCCTACGCAAGTATTAACTTACAGGTTCAAAGAGTAAAGGCATTACGTGCCCAGTCTCAGCTGACATCATCAGCTCCCCTTGTGGTCGTTACATCTTATTTTTTATTGAACACCCTCATTGTACGAAAACGTCTGGACGATTACAACCTTTTCTACGCTTATTTTTTTGAAACTTTCAATTTTTTCATGCGTAAATAATAAAAAAGGAGGAACAATGATGGAGAATCAAAAAATTTTACCCGCCTTTAGTTATCTCAGTATTTTCTTTGCACCATTTATCGTACCGTTAGTTGTTTATTTTGTTTCACAAGATCGTGATATCAAAAGACATGCTATCAGAGCTCTTATCTCACATTTAATTCCGTTTGTCTTTGGCATTATCTTCTTTATCGTTTTTATATTTTCGTCTATGTCGTTCAACATGTTTGAGCCTTCTGCAAATGGGAATACATTTATTATTATATGGTTTGTATCATTTGCAATTTATTTACTCGTATCATTAGCTATTGTCATTTGGAATATTGTGCAAGCTGTACGTGTAATTCGTTAAAAATTCGTTAAAAGGAGCTGTCGTATTTGTGAAAGTATCAAAAATAGTTAAAACTGCTATCAAATTTGCACCCATCGTTATTCCTATTGTCAAAAAAGTAGTCGCAGCCAAAAAAGGAACAACAGCTAACGTACAAACACGCAGAAAATAATGACGGATTCTTTCTATAGCGTAAAAACCCACTTCGCCTTCCGCTCAGCACCGTAAGCCGCAGGAGTCTTAGTGGGTTTTTATTTAAATTGTGTGAGTGCCTGGCACCGTTTTCATGCAATTCAGAATTGTTTCAGTGCCTGGCACTTACTTTACTTCAAAATGCGTTGTACTATGTCCGCTTAGCGTTTTTTCGACATGTAACACTGCTGGCATGGCTGCTTTTAATTCGGCTACATGTGAAATGACGCCTATCATTCTGCCAGAGTCTTGTAAATCAATGAGTGTATCAATGGCTTTATTTAACGCTTCCTCATCTAAAGAGCCAAAGCCCTCGTCAATAAACATGGTTTCGATTCGAATATTGCCTTGGAAGCTTTGAATGACATCTGCCATACCTAACGCAAGACTTAATGATGCATTGAATTTTTCCCCGCCTGATAATGTTTTAACATCTCTTAATTGGTCTGTATAGGCATCATAAACATCCAGTCCTAGTCCACTTTGCTTGGCATGCTTCTCTAATCGATCAGAACGTCGCAGTTCAAATTGTCCATTCGATAAATGGAATAAACGAATATTGGCCGCCGCCGTAATCTTATCCAAATAACTAATTTGAATATAACGCTCAAAGGAAAGTTTTTTCGGATTTTGACCATTTAACAAAGTATAAAGTTCCTTTACACGACCTGCTTCTTTTTCAAGCACATTTATTTCTTGAGCCGTTTCCTCAACTTTAACGATAAAATCAGCACATGCTTTAGCATAGCTTTGCGTCTGTTGTAATGTTTTAAACGCTTCTTCGTAAGTAATACGAAGCACTTCAAGCTTTTCTTCTAACATTGCTAAATCTTGCTTTTCTTTGCCTTCCAGATGCTTTGCTCCATCTGCCAGTTGTTGCTGTAAAGAATGGAGTTGTAATGCATATTCTCGACATGCTGTACGTAAATCCTCAATTTGTGCAACACTACGCTTTGCAGCAGCATATTCTTCATAGCTTGCAAAACCAACATCCTTTAAACTAACTAAAAACTGCTCACGCTTGTCATTAAGAGTATTTTGCAATTCCTCATATGCTTTTTTAGCCAGCTCTTCCGTCATCGCTGCCTTACTGCTTGCTTCCTGTGCCATCTGCAAGTTTTGCTGGCTTTTATGCCATGCTGTTTGCAGTGCAAGCTTTTGCTTTCCGACATCTGCAATCATTTGCTTTAATGCTTGTAATGACTGCACATCCTCAGGAATATGCTTTTGCTGTTCTTCTACGATCGCTTGCTGTTTTATTAATTCATTGGACTGCTCAGCGAAATGTTGCTCTAATCGTATTTGTTTTTGTTGTAGGTGTTCGTTTTGATCGACATGGCCTTTTAGTTTTGCTCGTGCAACAGACAGTTGATCATTGACGATTTTCAAAACAGCGACTTGTTGTTCAACAAATTGTAAAGAGGAAGACAGTTCCAGTCGCTCTGCTATTGAAATATGATGCGCCTCAAGTTGTTCGTTCATATCTTGTAGCAGTTGTTTGGTCGTTTTTAATGTCGCTTCTTGTTCCAAATACTTACGCTCATTAGCATTAGCGGTAGCACGTATCGATTCTAGCTCCACTTCATCAACTACTACCTTTGGTTCGTTATGTGCTAATTGATGTGTTGTACTGCCACAAACTGGGCAAGGATCGCCGTCTTTTAACTTGGCTGCTAAAATACTTGCCTGGCTGGAAATCCATTGTTGCTCTTTTATTTGCAGAGCCTCTTTACTTTCTTGATATTGTTGTAGTGCTATATGAACAGCTTGCTCAGCTTGTTCGATCGCCCGCTCGTATTTTTCAATATTGGCTAATAAAGTTACTTGTTCTTTAAGAATAGGTAGCTTTTCTAAATAGTCAGCATAAGGCTCCATTTGTTTTTCATACGTTTCAATTGTTGCTATTAATTGCTGATGTTGGCTTTGCTCTTTTTCTAATATAGCCATATTATCAGCTACTGCACGCTTCGCCGTTAAGGCCAGCTGTTCAATGATTTCTAATTGTTGCTGATTGTGCTCAAACGCTTCATATTTCGGCAACAGTGCCACTAGTTGCATTTCCTGTTGCGCTATGCGCTGACGCTCTGGTTCTTTTGCTTCTTCCTCCGCATACAATTGTTGTGCAACTTTCAACTGTGCCACCGCATTTTCGTGGGCTTTTGTCGCTTGTTGATATAGTTGTTCTTTACGGTTTTGCTCTGCCCGTAAATCCACACATTGTTGTTCAAGCAGAATAAGACGGTCTGCTCGCTCAGCTAATTTAATTTCTTGCTCCTTTGCTGTGTACAATGGTTGTTCTTGTAATAATAATTGCAGGCGCGCTTGTCGTTGAGCTTGTTGCTCGAATTGCTCATTGAGTGCCTTAGCCATACTGTAATAATCTTGTTCTTTTTGATGATGCGCAAAAGCTTCATCGTAGCGTAGCTGTTCCGTTTGTATGCTTGCATTATAGAAAAATTGCTCTTCTTCAAGGGCATTTTTCAGCTGATGCATATTGTCGGTATTATGGCTGATACAAGTAAACAGAGTAGAATTGCGCGGCGGTAAAGCACCTGCAATTTGACCAAGTAAATGCTCTTTTAATTGTTGAGCACGTTCTAAATCCTTTTCTGCTTCTTTGCGTTTTGTATCTAATTTTTTGGTCATTGCACTAAAACGGTCTGTTTTAAAAATTTTACGTAAGATTACTTCTTTATTCGTAGAATCCGAAGTTAAAAGCTTGCGAAACTCTCCTTGCGGCAACATCACAATCTGACTAAACTGATCTTTTGTTAGCCCTATAATTTCTAGTAGCTTTTTGTCTACTTCATTTGTTTGTTGCTTTTCCACAATACTAAAGTCAAATTTATCGTCCTTTATTTCGGCTAATTCAACTTTTTTCCCTGTAACACTTTTATTTTTTGCTTTAATATGCCCCGGCTGCCGAACAATTTGATAAACTTTGCCATGCATTTCAAACACTAATTCAACTGCGGTATAAACGTCATCTGCTGCAAAACCGCTTCGTAGCATCGCTGTATCCTGGCGATCTTCTCCGCTTCCTGAACCATATAGCGCATAGCAAATGGCATCAAAAATAGTTGTTTTCCCAGCACCTGTTTTCCCTGATATAGCAAATAATCGATAGTCACCAAGCTGTTGGAAATCGATCACTTCTGTATGTTTGTAGGGACCGAAAGCAGTAATGGTTAACTTAAGTGGTTTCATCGCACTGCCTCCCGTTCCTCTTCTAATAACTCTTGTAACATTTCTACAAATAAACGCTCCGTATCCGAATCAGGTTGATCTCCTACAATATTGGCGTAAAATCCACGGAACAAATCAATATCCTCTACTTTTTCCGTGTCAACCGCTTGTATTTCTTGAGCAGCCTGCACACGTGACGCTTTACGCTCTATATGCATTGCATGTGGAAATACTGTACGAATTCGCTCCATCGGTGAAGCGACTGGTGTCGTATCCGTTAAACGCACGAAAACATAATCTTCACATGGCGGTAGTTTTAATAGTTCATCCATCGAGCCTTCTACTACTCGTAAATCACGTCTTGGCACTAGTTTTTGTTTTTTGACTTCTACTGTGCCACTCGCATCTAGTTCTACAATTAAAAAACCTTTTTCATGTAAATGCTCAGACAGTGAATATTTCAATGGTGAGCCAGCATAGCGAATCGTTTCGTTTAGGACAAAGTGGGCTTTATGCAGATGTCCTAGTGCTGTGTAGTTAAACTGTTCAAATAGCGCAGCATCTACACAATCAGAACCACCAATTGAAAGCGGGCGCTCTGAGTCACTTGTGTTTACTTCTTCATGACCGTATTTCGTTACGAAGGCATGTCCAATAAAAACATTGCGCTTTGTTGTATCCATTGTTTGCTTTATATGAGCGATGATTTTTTGCATGGCATCTTGGTGTGACTGAATCGTTTCGTCTTCTAAAATGGTACGCACTGAAGCAGGCTCCGCAAACGGCACAAGGTGAAAATGGACCTCGCCGAATTCGTCAGTTAGTATAATGGGGGAATGTTCTTTTGTAAATTGCCCTACGATATGTAACCCACTATCGCGCATTACTCGGCTACCAAAGTTTAATCGCCCCGCACTATCATGATTACCAGCTACCGCTAACACCGGAATTTTCTTTTCCAGTACAATCTCTGCCAACACGTCATTGAGTAAGTTAACAGCCTCTACAGGTGGCATGGAACGATCATATAAATCACCTGCTACAATAATAGCATCAGGTTTTTCTTCATCAATGGCTTGTAAAAAATGCTGTAAAATATAGCGTTGGTCCTCAGTCATATACATCCCTTGTACAAGCTTGCCCAAATGCCAATCGGCTGTATGGAATAATTTCATTGTATTTGCCCTCCTGTCTTTTTCTTATATTTTATCATGCCTTCAAACTAAATTGTTTCAGTGACTGGCACTCGTACTATTCAGAATTGTTTCGGTGCCTGGCACTTTGCATGGACACCTGGCATATTTCGTAAAAATCCATCCACTGCGCTTTCCGCGTGCACAGCGTAAGCCGCATCCCCCGCTAGCGCGTAGTTTGTTGTGCCTTACAACTTGAGTTGTTCTCAGCAGGAGTCTTCGTGGATTTTTAGTTGGATATTAAAATGTCTTACTGTCAATTTTCAGAATTGTTTGGGTGCCTGGTACTCGGACTATTCAGAATTGTTTCGGTGCCTGGCACTTAAAACGGGCACTCAAAACGGCACTTCTCATGGCACTCTTAAATAAAAAAACATGCTAAGTTATTTGAACCGATTCTAAGTGAGGAGTCGGTTCAGATACTTAGCATACTTTTTTACTTCATGACAACGCTTTGCACTGGTTGGTGTGCAAGATTTTGTGCTTGTAAGGACTGATTGGCTTTTACGTTTTCTATAAACCTAGCATAGCCAATAAAGCCCTGAATGTTTCGGACGGTTGACACTTCTTCTTTGTTGTCTTCTACTGACTGTTCCTTAAACTGTGCCTGTTGTTCCAATATTTCTTGAAATGTCATTGGCTTAGGCTTAGGTAACTCTGCCGTGGAAATAGCTAACCGATCACTACCGCTATACACTTTTAAAAAGGCATTGGCCATTTGACGATAGCCTTCAAAATTAGGATGGACATCTGCAACATTAGGTAAGTAGTCTGTAGCTTGCATTCCAAAGGCATCGTAAACATGAACATAAGTCATGCCTGCCTGCTCAGCTTGTTGCTGCAATATCGTATTTAACTTCACTAGCTGGTCATTCGTGCCGACCTTTTGTGTTGCATGGACATTTGGATAAGCGAAATAATAGCCCATAATATACACTTGCGCATGAGGAGCACGCACTTTTACCTCTGCTAACAATTCCGCCATATTTTTACGCGCTAAATTTAACGCAAAATCTACCTGAAGCTGTGAAAACGCTAAAGTACCCGCTGATGGATTAACTTGCACAAGACGTAGTAAATCATTGGCACCTGCTGAAATCGTAATCAGTGTTGCATTGGCTAATAATACACTTGCTTCTTCTGATTTTACTCGCGCTAAAACATCCGCTGTTGTGAAGCCTGGGAAAGCAAGCTCTTTTGTATAGTGACTCAGTTGTCCCATCTTCCCTAAACGCATGGCAATCAAATCACTATAGCCTGCATCAATTTCCTGATACGGCGTTAGACCTGCCGCTAAAGAATCGCCAAGCGCCACATAATTTTCAGTACGAGCAAAAGCAGATGAAACACCAAGTGTCAATGAAAGCACAGTTATACTTACTAGGCTCAATAGTCGTTTCATCTGCTCACCCCACCTCTATTTACATTCGATATTAAAAAGCCCAGCTACCTTTACGGAATATTGGCTCCACTGTGCCATCCGCTAAAACACCATCTATATCCATGTCGCCGCTACCAATCATAAAGTCCTCATGTGTGACTGAAATATTTGCACCTAAAGCTTCCAGTTGACCAGACTCTAAATCTCTTCCGCCTTCTAAACAAGTTGGATACGCTTCTCCAATAGCTAAATGGTTTGAAGCATTCTCATCAAACAATGTATTGAAATATAATATCTCAGAAGCTGAAATTGGAGATTCATGTGGCACAAGTGCTACCTCTCCTAAATAACTAGAGCCCTCATCCACTGTAATTAACTCTTGTAATAAATCATGTCCCACTTCAGCTTTAGCATCGATAATTTTACCTTCTTCAAAAGTAAGCTTAAAGCCATCAATAATATTGCCTTGGTAAACTAATGGTTTTGTATTACTTACATAGCCATTAATTCCTTGTTTCACTGGCAACGTATACACTTCCTCTGTCGGCATATTGGCGATAAAAACCGTACCATCAGGTGTTTTGCTACCACCAGTCAACCATTTATGCTGAGGTGCTAACGCAATTGTTAAGTCCGTACCAGGTGCAGTATAGTGCAGTTTTGCATACTTTTTGTCGTTCAATAAAGCCGCTCTCGATTCTAAATTCGCAACATGGGTACGCCAGTTTTCAACTGCGTTCCCTTCCCCAATACGCACTGTTTTAAAGATGGCTTCCCAAAGTGCTGGAACTTGTTTTTCGGCCGCTAAATCAGGGAATACTTTGCCTGCCCACTTTGCTGAAGGGACGGCTATGATCGACCAAGCAATCAAATCTTTCATGACAGCATTACGATAGTTTTTCAGAGCAGCGCCAGATACCTTTTGGAATGTAGCTAAACGCTCCGTAGGAATACCGCTTAATTTATCTGGGTCCGCAGCATCTATCCATAATAACGCACCTTTGCGTTCAATTAGTTCATCACGCATTTTCACTACCCATTGTGGGTAACGATTAAATTCATCTTCCGAAGCATGCTCGAAAAAAGCACGGTCCATTTCATCATCTGAAAAATTAACATGAACACGGCCTGCGCCAGCTTTGTATGCCTCCTTCACAACTAAACGAGCAAAATCTAATGCATCGACCGATGTATTTACTAATAAGTATTGCCCTGGTTGAATATTGACACCAACCTTTACTGCTAGCTCTGCATATGCTCGTAATTTTTCTTCAAATGTCATATTAGTTCCCTCGCTTTTGCCCAATTGTTTTTGAATTACCTTCTACTAGCTTGCCATCGTGCCATACCTTCTGCACAGGTTTGCCTGGAATTTCACGTGTCCACTTTTTATACGTTTTTTCATCGTGGTAGGATAACAATGTTAAGACTTCACCATCTGCTCCTGCACGACCAGTACGTCCAGAACGATGCAAGTACTGTTCGATTGTACGTGGCACATCGACATGAATAACATGTGTTAAACCGGCAATATCTAAACCACGTGCTGCAATATCTGTGGCGATTAATACGCGCGCTTCGCCTTTACGGAATGCATCTAATGCTTTTTTACGTTCTTCTTTTTTCATATCAGAATGTAATGTCACAATTGGTGCTGAACGATATTGTAGCTTTGTTTCTTTCATTAATAATTGATCGATATTATTAACGAAAGCAAGGGCACGTAAATCTTCTGTATGTGATAGTCGACGTAGGAAGTCTGTTTTATCGCGTTCTTCTACTTTGACAAACGAATGGACAACTTTCCCAAACTTCACCATGTCCTCTGGTTTAATTTTCACGCGTAATGGCTCAAACATCATACGGCTCGCAACTAATTCAATTTCTTCCGTAATTGTGGCAGAAACAACTACTACTTGACGACCAAATGCTGATCCTTCGATAAATGATTTTACGACAACGCGATACTCGCGGCTTAGTAGCTGATCGCACTCGTCTAAAATAACCGTTTCAATTTCTTTTAATTTTAATTTACCCGCACGTGCTAATTCATTGAGACGACCTGGAGTACCTACTACGATTGTTGGTTTTTTCTTCAACTTCTCGATTTGACGCGCAGAGTTTGCACCACCAATAAGCTGTTGTACGGTAATATCCGAACCGGCTGTCCATTCACGAATAACCTCAACGATTTGCATAGCTAATTCTTGAGACGGCGCAACAATCAGCCCTTGTGTTTGTTTTTTCGCACCATTTACTTTATTCAGTAAAGGTAACACATAAGCCAATGTTTTCCCTGAGCCTGTCGGTGATTCTGCTACAATATCTTTTCCTTCGAGCATTGCCGGAATCATTTCATCTTGAATTTTCATTGGTTCTTCAAAGTTCCATTTTGCTTGTAATTCTTCTTTTAATAAATTTATAACTGACATGTTAATTCCCACCTTATTATCCTGCTTGACATTAGTTTAACATACTAGCTGTGTACAAGCATTTTCCTTCTTTATGATTGTGCAGACATGTATTGAAAAAGCTCACCTTTTACAACAGGTGAGCCAAAATGCTACTCCACTAATTCATAGCCGCATGCTAAAATAGCACATTCGGCTAACACGATTAATGAATCAATATATTTGTCACTTAATTTTAAATCTCGATTAACGATTGATAACTCTGTACAGCCTAGCACGATACGGTCACAATTTAAAGCTAACATCGCTTCCTCAATAGGCAGCCAATCTTCCTTTGTGACATCCTTGCCCGCTTTCACATAGTCGTAAATAATCGCCATCACTTGTTTTTTCATTGCATCATCTGGTACTACTGGTGTAATGCCGAATTCCTCTAATGCATCTTGATACATCCGTGATGTTAACGTCCCTGTTGTTGCTAATATGCCAACACGTTTTGCTCCTAAATCATGTGCACGCTTAGCCGTTTCCCGAATCATATGTAACACAGGAATTGGCGAGTCTTGTGCTATTTCATCATAAAAAGTATGCGCCGTATTGCACGGAATGGCAATTAAATTTGCTCCCACAGAAGCTAACTTTTTGGCATCCTCAATTAACACCGGAACAGGATTTTCCTTTGTTTTATCTAAAATAAAAGCAGTGCGATCAGGAATATTTGTATCATTATCAATAATGGTATGAACATGTTCCTGATCCTTTATTGCCTTTGTACGTCTTACAATCATTTCGCCGATAAACATTGTTGCAAGTGGACCGACACCACCTATTATACCTAAAGTTTGTTTTTTCATTAGTTAGACAGACCTTTGTTGTTAAAATATTTCTTATATTTGCGATAAAAGCTTAAATTATCAAGCGTTACATTCAACCAACGTTTCGCATTCATATCTTTATAATTGAAAATAGAATCCGTTGCTAAACCTTGGCGAATCAGGCTTTTTGCTTCCATCACAAGCTGTTCATTTAATACGTATTTAAATAATACACCATTTGGTACGATCGTCCAAAGATGCTTGTTTTGCACATATGTCAGCTGTTGTTTACTTCCACGAATAAAATCATCCGCTACATATTGCATTAAATTATAGCCGCTTGCCGTCACATAATAATTCGATAGTTCATTATGTAATTCTATACTCAATAATTTATAGTGCCCATCACGTTCATCATATTTCATATCAAATGTGGCAAAGCCTTGGAATTCCACTGCTTCTAGAAACATTTTAACAGTATCCATTAGCTCCTTGTCGTATGTCGTCATAATGGCAACATAACGCCCAATACCATCAGGTGAATGTTCTTCTAAAATCGGGTTCCCTACAGATAGTAGCTTGACTTTGTGATCTTGTCCAACATAAGCATTTACAACACGCATATTGGCATCTTCACCCGGAATATATTGTTGAATCATCATATCATCACGATAGGCCGATTCCTTATAGATTGCGTGGAAAATAGCATCTTTTTCTTCTTCATTTTGTGCAATATAGACCTTTTTCTTACCTGGGAAAATACAACTTGCGTACTTCGTCATATTCATTGGCTTAATGACAACGGGATAGTCAACTGTCTGCAATTGCTCGTAATCATTTACCGTACAAACCTGCATGGTAGGATAATGGAAACCATATTGTGCACAAAGCTGATACATGCTTTCCCGCGTTAATAATTGGTTGGCAAGTGGTGCATCCACATAGGGAATAATGTAATGACTCGCCAAGTCCTCTTTATAATGCACAATTTTCTTTACATAAAACTCATCACAAGCTAAAAGCAATAATTTCTTATCTGAAAACTCCTCTGCAATTGCTTTTAAGGCAACAACAAAGCGCTCTTCAATATGCATTCTTGGTATTTCTCGAAAATTTAATAAATCACTGTGTTGAATTTTTTCCATATTCGTATGATTTAATGCTAGTGGTTTGACGCCATAGGACTCGTAAAATGCTCGCGCCATGCCGTAAGCATTCATTTCATTGCCCAATAAAACTGGTAAAAAAGCGTGCTCAATGGCCATTCTACTCAACTCACTTTAGCTTTTTTTATTAGTGTAACATATTTTCGTACTATCAAAACTGCTCGCCAACATAAGAAACTTGCGCCACTACTTATTTATGAATCGCAACAGCTTGCATATTTAGCTCCTGATAGCTCTTAAAAAAATCATCTACATTATAAGAAACATTACCCTGTAATGGGTCCATAGCGACAACTTGCTCATTGGAATGACCCGTCAATACGACAGCATGCAAGTTTAAGTATGCATCACGTTTTACCGTTTCTCCTTCATAAATCCACCCTTTATTGGGCGTTGTTTTCGGTGTCGATAAATCAAGTGTAACCCATACGACAACCGGCACACCTTCCTCTACGAGCTCTAAAATATCGCGCTGTGATGCCCCGCTCATATCCGTTACACGCAAGTTTGCCTGCTTATCTGCAATAGCGGCTTCCGCTGCTTTGACAATTGGTGCGGCATAGACGTACATACCATTTGCCTTATCGCGTGGATTTCCAGCATACGCAACACTAGGATTTGGGCCATAACGTTGACCACCTGATGTGTAAATATTTTGTTTAGGCAAATAGTTATCCGCCATTTCAAGCTTTGATATATTCATGCCGTAATAATTTAAAACAGCCGTTAGTGCTGTAATTTCACAACCTTGAGGAAGCTCAGGTTTTTGCATAACTACTGGGACAGCAAGCTCCTGCTCTGCTCTTGAGGAATGTGTCTGCAGTCGAAAATACGGTTTCGTCTCATCATACGTAAATTTTTCAATTGTCGTATAGCCTTCGTCACCATGGCTATTATGCGTTGTTGCCGTAATCGTATATTCCCTGCCATCTACAAGATTTGAAAAAGTAGCCTCTCCTTCTTCAGAGCCTATCGCTTCTTCAATTTTCTTACCGGTCTCCGTATCTGTCATTGTTATAAAGAGACTTGGAATCGGTGCACCACTATTAAATTCTACCGTCAAAACAGTTATTTGGTTTTTTGGTCGACTTTGCTGTGTAAATTGATTACAACCAGAAAGTAGCATGATAATCATAATACTAACTATTAAAAGACGTTTATAATCACTCCACAAGACAAATTCCGCTCCTATCTCATATGAAGAAATATATTATCTTCTATTCTATTTTTTCAATTTGTCATTGTTTTATTATACGCTAATTTAATAAGTGTTCCTATTTTATCCTGCTACTTTTCAAGGATTAGACAAAAATCTAGCACAATATGCTGTCGTTAAGATGTTGTTACTTTAGGCCGAAGCGTGTGCTTTAACACCTTACCTGACGCATTACGCGGTAATTGTGCTAGAAATTCAATTTCATATGGTACTTTATATTTTGCAAGCTGTGAAAGACAATAGGATAAAATAGATGCTTCATCTAGTAGCTTCCCTTCTTTTAAGACAACAAACGCTTTTGGCACTTCTCCATAAACTTCATGTGGCAAGCCAACTACAGCTGCTTCTAAAATTTCCGGCAGTTGATATAATACTTCTTCAATTTCAATGGGATAAATATTTTCACCGCCGCGAATAATCATATCTTTTTTACGATCCACGATATATAAGTAGCCTTCATCATCGAAGCGTCCTAAATCACCGGAATAAAGCCAACCGTCCCGAATTGTTCGAGCCGTTTCTTGCTCATTGCGTAAATAACCTTTCATAACCTGTGGCCCTTTCACGCAAATTTCCCCTACTTCACCTGCAGGCACAGCTTCACCAAAACTATCTACTACACGAATTTCTGTCTGTGCTAAAGGCTTGCCAACAGAACCGATTTTCGTCAATGCATCAGCATCCAATAGCGATGTAGCAGCCGGCGTATTTTCTGTTTGTCCATATAAATTTTGCACTTTTACATTTGGCAATGCTTCTTTCACCTGTTTTACAAGCTCATACGGCATCGGCGCTGCACCGTAACATAATAGACGTAACTCCTCAAAAGTATGATCCTTAAAACCTGGTGTATTTAATAACATCGTGTACATTGCAGGCACACCAAAGAAAATAGTGGCACGTGTTTTGGCAAGCTGTTGTAACGTACTTTTCGGCGAATAGCTCTCTTCTATAATCAGTGCACCACCTCGATAGAACATCGGCATGGCAAATACATGGAGTCCTGCACAATGGAATAATGGTGTACAAATAAACATGCTGTCCTCAGTCGTCATATTCATCGACAATGACCAAATAGCCGCTGCGGATACAATATTTTGATGCGTTAGCATGACCCCTTTTGGCTTGCCTGTTGTACCAGACGTATACATCACCACAGCCGTATCATCCGCTTGTAACTGTACGGGCTGTCTCTGTCCCACATCTTGTTCAATAATCGTTTTCATGTCCTTTAACGCGATTACATGTTGAAATGCATACGGAACATCCGCTAGTATTGCCTCTATTCGCTCGTCATAAATAAGCCCTTTCGCCTGTGAATGACTGACAATAAAGTCAACCTCTCGTGCGCTAAGCTTTGTATTAATAGGCATCGCAACAAAGCCAGCCAATTGAATACCGATATAAGCAATTAAAAATAAATCGGAATTAAGTGTATATAACGCAATGACATCGTTTTTTTCATAGCCCTGTTGTTGTAAATACGCAGCAAAGCGTTCACTATGCTGATAAAATTCACTATACGTCAGCTGTTTGTCTTCATAAACTGTAGCAGTGGCATTAGCTTGCTGTGTAGCATAGTTTTGTAAAATATCCGTCATAAACATCGTCATCATAAACCCCCTTATTATTTTCTTGTTACTAGTAAGTATAGAACCTGCTTATAAATCAGAAAATTCAGATTACAACACTTATTTTATCAATCTAGCTTTTTGTAAGCAATTTTTGCCTACATTCAAAATATGTAAGCTATGTCACAAAATATTCTTATACATATTACTTTTCTATCAAATTCTGTTAGGTGTATGATACTTGTAAAAATTATTTGTTAAAGAAAGGCATGATCAGAATGCTGTATGCACTTTTAGGAGATTTACATTCTAATATTGCTGATACAAAAGCAGTATTAGCTCATATACAACAAACAGCAAAAGATGCTGAAATCATAGGTTTAGGCGATTTATATGAATGTACAGTAAGTAAGAAAAAAGCAAAAACGATATCTGGTTTACCTTTGCAAAAGGCAGCCGTTATTGAACATGATTTTGAAAATCTACTGACTTTCCCGTCAATTCGCGGTAATCAGGAAGAACGTATTACACATGTTACAGGCATCGAGCGCTTTGTTGCATTACCCGAAACGATGGATATCGATGGGGCAATGCTTATTCATGGACACCAATTCCAATGGAGTGTTGCTTGGCAACCTAAGTTCCCAGCCATTGATCAACAACTTCTTTTTTTCGGACACAGCCATGAATCAGGAATTTACAGTCAAAATAAAAAGTTGCCAATTCGTATTCATTTCGGACAACCGATTGCGTTACAAGCAAAGCAATATCGCATCAATGTCGGCTCTGTCGTTGATCACCGAGAATGGTGTCTCTACGATAGTGACAAGCGAACAGTCACTTTTATGTGCGCCTCGTCCTTCGATGGAAAGGATGCAGTGGGTATTTAATGATAACGTTGATGTCCGCTGCGACGGTGCTTCCGCTCAGCACAGTAAGCCGCAACTCTCGCTTGCGCGGAACGTACGCGTTTTACATTGTGTGCTGTTCTGAGCAGGAGTCACCGCCTTCGATACAATCAACTAGGTTGCCTACAAATTAATAGTTGGTGCTGCTCATTGATTGGAGTGGAAGGCGCGACACTCCCGCAGGAACAGCACGAGCAGAAAATCCATTTTTGCGGCGAACACGCCGCAAAAATTAGTTGAAGCCGTGCCTGCGGAAAGGGAGCGCCTGGAACGGAAATCATCTTGCCAAAATAAAAACGCTAAAATTGCGGACAATTTTAGCGTTTTTATTTTTAACAATCACAATCTTGTAACGCATCGAGTAATTTTTTCATTTCTTCAAGTTGGCCACACATCGTTTGAATCATGCATTGAAGAATTGGAATTAACTCTTGGCATATGCAGAAACGTTGAACGTTTTGCACTAGGCGGACACCTGCTTGATGATGAATAATCATATCTTGAAGATAATTGATATTGATGCTATTAGAAGTTGGTGGTGAGCATAATGTTTGGAACATCGTTTCAGCAATTTCTTTAAATGTGCACATATATTCGTATAATTCATATTCTGTATTTTGTACGATACAACATCTGTTTTGTATTGCTTCTAGACTCTCGACTATTTCACTATGCGTTTGTATAACTTCTAATGCGAAATTTTGAATGGGAATATTCGTTGTATATTGCAAGACATTTTCTGACATTCGAATGGCCGCTATTTGATGTGGAATTATTTGTTTGATGAAGTTTTCAGATATGCTACATGTTATCGTTACGTACGTCATACCTTGCATCATCTTATTGATTATTCTTTTGTTTTCCTCTAAATATGCCTGGGTTACATTACTAAGTGGAATTGGTTTGGTCATTAGACACACTCCTTTCAGAGTAATGTATGCCCCGTAGGTTGTTGTGCGATAGACATTTGTACCATCGCGTTCAGGAATAATACAAGGGAAAATGAAACATTGATTGCTAGTTGTTTTGATATGTATGTAAACAATTTGGACAAATGCACATATTACGATCTTGAGATACGCTTTCTATTAGACCTTCAGGAAACTTTTCTTTCATACACCAGCATGTCTGTTGACCTTCCGCGACACCACAATGATTTTCTTTCCCACATAAAGGACAGCACTGTTCTTCAGTTTGCACTTCATTACCCCCTTTCTACACTGATTGTACTGTACAATAAAAGGAGTACGAAATACATTAATTTTCGCACTCCTACAGTATTACTGATTACGCAATGATTGAGTAATGTCCGCCTTCACTTCTTCACTGTTGGTATCACTATATTTAGCCGTACCATGCCCACCCGTTTTCGCTAAAAGCTCTTTTACTTCATTATAGGATAAACCCGCTTCTGCATTTTTACGTTTGACGTCATTAATATTCGTACCAGAGGCTGTTAGCTGTTCTTCATTCATATGCTATTCATCTCCTTCTACAATTCATCGGGCTGAAGTTCAATTAGCTCATCGCCTTCTCTTTGTACTCTTTTATTCAGTTCTTCGATTGGAATAATATCGACCGTTTGCATATCTTCATGCAAATCAAAAATACTAATTGTATCCGAATCAACCATATCTGGCTTGTCTTTACTTGATAAGTTCATAAACATTCTTTTCTCAGGTGGTATATTTTCTTTATTCATGTTGTCACACTCCTTTATCGTTAATGTGTGTCAACATGCATAGATTATGTGCTCTTTTTCAACAATAAAGTGTTCTTTTACAACTTTCTTAATTTCAATAAACGAGAAAGTTGCTAATAAAAAAACTGGACGCTTTAAGCCCAGTTTGAATAGTCCTTTATTAAAATATTTAACTTTCGTGGCACTTTTAATGTGCATAAGCGTCTGTGCTTTTCTGGCTTGTTTTATCGACCCGATGATATTCAGAAACTTGAATAACGCGAACATTCCTTGTATGCAATTCATGATAGATTCCTCTGCTATCCGTAAAGGCGATATATTGATCGCGCTCGCTTTTTACCAACTGCTGTGCTTTTTCTTGCGATTCAATATGAATAAATCTCCGAACATAATGATTTTCATCAAAGAAATACGTGATTTTAAATTCTTTCATTTTAAGCAGCTCCTCCATTAATGCCTTTATATTATCCAATTGTTGTTTTTATCATCCTAAAATCAACGCTCTAGATAGTATAAGATTGCAAACGTAAGCAATACTAATTTTATCGTACTACGTTTACATGGAGGTTATGAAAATTGAACGCTTCAACTAATGCATTATCTATTTTTGCTCTCGGGGGCATTAATGAAATCGGTAAAAATATGTATGTTATTCAATACGCAAATGATTTGTTAATTGTCGATTGTGGGGCGAAGTTTCCAGATGAAAGCCTATTAGGCATCGATTTGATTATTCCTGATATCACCTACTTACAAGAAAACAAAGATAAAATTAAAGGTTTAATTGTAACGCATGGTCATGAAGATCATATAGGTGGTATTCCGTATCTTTTAAAGAAATTAAATGTGCCAATTTATGCAACTCGTTTTACATTAGGGTTAATTGAATTAAAGCTAAAGGAGCATAAACTTCTAAGAGAAACCGATTTAATTGAAATTAACTCTGACTCTGCTTTAAATTTTGGACAGATTGATGTTAGTTTCTTCCGAACAAATCATAGTATACCTGACTGTTTAGGCATTGTTTTTCAAACCCCAGAAGGTAATGTTGTCCATACGGGGGACTTCAAGTTTGATTTAACACCTGTCAATAATCAGTTTGCGGATATCCACAAGATGGCGGATATTGGCTCTAAAGGGGTTTTGCTCTTAATATCAGAAAGTACCAATGCTGAAAGACCAGGCTTAACACCATCAGAAAAACTTGTAGGGCATCATATCGAAGAAGCATTTCATCAAGCCGAACGTAAAATTGTCATTTCCACTTTTGCTTCCAATGTGAATCGAATTCAGCAAATTGTAGATGCTGCCATAGCAACGAATCGTAAACTGGCATTGCTAGGGCGCAGTATGGTCAATGTTGTAGATGTCGCATTAGAGCGTGGCTATTTAACGATGCCTGACGATTTTTTACTGGATGCCCGTGAAGTGAAATATCTCCCGCCAGAAGAAGTTGTCGTGCTATGTACAGGTAGCCAAGGCGAACCATTGGCTGCACTTTCCCGTTTAGCTAGTGGCAATCATCGTGAGGTGAAAATTTTACAAGATGATACGGTTATTTTAGCCTCCTCTCCAATACCAGGTAATGAAAAAGGGGTTTCTCGCATCGTCGATAATTTATTTCAGCTTGGCGCAAAAGTAATTTATGGCTCATCTAGTAACACAGGCATGCATGTTTCAGGTCATGGTTATCAAGAAGATTTAAAGCTAATGCTGACGCTGATGAAGCCAACGTTTTTTATACCGATCCATGGAGAATTCCGCATGCTGCATCAACACCGTTTGTTAGCGGAATCTGTCGGTGTTAAAAGAGGACATACCTTCATTATTAAAAATGGAGATGTTGTCGATATTGAAAAATCCAAAGCGAGACAAACAAGAAAAATTCCATCTGGTGATACGTATGTAGATGGTATTGGCATTGGTGAAGTTGAAGGCATTGTATTACGCGATCGTAAACAACTTTCTGAGGACGGTATGCTCGTCATCGTGTTAACGTTGAGTAAGAGTGATGGAACTATTATTTTAGAACCCGATACGACATCGCGAGGGTTTGTTTATGCAAAGGAGTCAGAGGATTTGCTGAATAAAGTGAATGAAGTTGTCAAAGCAACCATTAGCGAACTCCAAGGGGACAATAAACAACAACTATTTGTTTTAAGACGAGAAATTAAAAAAGCGGTCGGCCAATATCTTTTTTCTCAAACAAAACGCAAACCGATGATATTACCAATTATTATTGAGGTTTAATTCAGGTGCTAACTGTTCACAAGTCGGTGGAAGTCTTACTTTGACACACCGACTTGCTTTTTTATATGAAGTCATGGCTTCATTTGATATAGCTCTCCAGTAAAAATTTTATGTAGTGCCACCTGGTAAACCGTTTGAAGTCGATCAAATCCATGATTTAACTGGCTAGTATGTTGTTCTGTTTGCTTGGTAATATTTTTAATATGCTGTGGTAGCTCCTCCACTGCCTCAAGCAATGCGTGCTTATTTTTTAATAAAAGTTGACTTGTTTTTAAAAGCTGTACGATGTTCGTCTGTATTGCCATAGTAGGGATGTCTAGCATAATTTGATGCAATCGAGTCCAGTCTGAGGTCGGCTGATACCAATGGAGAAAGAAATATAAATAATCGCTTAAAATAATGGATTCATTCGGAATAATGGCAACAAGATCATTGGCAATATACACTTCTTGTTGACATTGAAAAATATATTTTTTCGTCTGTCCTACGTCATTTTTGGCGAGAATAATTGTTTTTGCTGGTACTTTTGCACATTTTGTATCGTTTATTTTCGGTAACTGATGAATATCCCCGTCAAGTGCCAACCAGTTTAAATTTTTCGCAGTAACGAATGGCTGACCAATATTTGAGTCATTTGAAATATAAGGTGTTGTTAAACTAGCAACAATAAGAGCTATTTCATCTAATCTATAACGCTCCAACACGTTAGATCCTCCATTCTTCAAAAGCTTATAATTCGCTTGCAACTAAAGTAAAAACGGCAGAGTATATGGCAAAATACAATAAAACCCCTTGTTGAACATTTTTATAATGATTATTGTACCATTTTAATGTAACATTATCTACATTATATAACTTTAATGGTATATGCATTTTCATTGTTTTTCACTAGCTTTTTACATAGAGGTGAATGATATGTCAGACTTTTTAAAGCTAGTAGGTGAACAACTCCGTATCATTAGAGTTTCCAAAGGGCTTAGTCAAGAAGAAGTAGCAGAGAGAACGGGGAAGTTAGGTTTTAGCAAAGGTCGCATTTCAAATATTGAGCACGGTCAATCTAATATTACGTTAAGTACTTTAGAGTTGCTTATGAAAGCGTTAGATATTGCACCTGAAGAACTTTTTAATTTTCAACGATTATCGGGTGTAACTGATATTGAAGAAAAAAATCTTATGCTCGACATTCATCGCTCATTATTACGAGAGCGTAATTTAGACGAAGTAAAATACGTAGTACGCATCACAAGAGATTTCCTCAATACAATCGATGCGCAATCAAAGAAAAACAGCTCCAATGTTGAATAACATTGGAGCTGTTCTACTGTAGTCGTGGCTTGCTCAGCAACTTTCACAAATAGTAGATTTCCGTTAGTGACGGTCGCTTTCCGCGGAAATCTACGTGGATTTTTCCTGTGTTAGTTTAGAATGCTACGCAAAGAAATTATATGAGTGACTAGTACACCGCATAGCCTCATGGCATAAGAGTAGTAGCTCCTAAAGCGGAAAAATCCACTTCGCTTTCCGCGGGCACACACGTAAGCCGCAACCCTCGCTATCGCGCGGCTTGTTGCGTCTTACGCTGTGTGCGTTCCCGCAGGAGTCTACGTGGATTTTTCCTTTGTTAGTTTAGAATGCTACGCATAGAAATTGTATGAGTGACTGGCACGCCACATAGCCCCATGGTATAAGAGTAGCTCCTAAAGCGGAAAAATCAACTTTATATGCATTTTGAAAGTTGTAGGGCAATCTTCACATTACTCTTTTCATTGGCATTAAAAGCTTTCACTTTATAACTGAAATGGCTAGCAGATACTAGACTATGTGATTGTAGTGGAGGGTTGCTCGACTCCTGCGGGATAAGCGTGAGACTTAAGACCCCGCACGTAGCGCAGCGGAGGAGGAGGCTTAAGCCACGCCCGCGGAAAGCGAGCAACCCGTAACGGAAATCAATAGCTCGTTGTGACCACAGAAAACGACCGTCCGCAACAAATCAACGGTCACAGCAAGATTACTGCAGTCTATCTAACACTGTTTCTCTTTTACCCTATTCGCCTTCCATGCCGAACTTTTGACGATAGCCACATTTTTTACATAGCTCTTCAACCGCTTCACGGCGTGAAAAGCCATCGACTAAATTATTGGCACGCTCGCCTTCCACAATTTCACTAAAGGACTGCTCATGCACATTGCCTAAGTTAATAACCCCTTCTCCATCAAGACAACATGGCACAACTGTACCATCTACTAAAATGGCTGCTTGGCTACGTAACGCATGACAAAAACCTTTGCCTTCATCTGCTGGCGCAAGCAAGCTTGGCCATCTAAATTCATGATCTTGATTTAAATAAATATTGTTAGCAATTTTCACGCCCTTGCCCGGCTGCACTTTCTCCTCAATACGGAAATCAAGATTATATTCATTCTCTAAAATTTCTAGCGTCTCACGGTTTCTTCTAGCTGCAAGATCTGTAACATGATCTTGCTGTAAATTCCACAATCGATACGAAATAATCGTGTTATATTCTTTCGCTTCACGCACAAAATCTAAAATATCCCCTAAATACTTCTCACGATTTTCAGAACCTTCGTGACCATCAAAACTGTGTAAAGAGAAATTAATTTGACGTAATGCTGGCTTCCCTAATAGTTTTTCACGATTCTTTTTAATCAGTGTACCATTCGTTGTAATATTGACCTTAAAGCCTTTTTCATGAGCGGCATCTAATAACTGATTAATACGTGGATGTAACAGAGGCTCCCCTTTTACATGCAAATAAATATATTTGGTGTGCGGTCGTATTTCATCCAATATTTTATTAAATTGCTCGACCTTTATTAGACCTTTTGCACGCTCCGTTGGCGGGCAAAAACTACAAGCTAAATTACATACACTTGTTATTTCTATATAAACCTTTTTAAATGTTTTCAACGTTGATTCACCGTTCCAGTTCCATAGTTATTCATATAATCTTATTCATTTTAACAAATTTTCTTGTTGTCGCGCAGAAATTCATTATGGATAGCCTAAATATAATATTTCCATCTCGTCGTACCGGCTAAATAATTTCTCTTTACCTATAAGGCTACACGTACAAATAAACTTATAAGAAATTAATACTTTAATAATAATACTAAAAAGAAAGGAGTGAAAACTATGACCGACTTTTATAATTACTCAAGAAAATCTAATAACCACCATGAACCAGAAAGAGAAAACTCTAATAAACAAGCTAAAAATGACATTACAATAAATATTACCTTTAATATTGGCAATACCGAAAACCACTTTGAGCAACGAGCGGAAGGTGGAGGTCAAATCAATAAAGATGTTGGCACAAATGCCAACCAAGGCGGGCAAAATGCGCTAAACCATAGCCAAACAAGAAATCTTAAATCTCAATTTGCGGATGGTAATGGCAGAAGTGGTATTGCTGGAGATAATAACGATGAGGCTGGTGGGCAACAAGGTATTAAAGTTCGAGATAGTTTAGTCGTAGATAGTGATATCCATTCACACGCAAATCAATCTCAAGATATGGAAGAAGGGCTACTAGAAGAAGAACCACCTAACGAACACAATGACTAACTATAAAAAAGTAAAACTTCTATCTGTAGGAATTTTCATCCTACCTGATAGAAGCTTTACTTTAAACTGAGCGCTTATAATTTTTTGTACCATCATAGGAATACAGTACTGGTTTGCTTTCAACCATCGTCTCCAAATGTACAGGGCGCCCCCACAATTGGTAAATGTATGGCAAAACATTTTCTAGATAATGAGGGTCTAACTCCATCCCTTCAAAACCATGTACTAAATATAACTCACCATTTCGTAAGTAATCGCCATTTTTCACAACGATATACGGGAAGCCACCATTAACACGCATCGATACAAGTTGATCACGTACCATTTCATGATCTTTATCTGTAATGCGATACTCATTGCCCTTTTTTTGAAACAAATATAAATCCTCTTGCTTTGCCAAATCCTTCGTTAAATAGTTGCGAATAAAGGAAATATCCGATTCAATTTCTCGCACTTCAAACATCTTTTCGCGTCCGCTATTTGGTAGAACCCCTAATCTCCGCATCTCTTCACTCGGATTGTTATAGCGTTTTTCAATATCCTCAAAAATTTTCAAGCCTAAATAATAAGGGTTAATCGATGTTTTGGATGGTTGCACAACGCCAGCGTTTAACTTAGCGTAGTCAATTGTCTCCACTGTCGTTAAATTCAGTTCACGCATAATTCGTTGATGCCAAAAGGATGCCCAGCCTTCATTCATGATTTTTGTTTCTAATTGAGGCCAAAAATAAAGCATTTCCTCGCGCATCATCGTTAAAATATCACGCTGCCATTCCTCTAGCTCACGACTATGTTGCTCAATAAACAGTAATAAATCTTTTTCCGGTTTCACTGGAAACGGTTTGATTTTTCGACGTACTGTTCTATGCTCTTTTTCCAACTGATCTAAATTCCATAGATCGTCATAAGGGGATCTGGAAACGACAACATCTTCTTCATCATAATCTTCATTATTTTCTGCTGATAGCTTTGGCCTTAAGATAGAAGGGTCGATATGTTCTTGAATAGCTAAAATTGCATCTAAAAATTGTTCTACCTCTTCTTTGCCATACTCTCTTTCATAGCTTGCAATCCGTTCCGCCGTTGCGGTCATACTTTCAACCATATCTCGTCTCGTATTCGAGAAGCGCACATTGTTTTTAAAGAAGTCGCAGTGCGCTAATACATGCGCAATGATTAGCTTATTTTGCGTGAGTGAATTTGTATCAAGTAAAAATGCATAGCATGGATTGGAGTTAATAACGAGCTCATAAATTTGACTTAACCCTAAATCATATTGCAGCTTCATCTTATGAAATTGCTTTCCAAAACTCCAGTGGGAAAAACGCGTAGGCATCCCATATGCGCCAAAAGTATATATAATATCTGCCGGACAAATTTCATAACGCATCGGGAAAAAATCTAAACCAAACCCTGTTGCAATTTCCGTTATTTCATCAATCGCACGGTGAAGCTCCTTCTCCATTTTTCAACCTCCTCCTTTCGGAAATGAATGCTTAGCACCTTCCACCATTATTTTTCATTTGGGATTTCGTTTTTTTGGAAAAAGCTTTTTAAGGCATCATAGACATCGCCTTTTTTCTTTAAAATATGATACCTAAATTTTGGATCATCAATTTTTTTATACGTATACATTAATGTCGAGAATCGATTATGCTGATTCACTTCCCCATAACCAAACATGCTCGATACTTCCATCAATTCATGAACGAGCTTTAAACATTTTTCATTATCCATCGAAATATTTTCACCATCTGAAAAATGTACAGGGTAAATATTATAACGACTCGGATTATACTTCTCACGAATCAACTCTAACGCTTTAATATAAGCTGAAGAACAAATTGTTCCTCCACTTTCCCCTTTAGTGAAAAACGCTTCCTCTGTGACTACTTTCGCCTCTGTATGGTGTGCAATAAATTCAATTTCAACGGTCTCATATTTCGAGCGTAAAAATCTCGTCATCCAAAAGAAGAAACTTCTCGCGCAATATTTTTCAAACGCACCCATTGAACCACTCGTATCCATCATCGCTAGCACGACCGCTTTCGATTCTGGTTTCTCGACTTCATCCCATGTTTTAAAGCGTAAATCATCATTATGAATCGGTGTAATTTGCGCTTTTCCTTCCATGGCATTGCGTTTCAATGCATTCAATATCGTCCGCTTCTTATCGACATTGCCCATAAGTCCTTTTTTTCTTATATCATTAAATTCAATTTTTTCGGTTTGGATATCTGCTTTTTCTTTTTGTTGTAAATTAGGTAGCTCTAACTCTTTAAATAACACATTTTGAACTTCTTCCATGCTGACTTCTGCTTCATAATAATCTTTACCTGGCTTGTCACCAGCTTCTTTCCCATTGCCATCGCCTTGATTGCTCTTGCTTCCATCCCTCGCGACAACATCCCCTACACTACTATCACCTTGTCCTTGACCGACATGCTTTGAATTATCATAGTTATAGCGTATTTTATATTCATCGAGGGAGCGTATCGGAATTTTAATGACCTCTCGACCATTAGACATAATAATGCTTTCCTCACTAACTAAATCGGGTAAATTATTTTTTATCGCATCTTTAACCTTTTCCATATGACGTTGCTGGTCTTGGTGCCCTTTACGATGGAGGGACCAATTTTCCTGAGAGATGACAAAACCTTTATTTTCGTTTTCAGTCATTTTTATCCTCACCCATCTATCAAATTCACTTTTTCTATACTATGCTAGTCATCCACTTTATTGAACTTTTTTAGAGAAATAAAAGGAGTGCCCTAAAATTGGGACACTCCTATTACGACAATCAATTACGCCCCTGCATAATAGTGACTAACAGTAAAAATCACTAACGATTCAGTAAGCTACCTACATACTGTAATAATTCATTGGCCGATGTTGTGTTATAGCCATGTTCATCGACAAGTCGAGCTACTACTTCATTAATCTTCTTCAATTGTGACTCATCCGGCATTTTTGAAGAAGTGGTAATTTTCACGACATCTTTTAAATCAGCAAATAATTTCTTTTGAATGGCTTCTCGTAATCTTTCATGAGAATTATAGTCAAAGCGCTTGCCATTTCTTGCGTAAGCAGAAATACGAATTAATATTTCTTCACGGAATGCCTTTTTCGCATTTTCTGAAATACCAATTTGCTCTTCAATTGAGCGCATTAGTTTTTCATCTGGATTCATTTCTTCACCCGTTAAGCGGTCAAAGATTTTATTTTTATTACAAAATGCCTCTACATTATCGAGGTAATTATTCATTAACGTTTTAGCAGATTCTTCATACGAATAAACGAATGCTTTTTGCACTTCATTTTTCGCAATTTCATCGTACTCTCTTCTCGCCACAGCAATATAGTTCATATATTTTTCTCGATCTTCCTGTGAAATAGAAGCATGTTGGTCAAGACCATCTTTCAGTGCACGCAATACATCCAATGCATTTATCGATGGTATTTCTTTGCGAATAATCGCTGAAGAAATTCGGTTAATAATATACCGTGGATCAATACCGTTCATGCCTTCGTTAGGGAACTCTTTTTTCAGCTCCTCTAAGTCAACGGAATTAAATCCCTCCACATTTTCTCCGTCGTACAAGCGCATTTTTTTAATAAGATCCACACCTTGTTTTTTCGGAACTTCCAGCCTTGTTAGGACCGAAAAGATTGCTGCGGCCTTCAATGCATGCGGCGCAATATGAACATGTGACATATCACTTTCATTAATCATTTTTTCATAAATATGTTCTTCCTCGCTCACTTTTAAGTTATACGGAATTGGCATAACGATAATGCGCGAGTGCAATGCTTCGTTCTTTTTATTTGAAATGAAGGAACGATATTCTGTTTCATTGGTATGCGCAACGATTAACTCATCCGCACTAATTAAGGCAAATCGCCCTGCCTTAAAATTCCCTTCTTGCGTAAGTGATAATAAATTCCATAAAAACTTTTCATCTAATTTCAGCATTTCTTGGAATTCCATCATCCCTCGGTTTGCCTTGTTTAACTCTCCATCAAAGCGATAAGCACGAGGGTCTGACTCGGAGCCAAAGACACCAATTGTGGAGAAATCAATACTACCTGTCAAATCCGCAATATCTTGAGATTTTGGATCAGAAGGTGTGAAGGTTCCTATGCCTACACGTTTGTCTTCGGAAAAAGTAATACGCTCAATGATGACATTTTCAATACGCCCATCGTATTCTTTTTCAAGACGCATCGTATTTAAAGGCGATAAGCTGCCCTCAATTCGTATTCCATATTCTTCAAAAAAGTCATTACGTAAATGATGTGGAATTAAATGCAGAGGATCCTCGTGCATAGGACATCCTTTAATGGCAAATACTGCTCCTTCTTCCGTACGCGAGAACTGTTCAAGTCCGCGCTTTAACAAAGTTACAATCGTGGATTTCCCTCCACTTACTGGTCCCATCAATAACAAAATTCGTTTTCTAACGTCTAACCTTCTTGCTGCTGGATGGAAATATTCCTCCACCAGTCTTTCAATTGCTGATTCAAGCCCAAAAATTTCTTTCCCGAAAAATTGATACATTTTTTGCCCATCGCGTTCCTCTACACCAGCGCTTTTTATCATACTGTAGACGCGAGAATGGGCTGTTTGAGCAACTTCAGGTCTTTCCTTAAGAATGCTTAAATAGTCTGCAAATGTACCTTCCCACTTCAGTCGATTTTCTTCTTCGCGATAGCTCTTCACTTTATCTAAAATGTTGATAGCCTTCCCTCCATTCAGGGCTTGATTTATAACATAGTATGAAGTTAAAGACATTATGATACCCATTACTTTTTCTTTGATTAAGTTTCTTCTTATTGTTCCGTTATTTTCTTGCTCAAAAAAAGGCATTTACTGCATGTAAAGAGCACTTATGAAATATTAATTTTCGGTTATTCTATCTGTAGAAAGGAGGTCCAATTTTGAATCGTTATTTTATTTCCCTTCTAACTTGTATGCTATTGTGGAGTTATTTTTCCCCAACGGTTACGTTAGCAAATGAAGGACCGAGTAATGAAGAAATTTTACAACAACGTATGGCTTATTATGTACAATTCGATGAATTACTGATTCCGTGGCATTTCTTAGCTGCCATCGACCAATATGAGCGCAATCTTCAATCTGTTCGTAAAGATATTCCGAAGCGAGATGGCTTTATTGCTATTCAATTTTCTGATGAGTATTGGTCCGGTGCATTAAATCCTGTCAAGGAAGATACGATACCCGAAACCATCAGTTACTTCGGCGGAATGGGACTTGATGGCAACAATGACGGCATTGCAAGCCCAAAAGACGATGTCGATGTGATTTTTTCTATGGCTAGCTATATAAGTCAATTTGGCTCTACTGATGAAGACTTCAAACTCGCTTTATGGGAATACTACAGAAGCGAAGAAGCAGTCAATCAAATCGTCACGATTTCCACTTTGTATAAACATTTTAAAACAACGGAGCTAGATGCTCATACATTTCCCCTTCCAACTCGCTATGATTACAGCTATAGAGGCACTTGGGGAGACAATAGAGGCTGGGGCGGTCGACGCATCCATGAAGGAACCGATATTTTTGCTGGCTATGGCACGCCTGTACTGTCCACTTCCTATGGAGTCGTCGAAATAAAAGGCTGGAACCAATTTGGTGGATGGCGAATTGGTATTCGTGATAATCATAATTCTTATCATTATTATGCCCATCTCGGGAGCTATCATAAGGACATAAAGGTCGGAGATGTTGTAGAACCAGGGCAAATACTCGGTTATGTCGGCAGCTCAGGTTATGGAAAAGAAGGCACATCCGGAAAATTCCCTCCCCATCTTCACTACGGCATTTACAAATTTAACGGTCGAACAGAATGGGCATTCGATCCATATCCATCCTTATTGCAATGGGAACGACAAGCAAAAAAAGACAAACAGTAAATCGCGTCAAAAACATAGTTAAAGCATCCCAAATATACGACAAATATGATATGGCAAGCCCTTTTAAGACAAGCATATTAGGGGGCTTGTCTTTGTTTTTTTAACATCCACATAGGCAATAAGTCACGTCTATTTGAGATTCTGTTAAAATTATAAGAAAAATGTAAATTAATTATGCCAAAAAACCTTTTTTAGTATTTATAACAAAATAATTCTACTTTTCTTATGAAATAGTAATAAAATAATAGGATAGGACTAGTCCTATATAAAAAGTAAAAGGATGGAAGAAATGAACGGTTTATTTCAATTTAAAACAATAAAAGCACGCATTTTAACTACGTTTATTATTTTATTAGTATTATTTGTTTGTTTTACAACTTATACTTATTTTTCAAATACCAATATGGAAAAACAAGCAAAGGGTCTTGTTAAAGAAGATTTAGTTGTGTTAGAAGCGAGTAAAGATTTATCGATGTCTATAAGCGTACGTTTGTCTGCAGCTTTAAATTATGTTGTAACAGGCGATGAAACATACATAGATACTTTTAATAAGTACCGTCAAATTGCGGAAGATAGTAACCGTGTTGTAGAGCAGTATGAAAAGTCAGCAGAACGTGAAAAACTAGTAGAAGTAGCTCGCGAATGGAGCAACCGTGTGAATGACGAAGTATTTGAAGTATATAAACGCGGCGATAAACAATTAGCATTAGAAAATTTAACAGCAATGAATGATCTTGTCACAGAAGTTCGTACTGGCTATGAGGAAGTAGCGGATAAACGCACAGTATCGATTAAGGAAGTTGGCAATGATGTCGTCAATACAAGCGCCAGCAATAAAACCATTGGGATGATTGTTAGTTTAATCTTAACAATTACCGGCATTCTATTAGCGATTTTTACAGCAAATAGAATTTCTAGACCTATTACGATTGTTGCTAATCGTATGAGAGAATTAGCAGATGGAAATTTGCGCCATGAACCATTTGCAGTTACACAACAAGATGAAATTGGGCAATTAATGCTCACTGCCAATGACCTAAACAAAAAGTTAAAGGAAACAATTAGCTCTATTCATAATGTTTCTGAAACGGTCGCTGCAAGTAGTGAAGAATTAGCACAGTCAGCCAATGAAGTACAAACAGGTACAGAACAGATTTCTTATACAATGCAAGAACTTGCTACTGGTACCGAAACGCAAGCATCTACTGCGGGCGATTTAGCTGAAACGATGACTACTTTCCAAAGCAGTATTCATGAAACGACGCAAGAAGGTATAGAATTAAAAGAACATTCGGAGCATGTCCATGATTTAACAACAACTGGTAAACAATTAATGGTGCAATCAACGCAACAAATGGCTACTATTAATGATATTGTATTGGACTCTGTGAAAAAGGTAGAAGGCTTAAACGCACAATCTGCTGAAATTTCCAAGCTGGTTTCAGTCATTGATGAAATTTCCAACCAAACGAATTTGCTTGCGTTAAATGCTGCCATCGAAGCGGCACGTGCAGGCGAGCATGGCAAAGGCTTTGCGGTTGTAGCTGATGAAGTCCGTAAACTTGCAGAACAAGTACAGTTCTCGGTTACTGATATTTCAACAATCGTCCATCGCATTCAAAATGAAACCGGCACTGTAACCAATTCCCTACAAGCTGGTTATGAGGAAGTACGTAAAGGAACGGCACAATTAGATCAAACAAATAGTACGTTCGATCAAATTTCTCAAGCTGTAGAAGATATGAATGATAATATTAACGTTATTTCGCAAAACTTAACGAAAATTTCTCAACATTCTGAGGCAATTAATGGTTCCATCGATGAAATGGCTTCGATTTCACAAGAATCTGCTGCTGGCGTAGAACAAACAACTGCAACTGTTGAAGAAACTGCGGCGACAATGGATGAGATTTCAAAAAGTGCAAATCAACTTGCTGAAATGGCCGAAGAGCTAAACACACAACTACAAAAATTCACTTTATAACATTGAAAAAAGCTATCCGAATTTTATTCGTGATAGCTTTTTCTATTTTAGCATAGTGTAACTTTAGGCAACTGTCCTTCTGTGAAATCAACGCTAGTAGTAGTCATGCTTTACTGCCAAGTGCGTATAGGAACTCTTTCCAATTCATGGCGCTTAATAATAATACTGAGCTTTTGAAACCATTGTTCACATAATTCCATCGCCTCAATATACGTATCATCTTCTTTTGAAATGGCATCCTCTTGTTCTAAAAATACATATTCCATAATGGGTGCAGAAATATTATCTACAACCATTTTTAACGCTAAATGTGACACCTCCTCCAGCTCCTCATAGTCGTCATCCTCTATATCATCATCTTCTACTACAAAGTTTTCTTCTTCCTCTAGCAATGAATCACTAAATAAGCCATTACTAGTTCTTGCAATGATAACCCCGTCCTCTACAATCGCTACCTCATATAGTTCGTTAAAATAGATTTCCTTCTTTGTCATCTCTGCTTCCCAATCTTCTTTTACAGCCAGCAACAATGTTTTAGTCTGCTCATTTAGCAACAAGGCATGTAAACTATCATTGGCGATAGTGCCATGTGTATGCGGAATATTTTTCAATTCCTCTTCACTTGCTAATTTCAGCTCCGTCATTATTTTATAAGTATGGTATTTCGCTCTAATATAGCGAATGACCCCAACGATGACTAACGCTATGCCAATTAAAAAATACACTTTCTTTATTAGTATGGCTTCCATTGCATTAGCTAAAAACAAATAAACGATACCTAACAATAATAGAAAGACTGTTTTCATAAACATCCCACCTTCAAAAACTAATAGATAGGAAAAATACATCTATATACTAAAAATCTTATTCAGTTATCTCTCTTTTCATGCTTCATTTAAATAGCTGACCACTACAAAAAAGCAGCGACACGTTTTATAAGACGTGTCGCTGCTCAAAATTTTTAATAAACACTTACCCCTAAATGTTTATTGAATAAAATCATGTAAATTGTGTTACGAGTAACACAGATGGAATAAAGGATAAAGCAAAAACAAAGACATACCATACAGAAGTACGGCGTAATGAAAAACGTACTTTCTTGCGTTCTGCATAAAAAATATCTAACATAACAGCAACTATCAATGGAATACTAATGCAAGAAATAGCAATTAAAATAAGATCAAAAAATATCATAAAAGCACCCCTCTGTTCATGAACATTTCTTTTCCCTTTGTGACAATTTTGTGTCTACTTAAGTGTACACAAATTCGTCACAATTATCAATACTGTTCGAAGAAAAAAATGGTACTTTTACAAATTATTTTTTAATTACGTAATGATTGTGCTATAAGTCTCTATATTTATATGTTAGTCCCTTTAAAAAATTGCGGACAAATCGATCTCCACATTCTTTATAATTGCGATGACTTGGATTTCTTAAAATAGCACCGAGCTCACCTTTTGATACTGATACGCCACCTTCATCTAAAAGCTCAAGCATATCCTCAGTTGTTAAAGCTAGTGCAATTTTCACTTTTTTCATCAGCATATTATTGGAGCTTTCATTTCCTGTCACTGGTGGCGCTCCTTCTTGTTGACCCGATTTTGATTGTTGCGGGCCGCGTTTAAATGTAATTAAACCATTTAGAAATGCCTCTAACATTTTGTTATTACATTTAATGTAATTCTCTGGGATATCTGCTTCTTCTTCATCTTTAATTTTTATAAGCATGTTCAATACATCTTCTTTTGTAAATTTCATGCCACCAAGTTTAAAAATTTCTACCATATCCGTATTTTTAATATCCAACGCATATCGTAAACGAATCAAAATATCGTTATTCGTCATACTAAAAACCTCCTTGATTATCTAGCAAAACCTTAATTTTTTTGAGCCAGGCTTTATTATAACAGAGTAAATTGCATTTTTAGCTACCTTTCCTGTTATTCCTAACTATAGTATATAGGGTGCACATTTCCTTCTTTTTAAATGTATGAAAAACTAGCGTACGTCCATTCTAATAGCACAAGGAGGTGAGAAAAATGGCTAACAACAATCGAAGTTCTAATAAACTTCAAGTTCCTGGTGTACAAGAAGCAGTCAATCAAATGAAATATGAAATCGCACAAGAATTCGGCGTACAACTTGGGCCAGATGCTTCTTCTCGCGCAAACGGTTCAGTAGGCGGAGAAATCACAAAACGACTTGTACAAATGGCAGAAAAAAAAGCAAAAGGTTTATAAAAATTAAAAGTGCCAGGCACTAAAACAATTCTGAATTGTTTTAGTGCCTGGCACTTACCTAACTTATTTTTTACTCTTCTTCGCTCCATTGATCATGACAACAATGAATACTAATAAAAGAATAAGTAATGCTCCTATAATTACGTATCCGAACATACTAGTTATACCCAAAACGCTGACTCCTTCCCATACGTAAAGTGGAACAAAAGCTTTCCAACATGATGAATTCCACTTTAGTTTACCTATTTAAAATAACCTTCTATTTCTAATTCTTCAACTAAACTGCTCTATTAGTATAATAACTTTCGCTACTACAGCCAGCTTTTCATTCACATTAATTTCATTTTTCCCTGTTGCCGTTAATAATAATCGTCTACTTTTGAATATCGGCATAACATTTCACTTTCACCGCACGATGTCGATACGCTTTTCCTTAAATAACAGCACACCCACCAAACCGATAATAGAGAACAGTACTGGCGCGATAAAACCGTAATAGTAGCCATCACTGACATTTCCTGAAAGCGCTTGAAAGTGATCTAACAAATAACCAAAAATAATTGGCAGTAATACAGCGCTTAGAAAACCGCCCGTATTAGCAAACCCTGAAACAACGCCCGCTTCATTTAAAGGAAATGCTTGTCGTACAGCAGCAAAAGTTAATGCACTGGCACCGTAGCCAAAGCCGATAATAAAAAATAATAGCATTAGCAAGAAAAAAGATGGTTGCCCTTTGAATAACAGGAACAAACACCATCCGATTAACACAATTACATGAATAACAATATATGGTCGCTTGATTGTTTCTAGCCTACCGGAAACCCAGCTCGCTAAAGGAGCGCCAATGAGTGCACCAATCAGACCAATCATAATTAATTGACTAGCACCTGAACGTGTCATTTCATACATACTCATGCCGTATGGTACGGCCCATGAACTGATAAAACCTACATATCCCCCTACAACGCCAAAATGGCAAAAGAATAACGCCCACGCTTGCCGATTTGAAAATATTCTCCTTAGTAGCATGGATGTTTTTTCACGCTGGTTTGTTATTTCAGCTACTTGCTCATCCACAAAGAGCGTTTTCGGCTTTTTTTCCAGTACAACATAAAGGACTAAGCCACATAAACATAATAATAGTCCCGCTGATAAAAACGCCATCCGCCAGCCAATTAAATCTATCCATTCGGAAAAAGGGACTGTCGCCAATAAAAAGCCAAGGCTCCCTGTCATCCCAGCCAAACCAATTAACCGAACAAACTCCTTTCGATGAAACCATTGCGCTAAAATCAGCACCATATTCACCCAAATAGTTGCATCCCCAACGCCAGTAAGTATTCTAGAAAAAAATAGGACGTATTCATGCGTACCAAAACTATAAATAATTGTGCCTAAACCTGTAAGTGTTGCACCAAAAATTAAAAAAAAGTTCGGCCCATAACGATCCGCCAAAACCCCCATCGGAATTTGCAGACTTGTATAGACAAAAAACTGTATACTCGTTAACAGACCTATTGTTGCTGCTGTTACATGGAAATCTCGCATTAATTGATCTGTAATTAATCCCGGTGCCGTTCGTTGACTCGCCATTAATAAATAAGTAAACAATACAACAACAAATACAATCCATCTGTATTTGCTATTTTGTTTGTCCATTAACATCTACTCCTATTGGCTTTTCTAAATTATATGAAAAAGTGCCAGTCACTAAAACAATTCAGAATTGTTTTAGTGACTGGCACCTCCAAACAATAAAAAAGGATTTTGAAAACTATAATCATTTTCATTTATATACTAATGCATTTATTTCCTACAATAAAACATCCATGAAATATAGATCTCTACTATATTTCATGGATGTTTTTTTACAAAAAAATATATCAATAGATGCACTTAATTCTACCTTTTTTTCAAAAAAACAAAAGTAATTAGTTCAAATAACATATAAATTTGTAATATTCTAAAATATCAGCACATATAATAATCGTATTGTACTACAATTTGCATTGATAGTATAAAAAAATCGTAAATATTGGAGGAATTTATTAATGGCTTATTTTTCAGGTAAAGCACTTATCTTGGCAGGATCTTTATTTACTACAGCATCAGTGGGAGTTGTAGCATATGACGGATCGGAAACATTGAATGCAATAAAAAGCAAGATTTCTTTACAATCTCAGGAAGTAGTGAAATATGATCAAAATCAATCAGCTTTAATTTCCAAAGTTAAACAACTTCAACAACAAGGAAATGAGAAAATAAAAAAAGCAAACGATTATATTGCTAAGCAAAAAAATACAATCGTTTTGCTTAAAGGTGATGTCGCTAAACTACATGGCACTATTGCTACATTAGAAGCAACAATTAAAGAGAAGAATACTAAAATTGAAGGACTCACTAAGAGTCTTGAAGAGGTTGGTAATAATTTCAAAGCATTAGAAGCAAAATACAACGCTTTGTTAGCTTCTAATTCTGCTACTCTAGAAGAATTAGCAACAACAAAAGCTGAACTGGAAGCAGCTAAAAATCTTGCAGTAGAGTTGCAAAATAAGATTGCAACATTACAAGGAGAACTGGATGAAACTTTTGCTAAACTTCAAGAGACTGCTGACAAACTTGCTGATACGCAAGCTGAGCTGGAAGCGGAAACTGCTAAATACGAGGATGCTATAGCTCAAAGAGACAAGCTTCAAACAGAACTAGATGAGGCTCTTGCGAAAGCTGAGGAAGATGCAACACAAATTGATGAATTGCAACAAGCTATTAACGATTTAGATAAAGAAGTTGCTGACTTAAAATCAGAAGGCGATACTGAAATCGACAAAGCAAATGCTGAAATCCAAAAGGCTGATGGTGAAATTGCTAAACGTGAAAACGAGTTAGAAAAAGCAAATAAAGCTCAAGATGAGGCGAATGCACAAGTAAACAAAGCGAATGAAAATGTACAAGCATTCGGGGACGATGTGAATGGTATTATGAGTCAAACAAATGGTATGAACGCAAAAGATATTTCTGATGTACTGAACTTAGAATTAGACGATGTAAATACTCAATAAAAAACAAGTGCCAGTCACCCAAACAATTCAGAATTGTTTGGGTGACTGGCACCTTTATTTCTATATTTTTAAATTAGCAAGTTTTTCTGCTTCTTGCACTAGCTTTTGCATTGTATTTAATTCATCGTCGCTAATTTCAACTAACTCTTCAAACATTTCAACGGATTCGCGAGAAATGAAAGAAATATCCCTCATCGTCGCCATAATTTGCTGAGAGCTAGAAGATAATTCTTCTGTACTTGCAGATGAATTGGCATTATTTTCAGCAATAATTTTTGTCGTTTCTACAATCTTTTCAAACATTGAGCCAATTTCTAAAATGGTTGTATTCGTTTGAGCAAATTCCTCTGTTCCTTGCTTCATTGATGTGACAACTCGATTTGTCTCTTCTTGAATATTTTTCACAATATTCGATACTTCAGCAGCTGAATGATGTGATTGTTCGGCTAATTTGCGAACCTCATCTGCCACTACAGCAAACCCTTTACCGTGTTCACCTGCACGAGCTGCTTCAATTGCTGCATTCAATGCTAATAAATTAATTTGCTCGGAAATGCCTGTAATCACTTTGACAATCTTGCCGATTTCGTGCGATTTTTCCCCAAGTATATTAATTGCATCAAATGTTGTATTAATCGTTTGATCGAATTGCTCCATTTTCACCATCGAATCTTTTAACTTTTCGTTACCATCTTGCGTTAACTCTAACGTCGTATTCGATTGTTCTGAAATTTGGTTTGATCTTATCGAAAGTTCTTCAATAGCCTGCGTCATATCTTCTATAGAAGTAGAACTTTCTTCAGTAGCTACCAATTGTTTTTTTAATCCTTTACCAACCTCATCGATTGCGGCTCTTACAATATCAGCCTTTTCCGCTGCATATTCCCCATTTTCAGCAAGTTGTTGACCTTTTTCATTCACATTTTTAGCAAATGAAAGGTATTGTTCTTTTGCTTGTTCAATGGATAATTCTCCCGTTCCCTCAACCAGTTCCGTATTTGTTTGAGATTGACGTTTCAGTGAAAAATATCGGTAAGCAAAATACAAAGATGTACATAATAACAACACAATAACGGCTAGCATAATGACGTCCATGACATAAATATCTCCTATTCTACTATGATTGTTGGAATGCTATAGCTCTTTGACAATGATGTAAATGCCATCTGCCACATCTGCTGGAATATCATTTAAATGCTCATTGTCTTCATATTTGTGCACAATAAAGTTTCCTTCAACATCGACATATTTTGGCATGCCGTGAAACTTTTCTAATAAAGTCATTGATTTAGGATTTGTCGCTTCTGCTAATACAAGTCTTAATCCTTGTTGTGTTGCTTTATTGATTAATATATCACCTAACGTTTGTACAATATCGTGACGGTTACGCTCAGCAATTACACCTAATAAAAATAAATGTAAAACTTCCCCATCTTCCATATCTTTTCCAAAACGTTTTTTGTAGTCAGCTAGGAAACGAATATCAATATCCTCTAATACACGCATCACAATATTCATATCTGAAAATGAGCCGCTAAAAATATCGCCTTCAATTACTTCAAGGGCATTGGTATCGCCCACGAGTGCACCGACAACATTGCGTTCTTCGTCTAACGCAACTGCACAGTAACCTTGATGAACGTTTGCCTCAATATATTCTTTCGTAAATTGATAGAAATCTTCGTAAGGTAGCTTTAATGAGTATCCGATAATCGGCTCTTGCACCCATTTGCCAGCAACTTCGACCCCAACAAATGTACTAGCTAAACATGCGGCTGCCTTTTCAATTAAATCAGACTGGTCTTTCGTAAGAATTTCATATGTATATAATTCCGCTATCGTTTGCATAGGTAAAATCCCTTCCAATATAAGAATAGTAATTCAATACTAACGCATTGCTAATTGTGAAACATTGTCGACTACTGTGCCAGGGAAATGAACACCCTCTAATGCATTTCGCACTTGCACATACGCAATTTTAGATGCTGGATTCACAATATAAATATCTTTGAAGCCTAGTGATGCATAAAACATTAATGTTTGTCCAAGCTCTGAAGAAACCTTTGAAGGAACTGGTGACTGATAAGTGGCATCGACTACAAATGTATAGGTACTTTTTTGTACTTTTGCTACTGTCGCTTCCAGATCTCTCATATAGTCCTCTACAAGATCCGCTTTAATAAAACCATGTATTTGGACATGTACTTCTCTTTTCGCCTCATAAATCGCCATGTTATATTTCTGTTTATCAACGACTTTCATCTCTAATCTCCTTTACTATTTTCTTTTGCTTTCCTACATTGATAATGTGCGGTTAATGAACGTACACAACAATGTATACTATCTATGCTCCAAGTCCATTCGCCTTTTTCAATAAAAAAACTATCCTTGAATAGATTAGGATAGCCAACTAATTGCTTATTGTTAGTGGCAACCCGACTATCATTATCCAAGTGGATGTTAGACTCGTAGCTTTGCGTCCTTACCTTTCAGTAAGTTTGCCTTTTTCGTTTTTTCAAAATAATATACTAACATTATTACAATTTTACATTATAGATTATTTGTCAATTTTTGTCGACATTAGTATTATTACCTTAGAAAAATTAGGTAAATAACAGGGTATTTTTTGCTTAAAAAAGAGCCAAAAAAAAGAGTGCCAGTCACTCAAACAATTCAGAATTGTTTGAGTGACTGGCACTTATTCAAATTGATCTAGCAATGCGCGTACTTCATCTGTTGTCTTCGTATTCATCAATTGATTTCTTAATTCACTAGCCCCGCGGAATCCTTTAACATAAATTTTGAAAAAGCGGTGTAGTGCCGTAACCGAACGCGGTAGCTCTTCGGCATATTGGTCCTGAAGATCGAGCTGTAATCTTAAAAGATCTAAATATTCTTTACTACTATGCTCTTTCGGCTCTTTTTCAAAGGCAAAAGGATTTTTAAAAATGCCTCGTCCTATCATGACGCCATCAACACCGTATTGTTCAACAAGCTTCATGCCCATTTGACGATCCAAAATATCTCCGTTAATTGTTAAAAGCGTATTTGGTGCAATTTCATCGCGTAATTTTTTAATTTCCGGTATTAGCTCCCAGTGTGCTTCTACTTGGCTCATTTCCTTTCGCGTACGCAGGTGAATGGAAAGGTTGGCGATATCTTGCTGTAAAATATGTGTAAGCCACTCTTTCCACTCATCCACTTCTGTAAAACCAAGTCTTGTTTTCACACTGACAGGCAATCCACCCGCTTTTGCTGCTTGTATAAGTTCCGCCGCAACTTCAGGGCGCAGTATAAGACCACTTCCCTTCCCTCGTGAAGCGACGTTCGGTACTGGGCAGCCCATATTAATATCAACGCCTTTAAAGCCAAGCTCCGCCATACCAATACTCATTTGACGAAAATACTCCGGATTGTCTCCCCAAATATGGGCCACCATTGGCTGTTCATCTTCTGTGAATAGCAAACGCCCTCGCACACTTTTCTGTCCTTCTGGATGACAATAACTATCCGAGTTCGTAAACTCTGTGAAAAATACATCTGGTCTTCCTGCTTTACTTACTACATGACGAAAAACAACATCTGTTACATCTTCCATTGGTGCAAGTATAAAAAATGGTCTCGGTAATTCTTGCCAAAAATTAGTAGTCATTTGCAATTTCAAATCCTCTCATGATGGGCAACACTGTCAAACTTAGTTTCCCCATTACTTCTAGTTTTTCTAAAAAGCGCCCCTAACACTGCGCTAATAGCTCAGTCATTATTATAGTATAACCTAGCTTTTTTAATTTATCTTCTTACAGTTTCTGCTTCACTAGATTTCCAACTTCGATTCAACAGTCCATTCAATAAGACGGATACTAAATAAAAAGGCAATTCAAGAAAACGGTAAGATATCATTACTTGATATCAAACACATCTTCTCGAACTGCCCTCCAAAACTTAATGTTTATTTCGTTTCTTCAACTGCATCTTTGTTGTAATTGTACTTAGAAGGATCTACTGGTGTGAAGCCTGTTGGTGTATAAAATCTTAATAAGTCACCATTTACTACTTTATCTGATAAGCCTAATTTCAGGTCTACTTCTTTTTTCATCGCTTTCGCAGCCTCTAATTGGCTATCATCTAGTGGTAAACCAGTTTTATTATCATAATACTTCTCGTTAATCGAATAAATTGAAGGGCTGACAAAATCACCATTTCTAAACGGTACAATTTCATTGTGCTCTTCTGATAATAAATCTGAACCAAATTGCACATAGTTTTGTGTATCAATTCCTAGTAAATGCAATAACGTTGGTAGAAGGTCTGTTTGTCCACCATACGTATGGTTTGTTTCCCCTTGCATACCTGGAACATGGATGAATAATGGTACACGTTGTAAATTAGCACTTTCATAAGGTGTAATTTCTTTACCCATTACTTGAGCCATCGCTTTATTATGATTATCCGAAATACCATAGTGGTCACCGTAAAGAACGATCATTGAATTATCATATAAACCAGATTCTTTTAATTGATTAAACATTTGTTCAATCGCTTCATCGGCATAACGTGCAGTTTGGAAATAATTATCTACACTTGCATCGCCAGTTGCCGCTTTCTCAATTGATACTAAATCTTGACTCATTTTATATGGATAGTGGTTCCCTACCGTAATTAACTTTGTATAGAACGGTTGAGGTAATGAATTTAAGAAACTTTGAGATTGTTCAAAGAATGGTTTATCTAATAAACCGTATTCAGCCATATTTTCTGTAGAGCCTGTGTCATAATAACTTGCATCATAAAACTTGTCGAAGCCAAATGATTTATAAATAACATTGCGGTTCCAGAAGCTTCCGTTATTGCCGTGGAAGACTGCTGAAGAATAACCGTAATCTTTTAAAATACTAGGTGCTGCTTGGTACGTATTTTGTGCTTTTGTAATATAAGCAGAACCTTGTGGTAATCCGAATAAAGAGTTTTCTAACATAAATTCTGCATCAGACGTTTTACCTTGCCCTGTTTGATGGAAGAAGTTATCAAAATACAATGTATTTTGATCTTTTGCTAATGAATTTAAAAATGGTGTTACTTCTTGACCGTTTAATTGATAGTCAATCAGGAAGTTTTGGAATGACTCTAAATGTAAATAAATAACGTTCATTCCTTTTGCTGCACCGAAATATTTCGGATTTGGGTTGGCGTAGTTAGATTTTGTATAGTTAATGACTTCTGTAATATCACTGCTATCTGCCAATGCTCGCTCCGAAGATGCTTTCATCGTTTCAACTGTGTCATAAATCGTATAGTTATACATACCTAAATATTTCACAATATAGTTTCTATCAAAGCCTCGAGATAATAGTTGTGGACGGCTAGTTTCAGCTAATCCTAAATTAACGATGGATACTGCTAAAGCAAAAGCAATAATGGCGAATGCTTTTTTGTAGCCCATAGCCGTTGTTTGTTTTTGTATTTTCCCTGAGAAACGTAAAAAGATCATGGCAAATACATCGACAAAGAATAAAATATCATAAGGTTTTAATAAAGAAAGTATACTACCACCTAAGTCACCAAAGTTCTGTGTTTGGAAAATTGTTGGTAACGTAATGAAATCGCTAAAGAATCTGTAATATACAACATTAGAATATAAAAGAATAGACATCAGTGTGTATATAATTACGAGTGATGTATATTTTTTCTTTCCTCTAAATAAAAACGAGAATCCTAGGAATAGCATTGCCGATCCTAGTGGATTTAATAGTAAAAGAAAATGTTGAAGAGCGCCTTCTACACCTAAATCAAACTGTGCTGTCTGCGTGATATATGTTTTCAACCATAACATGACAACTGCTAATATATAAAACCCTAAAAATTTGTTTAATAAGTTTTTACTTACTAGATTTTTCATTTTTGCACCTACCTATTACTTATTTAAAATTATATCTAGACTATAAGTATAAATTTCGGAAAATTATTACTTCACTATAGCTTTTTTTCGGCGGCTAATGTATAATACTCCCGTTTTCACACTTCTGTCAAGTTGTAGACGATATTGCAAGAGAATTAGTTTCGTTGTTCTCTATTACTAGCCTACTTGCCATAAAAAGACCCCGTAAACGTTAGTTTTACCTAACATTTACAGGGGAAAGTATGCCAATATTATTGTATCCTTGCTAAGTCGTACGAGGTTTGTGCAAAAAATCTAACATTTTTCCATCAATGACTTACTACTTGAATCTCGTTCTAAAACAACGATTATGAAGGTCATTAGTAAAGCAAGAACAACCGTGCTGGCACTGACCCAACTAAGATTCAATATGGAACTGCTGCTTATGACAAACCCGCCTATTCCCGAACCGAGAGCAAATCCAAATTGAATAAACGAAGTGTTGACACTTAAAGCAATATCGGGAGACTTCGGTACTAATGTAACTAAATAGTATTGCTGGGCTGGCGAAGTACTCCACGTAGCAATCATCCAAATCATCATTATTGCAACAATGCCAACTAGATTTCCTCCGATTATTGGTAGTAAAAACAACATTCCTATTTGTATTACGAGTCCTGTGAAAATGGTAAACTTAGGACCCTTTTTATCCGCCGCAATGCCTCCAATGCTTGAGCCGACGAAGCTACAAACTCCCGCAAGTAGTAAAATGCCGCTAATTTCTGCCATTGTAAGATTTGCAGTAGCTTGTAAAAACGGTGTTAAATAAGTGAATAACGTGGAATAGCCACCTACATAAAATAATGTTACCGCAACTGCCGACACAATTCTTTTATCTTTTAATAAGGCTAATTGCATACCAATGGTCACTGGTTCTTGCTCTTTAATGGACGGAACACGCTTATAAACAACGGCTACTGGAATAATGGTCATGAAAGCAATGAAAATGAATAATGCCCGCCAGCCAATTATTTCACTAAGAACTGTGCCGAGTGGGACGCCGAGAACTAATGAGCTACTTAAACCCATTAAAATAATCCCAATAGCACTCCCTCTTTTTTCACTGTCCACAAGGCGAGTAGCTACAGCCATTGCTACGACAGTAGCGATACCTCCAGTTAAGCCTTGCAAAATCCTTGAAATGAGCACCATTGTGAAAGTATGGCTAAAAAACGTAATAAAATTACTTATAATAAACAGGCTAAGCATCCATAACAATATTTTTTTTCGATCAATATTAATTGTCAGCGCAATGACAATTGGAGCACCAATGGCCGCTGACAGTGCGAATGCAGTGACCAATAAGCCTGCTACAGATGTAGAGACACTTAAGTCCGTTGCGATCATTTGAATAATGCCAGTAATGATATATTCAATCGTTCCTATTAAAAAGACTGCTAGTGCAAGTAAATAAATCACTGTTTTATTTTTCACTAAAACATTTCTCCCTTATATTTTTATGGAATAGCATTTCACTCTATCGTTCAATCGGAATTTGAATTTCAATTAATCGTTCTTCTTGATTTTCAGAAGAAGGAAAATAAATTTCCCTACCTGGTTGGTCTGCTTTCACTCGGTAGCCATTTTTTTCTATCCATGTCGCCAAATCGAGGCAGGCAGTTTGTGCACAAGGTGAATTTGAACGAAATAGTAGTGTAGCCATCATCGTTTCAGCTGGTAACGTACGGATATATAACGGCTGTGGAATCGATGCAACTTTACATTTGAGCGAATACCCCACTTCAAATTCAAAATCTTTATCCGCTGATTCCTTCCATAACACGGTTTGCGTTTCAGTTATCCATTCTTGATTTTCTTTTTCTAACAAATGATTCAGTGTCTCAAAAAGCAAAGGAATCTCTTCTTCTGACCCGCAAGATTGAAAAGCAATAAGTCGCTCACTTTCAACTGTTTTAATAATTACCTCCTGCTCCTTTTCTGCACTGCCTTCCCGACCAATTAACTGCATACGTTCTTTAATACGGTTTAATTTTTCTTGTTCTCGCTCTACCAATTGTTGAATTTCGCTTTCTTTCAGCTTAAACATCCCCTGAATCTGTTCTAATGAAATTTCTTCATGCAGGAGCTGGGCAATTTGTTTTAAGGTAAAACCTAATTCTTTGTATAAAAGGATTCGATTTACTTCAAGAAGTTGCTCTGCAGCATAATAGCGATACCCTGTAGCTCGATCCGTTTGCTGCGGCTTTAATAATTCAATTCGGTCGTAATAACGCAACGTTTTGACAGGAACTTTACTTAACATAGAAAACTCACCGATTTTAAACATCTTCAATCCTCCATTTTGTTTATTTGACCAAAGTATAAACCCTTTAGTAAGGGGGAAAGTCAAATGATTATTTGAAATAATTTTCAATAACTATACCTAAATGACAATACTACATAATGGCTATGTAAATGAAAAAAAAGAAAGGTGCAATTGAACGTAGTCAATTGCACCTTTCTTACTATATAAAGATTGCGAGGATAGCTCTCCACAATAATTAATATTTATATGATTGTCCACCATCGATTGGCACAACAACACCATTAATGAAGTCTGCTTGGTTTGAAAGAAGGAAGGCAACTAAGTAACCAACTTCTTCTGGTTTACCGAAGCGGCGCATTGGGTTTGGTTTTACGAATTCTTTCCCTACCTCTTCCCAATTATCGCCACCAATTTGACGTAAAGAGCCCTCTACCATTGGTGTCATGATAGCACCTGGTGCGATTGCTTTAATCGAAACACCAAATTGGCCATATTCAATTGCAGAGTTACGTGTTAAGCCGACAACACCATGTTTAGATGCTGCGTAACCTGATTGATTGCCAACACCGCGAATTCCACCTACAGATGCCGTATTAACAATTGACCCTGAACCTTGCTCTTTCATTACTTTTAAAACGTATTTCATGCCGTAGAACACACCATTTAAGTTAATGGAAACAACTTTTTGGAACTCATCAATGCCAAAGTCTTCTGTTAAATTTTGTTTTCCTTCGATACCTGCATTGTTAAAGAAACCATCAATCTTGCCGAACTTTTCAACAGTGGCATCTACAAAGCCCTTTACAGCATTTTCATCTGCAACATTTGCTGCAATTAAGAACAGTTCAGTCTGTGGTGAAATAGCCAACACTTTTTCTTCCGTTTCTTTTAAACCCGCTTCATTCAAGTCAACTAATACTAGTTTCGCACCCTCTTGTGCTAATTGAAGTGTTGCTGCTTGGCCAAGACCAGATCCTGCACCTGTCACAATGACTACTTTATCTTCAAAACGTTTCATTTGATATTCCCTCCGTTGTTAAATGTTATATAATGATCCATCTACTGTGTAAGATGAAGAACTTACATAAGAAGCTTCATCTGATAGTAAAAATGCAATGACATTTGCTACTTCATTAGGTTCACCATAGCGCTTCATTGGTACTGCATCTTGATATGCGGATTGCGCTGCTTCTGCGGCACCTGGTGCAACTTTTGCCTCAATCTGGCGCATCATTTGTGTATTAATAACACCAGGGTTGACTGTATTCACACGTACATTATATGGAGCAGCTTCTAACGCAGCTACTTTATTAATGCCCATTAGAGCATGTTTTGACGAATTGTATAGCATCATATTAGGTGACCCAATTAATCCAGCAACTGAAGCTGTATTAACAATAGAACCTGCTTTTTGTTGTTTCATAATTGGCATAACATATTTTAAACCGTAGAAAGCACCTTTTACATTAATGCTATATACGAAATCGAAATCTTCTTCAGTAATTTCTTCTAAAATTTTTGCTGGACCTTCTACCCCTGCATTGTTCGCAAATCCATCAATGCGGCCAAATGTTGATACAGTTTGATCAACATAATTTTTTACTTCTGCTTCCTTTGAAACATCTGCCTTTAAAGTCAGTACGCGATCCTCACTTAAGTTAAGCTCATCTGCAACCGCTTTCACTGCTGCTTCATTTAAATCCACTAGCGTTAACTTAGCTCCTTCACCTGCAAGCTTGCGAGCAATCTCTTTACCGATACCTCCTGCAGCACCTGTAATAATGACAACTTTATTTTCAAATCTCATTTTTTTTGTACCTCCCCTAAAGATTGTTGTTACATTTATAGTGTAATAGGTTTCACTTTCTGTAAGCCATCCTTAATATTTGCTATAATGTCGAAGAAACCAACACTTTTTATCAATCTGTCTAATGTAGGAGATAAATTTGATGAAATCTAATTCCAATCAAGCTTTACGTACAAAGCATTTCTTGAAGAAGGCATTTATTGATATGGTCCATAAAAAAGGATTTAGTGCTGTGACAGTGAAGGATATTGTCGATTATGCTCAATATAATCGCACAACCTTTTATGTGTACTATCAAAATATAGATGTTCTTGTTGAAGAGTTAATGGAAGAAATGTTTGAAGCTATCCAATATAACAGCATGTCTAAGTATGAAAGTAATAGTCGTGTGAAAGTACAGGAGTTGACTACCCATTCCTTTGAATTGTTGTATTACATTTACGATCACCGTGATTACTTCACATTACTACTGTTAGAAGATACGTTACCTCGTATCCACCAGCAACTACCTAAAGCGATTTTTAATTTGCTCAAAGATAAATTTGATATTCAATACGGCGTTTCAGCTGTTGATGATCATTCCCAAAAGCGCTATATGGCATATGGGACAGCCGGTTTAATTTTGGACTGGATTGCACAAGATTTTGATGCCACGCCTGGGGAAATGACAGAGCGTCTCAATCGAATTTTCAATACTTTTGCAAGAGGATTTATTATAAAAGAAATCGACACTTAACAAAGCGATTTGTATTTTAATAATCAAAAAAGAACGAATTCCACTATCGGAAATTCGTTCTTTAATTATGCTCAAGCACTATGTCACATTTTACTGGCACGTTTACGTATGTGTTCCAACATTGCTTTCCTGCATTTGTTTACTAGGAATCGTCGCAACGTTTGCTGTTTTTTTCGACCAATACGTTGCTAGAATTGGACCGGAAATATTATGCCAAACCGCACCAAGTACGCTCGGTAAGGCAGCTAACGGACCAAAATGGGCAGTTGCTAACGCCACCCCTAGACCAGAGTTTTGCATCCCCACTTCAATGGAAATGGCTCTGCGATTACTTTCATCAAGCCCTAAAGCTAGTGCCGTTAAATAGCCAAGAAGCAATCCGAATGCATTATGAAGCATGACAGCCGTAAAAATAATAAAGCCAGCTGAAGCAATGCTAGCGACATTTCCTGCAACAACCGCCGAAACAATAATAATAATCGCAACTACTGAGATAAGCGGAATAACGTTGATGCTCTTTTCGACGACATTAGGAGCAAATTTCCGTATAACAAGACCGAGGATAATCGGTAAAATAATAACTTGAATAATGGAAGTAAACATAGCCATTGGATCAACTGGCATCCATTTACCTGCCAGTAATAATAGTATTAATGGTGTTGCAATTGGCGCTAGTAACGTTGAAAAAGAAGTCATTGTAATGGATAACGGTACATTGCCTTTTGCTAAATAGACCATAACGTTTGAAGCAGTCCCCCCTGGAACAGAGCCGAGAAGGACTAACCCCGCAGCTAATTCCGCTGGTAAGTTCATCATATACGCAATTAAAAAAGCGGTAAGTGGCATAATAATATATTGGGCACAGACACCTATAATAACGGGCACTGGATTCGTTAAAATCATTTTGAAATCAACCGCTTTTAACGTCAGCCCCATCCCAAACATGACGATGCCTAGTAAAATCGTAATATAGCCCCCGAATATTAAAAATGGATCTGGAACAATAAAAGCAATAACAGCAATACAGATAACCCAAATGGCAAAATATTTTCCCGCTACCGTACTAATGGCTTCTAAAATTTTCATATTTCCACTCCCTATTTTTTAGTTTTTACTATTTTATTTGGATTAAAAAGAGCATCTGGATCGAGCGCTTGTTTAATCTTTTCCATGACAAGCAATGCTTTGCCATGTTCTTGCTCTTGGTACTTTTGTTTGCCAATACCGACACCATGCTCTCCTGTGCAAGTTCCCCCTCGTTCAAGTGCGTACAGTACAATTAATTCATTGAACTCATCTGCTTTTTTTATGTCAGCAGCATCATTCATATCAATCATTAACAGTACATGGAAATTGCCATCACCGACATGTCCGACAATCCCTCCTGTTAGGGCAAATGAATTAAGCGCATTTCTCGCGTGTTCAACTGCTCCCGCTAACTCGGAAATCGGTAAACAAACATCCGTCACCATTAGCTTTTTGCCAGGGTGACCATGAACATAAGCATAAGCTAAATTATGGCGAGCTTCCCATAGCTGATTGCGCGCTGCATTGTCGGTCTCAAATTCAATATGTTCGCAATTGTGCTCCACTACAAGTTCTTTCATAAATTCAACGTCTTGCTTTAAGCCCGCTTCATTTCCTTGAAATTCTAAAAATAAAGTAGGCTGTTCCGCATAGGCTGTATGACTATGCAAGTTCACTTGTTTCATCGAAGGTTCATCTACTAGTTCAACTCTTGCAATTGGAATGCCCGCTTGCAAAATACTAACGACTGCTTCAACAGCATCATTAACGGTTTTGAAAGATGCACGAGCAGCCATAATATGCTCTGGAATGCCATACACTTTTAGCGTCAATTCAGTAAAGCAGCCAAGCGTCCCCTCTGACCCTACAAATAAGCCGTTTAAATGATAACCAGATGAAGATTTTTCTGCTAAATTGCCCGTATGAATGACCGTGCCATCTGCTAGCACAACTTCTAAATCTCGAACTTGGTCGCGCATTACGCCATATTTAACCGAGGTTGTACCACTTGCATTGGTTGCTGCCATGCCCCCGAGTGTTGCATCGGCTCCAGGATCGACAGAAAAAAACAAACCGTATTTTTTTAACTCTTTATTTAACTGTGAACGTGTTACCCCTGGTTGAACTTTTACGAGAAAGTCTTTGTCCCTTACTTCAACTATGTTGTTCATGTTGGAAAAATCAATTGTTATCCCGTGGTCATATGGAATGACATGCCCTTCTAAGCTTGTTCCTCTTCCAAATGGCACAATCGGTATTTTGTATTGGTTGGCGATGTTTATCGTTTTACGTACTTCTTCTGTTGACGTTGGAAACACTACAATATCCGGTAAACTAGCGCTATGATAAGATTCATCAATGCTATGTTGCTCTAAAATCGTTTGATTCATTGTTACTTGGCTTTCTGAAAGAACGCTTCGTAGTGCACTCACCACTTCTTCATTTGTTGCAATCATGTTTTTCTCCCCTTTTACCTTGTTGGAACTTGTTTTTTGCTATTCTAGTTGTTTGATTTTAAATATATAGGTCATACCAATTTCCACGATTGTAAAATTGGTCCAACCATTATTATTATACTTAATATTCTGAAAATATCAACAATTAATCTTTTTCTTTGATTGATAACATGGAACTATTTCTGTATGATTAAAACGTTTAGTTTAACTATGTAATTGAGGGGAAGGACATAGGGAATGCTGCAAACAAAGAAAAAAGCCTATCAAGTCATCGTCGATCAAATAACTGAATATTTTTTAAATGGGGCATTACAGCCTGGAGAAAAGCTCCCGACGGAAAGAGAATTAGCGAGTCGCTTTCATGTCAGTCGCACGTCGGTTAGAGAGGCTCTTCGCAAGCTTGAAATAAAAGGGATTATTGATATTAAGCAAGGCAGTGGCAGCTTTATTAAATCATCTGAAAGCCATTCAATCGGTGAAGAGCTTTCCTCTACTATTTTAAAAACGGAAAAAAAACTCGTATATGAAATGTTAGAGCTTCGTCAAACACTTGAAGTAGAATGTGCCTTTTTAGCTTCACAACGCGCTACTTCTGAAGATTTAGCACGCATCGGCAAAGCATTAGAAATGATGGATCGAGTTAAAAATGATGTGGAACTAGGCATTCAAGCTGACCTAAACTTCCATATGAATATTGTTCTTGCTTCTCACAATACAATCTTTTCTCAATTGTTCCAAACGCTGAGTGAACATATGCAAGATACAATCCGCGTGACCCGAACAGAACGCTTAAAAAATGTAGAACGTACACAAGAGACGATTGATGAACATAAAGAAATTTACTTGGCCATTGCTGCCGGCGATGCCATGCAAGCGAAACACCTGATGGAAAAACATATTAAGCAAATACGTCGAGAATTAACCGCGTCCCTTTTTCATCATATTGGCGAGCCACACATTTAAATGAAGCCTTAACTGATAAAATTAAAAAGAGGCTGGGACATAACTATGTCCAGCCTCTGTCAGCGGTAATATTAATTGATTCATGTTATAATTTTTAACATAAAGAGGCTTCTTTTTTGGAATTTTGTGTGGTAACTTCATTTTATTAAAAGGGTCTATTTTTGTTTATTCTAAATTTAATTATTGAAATAGATTTTAGTTGTTCTTCGTTACAGCCGCGACTTCTGCGGGAACAGCACGAGCGGAAGATCCATTTTTTCGCGCTCTCGCGAAAAAATTAGCTGAAGCCGTGCCCGCGAAACGCGTCGGCCGGAACGGAGAACAACGGCTGCCTAGCAGACAAAACAAAGGCATTCACGATTATAAAATCATGAATGCCTTTTTAAATTCACTAGGGTTCTGTCCCAGCCACCCTTTCGCTAAACGTTTTCACTTATTCTAACACAGCCATTCGAAAAGCCGTCGCAATAATTTGCGTACGGTTTTTTGCGTTAAAGACCGTTAGTAGTTTTTGAATATAGTCACGAATTGTGTACTCACTGACAACAAGAAGCTCTGCCATTTCTTTATTGCTGAACCCTTCTGCTAATAAAAATAAAACAGCCAAGTCTTTATCAGTTAGCTTTAAATCATGCAATAAACGCTGTGTACTGCGTGTCCGTGAAAAGTAACAGCCTAATAAGTTCCCTGCTTCTTCTAGTAGATGCATTTCTTCTTCGTTATATGAAAAGGAAGTTCCACATTGGTCAAACGTTAACCAGCCAAATAATTGTCCATTTTGCTGAATCGGAATAAAAATAATCGTCGATAAATTCAAGATGTCAATTGCAATCGGATTGATATAGGGCGCTGGTTGTTCTAAATAGAGTGGCTTTTTAATAGCAAAGACGGGCACTTCTTCTAGCTTGCCTTTTAGTATTTGTACTTTGTGTAGCTCAGAGCCGTATACATTCGAAAATTCATGGAGCCAAGGATTATAGCTATGAAATATCACCCGTTGATAACCAAAGTTTTCTTGTGCTTTCGATAAGATGGTTGGCATATGATCGACGCCATCTAATTGTATAAGCAATTTGCTAAAACGTTGTAACTTTAGCAAACTTCCAAGCGTTAATTCAACCTTGATTGGTGATTGGATGACTTTACTGTTTACAAGACGTAAAACATCAAGTATTTTATCGTGATACTGTAACATTTCATCTGTATACGGATGCTTAATTTGTCTTAGAACATCTTTTGTTGCGGCATAAGACATTGAAGGAAATATCGTTAGTAATTTTTCCGGTAACAGTCGACTATGCATCGTCGCCCAGTTAATGAGCTCTTCTCGTTGAATCGTTTTATGTTTTAACTGACCATTTAAAAACGTTAACCAAGAGCGATACCAATAACCAATTTGAATAATTTCTTGCTCACTTAACTCTTTTTTCGTTTGCACATGCTTATTCCACGCATAAGCAATATCTTGATGATGAATTTTATGAAACAGTACATATTGGAAGTTTATTTTAGTCATACTACACCTACATTTGCATGTTTATTTTCAATTAATATACCCTAAAATGCCGGTATCTTTGCCTTTACTCTATCATTTACACTCTAGATGTAACAACTTTATTTTGTTATTTGCTCAACTATTTATATGAGGGTATTCAAATACAGAAATGAGGTACTAAATATGGAATTTAAAAAAATATTAGTTGCAGGTAGCGGCGTATTAGGAAGTCAAATTGCTTTTCAAACTGCATTTTTTGGCTATGAAGTGAATGTCTATGACATTAACGATGAAGCGATTGCAGCTGCAAAAGAAAGATTGCAATCGTTATCACACACATATGGAGAATATTTCAATGATGATGCACGAGCAGCGAAAGCATTGGCAGGCTTATCATTTTACACTGATTTAGCACAAGCAGTAGCTGATGTAGATTTAGTGATAGAAGCGGTACCAGAGCGAATTGAAATTAAGCAATCATTTTATGAGCAACTAGCAAAAGTAGCACCAGCAAAAACTGTTTTTGCATCAAACTCTTCTACTTTGTTACCTAGTCAATTTGCACAATTCACAGGACGACCTGAGAAGTTTTTAGCATTACACTTTGCCAATACAATTTGGAAAAACAACACAGCTGAAGTAATGGGCCACGAAGGTACTGATTCACAGTACACTGAACAAGTAATTGAATTTGCCCGTACGATTGGCATGATTCCATTCCATTTAAAAAAGGAACAGCCCGGCTATATTTTAAATTCATTAACTGTACCGTTTTTAAGTGCTGGTATGGCGCTTTGGGCAAATGGCATTGCAGACCCACATACAATCGATAAAAACTGGATGATTTCAACAGGTTCGCCATCAGGGCCCTTCGGATTTTTAGATATCGTTGGTATGGAAACACCATATAACTTAAATATGATGAAGGCAGACCATGACCCAATGGCAAAAATCATAGCGGAAAAAATAAAAGCAGAGTATATCGATTTAGGGAAAATGGGCGTGTCTTCAGGAGAAGGTTTTTATAAATATCCTAATCCAGCCTATATGGATAAAGACTTCCTTAAACATAATTAATTAGAGACAAAATTGAAAAAGTGTTAGATTGATTCGCTCAATCTAACACTTTTTGCTTCATCGTTGATGTCCGCTGCGGCGGTGCTTTACGCTCAGCACAGTAAGCCGCAACCCTCGCAAAGGTATTTTATAATTCTGTAAAAGTTGGTGGTTTCTTTTTGAAGCCTTTTGTCGTAATGGCAGCATAGATAAAGCCGATTGCTAGCCAGATAAAGCCTATCTTTAATGTCATTGGTGATAAATTAATAAATAAGTAGAAACAAATACTAAAACCTAGCCCAGGAATTAATAAGTAGCGAATGATTTTTCTTTCTTTTTTACGGAAGAAGTAATAGACAATCACTGACAAGTTAACAAACATAAATCCTGTCAGGCCACCAAAGTTCATTAATTCTGCTACGAAGTTAGCTGATAAAAACAGCGCTCCTAAAACACTAATCGCACACATTAATAAAATATTGTAAACCGGTGTTTGATATTTTGGATGTAAGTGTGTGAAAAACTTTTTCGAAAGCACTTCATCACGCCCCATACTGAACATTAAACGAGATGCACTTGCTTGTCCTGTTAAACCAGCTGTCACTGTCGATACAATAATCGCAACCGTATAAAGTGTTGCAAGAACAGCACCACCTGCTTTTTCTGCAATATCAAATAAAGCCGTATCAGCTGAGCTAAAGTTTGTTACATCCGGCCATACAAGTTGTGCTACATACGCTTGCCCAATAAAAATAAGTCCTCCGATTAAACAAGCTAAAATCGCTGCCTTCCAAATATCATCTTTTGGATTAACGGCTTCTTCAGAAAGCGTTGTAATCGAATCAAATCCTAAAAATGAGAAGCAGGCCATGGCTGCACCAGAAATAATAGCTGACATAACGAATTTTTCATCGTTGAAGAACGGCACAACAGAAAAGAGCGACGTACTACTTTCCCCACCGACAATTGTCTTCACACAAAAAATCACAAAAATAACGACGACAACGCCCATAAATAGCACGAGAATTTGATTGGTTTTCGCTGCGATGCCAATACCTAAAATATTGACAATCGTAATAATACCTGCAATGAATAGCACCCATACCCAATACGGAATAGATGGTATTAATGCATTCGCATAGGACGCACCGACCATAAAGACAATAAGTGGCACTAAAACATAATCCATAAACATTGCCCATCCTGCAAAAAATCCTAAATGCGGATTAATGGCACGTTGTGTATATGTATACGTTGACCCTCCATTTGGAAAAACAGCCGCCATTCGCCCGTAACTATAGGCAGAAAACATCATGGCCACCATCGCAACCAAGTAGGCTAATGGCAACATCCCGCCTGTGGATTCTGCTGCAAAGCCATAAATATAAGCTGGCGCGATTGGCGTCATAAAAGCAATACCATAAATAACTAAATCTTTTAATGTTAAAACACGTTTTAACTGTGGTGTATGATCATTGGCTGTTTGACTCATAGTCTATTTCCTCTCACACATTCACGGATTCGCGTTTTGCTAATTCTTCTGATACTAAATCAATGACTTCATCTGTACTCATCACTTGGCAATAAATTTGATTCATAATCATAATTTCAGCATCATGAAGCTGTTGTGTTGCAGCTGCACATGCATCTTCAACTAAAATCACTTCAAAGCCTGCGTCAGCTAAGCTTCGTACTGTTGAAGCCACACATTGATCTGTGACAACACCTGTACAAACGACTGTTTCAATGCCCATATTGCGCAATAAAAATTCATAGTTCGTGCCACTTAATACGCTATCTGTCGTTTTGTTAACAACAATTTCATCAGCAAGAGGCTTTAATTCTTCGACCATCTCTGCTCCTGGGTCCCCGATTGGCAATAAAATATTGTTCCAGCCTGGACGGCGTTGGACAGGAGAACGGTCTCGTCCATCTTTATGATGACAAGCAATGCGACCAAAAGTAACTTCTAATTGCTTCGTACGGAAAAATTCTAATAGCTTTTTATTGTTCGGAATCGTTAAATTGTCGATACGATCAAAAAAGTATGCCCACTGCTCAAACATGCCCTTTTCTCTAGCAACCTGTGCGTCTAATCCGTCACGGCTAATAAACTGATGTTGCATATCGACAATGAGTAATGCTGTTTTATCCGGGTTCACGTTTATTTTCTGACCGTCAGTCGGTAAAAATTCATAATATAATGTTGATGTATTATCCATAGTAATTCCTCCAAGTATCCTCTTATTCCGAAATGGCTAGACAAATAAAAAAGACAGACTCTTTGTGCAAAAGAATCTGTCTAACACAAAAAATGACCTACTCATTTTAAAGCTAGAAACTAAAAATGAATGGACCATTTAAAATTCCCCACTGTTTGTCTAAACAGAGATAGCACAACTTCATAAACACCAATGTTTACGAAGACAGTCCTGCAGCTATTCGCTACAGACCCAGCATATGATGGCGAGAACTCACCATACACTTCGGCGACATTTCCTTCTACCTAACCTCTTCGTCTTCTCGGACTCCATTAGGTACTGTTAACTGTCGCGCCTCTACCTCACTATCGGAAAAGTGAGGCATATTTAATTGTTTGAAATAATTATAGTATTGTGTTTTTTCTATGTCAACCTTTAAAATTACTATATTTTATTAGGTTTATCACTTTTCACTTCAATAAAATAACATTTAAAACACTTTTATGCAATATTTTTTACTATTACTATAACAATAGATTAATCATTATTTTTTCGCACCAAGTCAGTGAAAGCAGACCAATTAATAAAAAAAACCACCAATTAAAACGCCAAAGCATTTTAATTGATGGTCTTACTTTTTATATCGTTTCGCTTACATTTCCTACATGCTCTTTTTTAAGCATGAGCATGACAATAAAGGAAATACAATATAACCCTGCTAAGTAAAGCATCGCAACTTTCATATCGTAACTTTGTAAAATATAGCCGACTAGCATTGGAGAGAAACCACCAATAGCACGACCAAAGTTAAATATTGTGTTAGTTGCCGTACTGCGAATTTGCACAGGATATAGACTACCAATCAACGCGCCATATCCGGCGAACATCCCATTTGAGAAGAAGCCGACGATTGCACCACCTATTAGGACACCCGCACTACCAGTAGCATATGAGTATAAGAATACTGCACATGCTGAAGCAATAAGGAAGATGCCAAAGGCACGCTTTGCACCAAATCGATCTAAAAATAGTCCGAAGGTTAACATCCCAATAATCATGCCAACCGCTGTACTAATTGTCCAAAGAGCAGAGCCGGAAACAGATAAACCTTGTGACTGTTGCAACATCGACGGTAACCAGATCATTAATCCGTTATAACCGGCAATTTGCACCGTTGCCATGATGATTAAAGAAATGGTTGTAATCGCTGTTCGTGGCGTTTCAAACAATTGGACCAACTTACCCTTTTCAGCTTTCTTACTAGCTTTTTTATTTTTCTGAGCAGCGAGCCACTCAGGAGATTCATCTAAATTCTTTCTTACGATAAAGGCAAAAACAACAGGGATTACACCTACAAAGAACAATGCTCTCCACCCTAAAGTTGGAAGAATAACTGCACTTAGTAAGGCAGCTAAAATAACACCATATTGCGCCCCTACACTAACATATGAAGACGCACGCCCTTGTTTGTTTTTCGGCCATGCTTCTGCAACAAGTGCCATCCCAATACCGTACTCTCCACCGGCACCTATTCCTGCGATAAATCTAAATAGATATACTTGTTCAATGCTCGTCGCTAATCCTGTTAACGCTGTACCAATTGCAAACAAAATGACGGTATAGGTAAAGACCTTTACCCTGCCATACTTATCCGCTAATACACCGAAAATAATGCCTCCTAAAAGCATCCCTACGTTCGTTATGGAAGAAATAAGTCCTCCCGTTGCTAAATCAATGTTAAATTCAGCAATAATCATTGTCATCGCAAATGAGATAAACATGATGTCCATGCCTTCTAATGTTAAACCTGCTACCGATGCGACCACGGTCTTTTTTCGATAATCCATTCTTCTATCCTCCAGTATGTTCTAGATGAAAATAAATCTCTTTTATTTACGAATGAATGGATGTATCTATATAAATATAACGTTTCCATTCTCCTTTTAAGCCTCACTGGACTTCCTTTAAAAGAGGTACGTTAGTTGTGTAATCACAGCTAATGACAAAATAAAAGCCCTTTCGTCAGAGCAGACAAAAGGGCATGAATAAGCGAAGATATTACGTACATAATAACTTAAAATTCCATGTATTCCTTTTCAGCCTCTCTGGACCGTATTAAAGGTTCATTATTTCAAAAGATATCTTAGCAAAATTATCTTTATTTTCATACAAGAAAATATTGGTAAAAACGATATGGAGCTATGGCTCGTAAGGCTTACAGTGCATATAAATAAATTTTCACAGTCGCTTACACAAAATGCCTCTAATCTAGTTACACTTTTTTACAATCGGTATGTAAATATCGAAATGAGGCTCATTCGGATCACCGTCAACAGGATAATGTTCATGTTTAATCGGCATATATGAATCATAGTAAATGACATCAGCTTCTTTTAATGCAGTATAGTCACTATTAAATAACCATTCATGTAAATCGGTATAGGTTTTTTCTATCTCTTCGCCTTTGTGATGTGTCGTCTTTACATATGTCCATTCAGGAATCCTCATTTCAATCATCCCATTAGGAACTTCCTGCACTTCACTTACTTCATAGACACTGTAATACACAAATCCATTATCAATTACATGATAGGATAAACCTAATCGAATAGTTGGATTGACCTTATGCTTCAACTCATTGGCACGTTCTTCAACTCGTTGAATGACGTTTGTTACATTCGGTACAATGTCAGCATATGTTCCTGCCCATTTTAAACCTACGGCTCGATAGGCTGGTAACGTTACAATTTCATAGCTCAATTTATTCCCTCCTAATCCTTTTACAACAGCAACTAAAATGAGCGAAGTCCACCATCCGCAATTTTTTATGCCACAATATGACTATGTATTAAGCTGTATTCATATCTTTTGTTTTTTTCTTTTTTTAGATTCTTTTACATAATTAATATAGTTCCCTGTTCCTTCTATGATGGAAACTGCAATAATGGCCCATTCTAGCGTATTCACATCTCGTAATGAATCTTTTTCATAAAATAACGTAACGCTCGCAATAAACCCATAGAGAAGGGCTTTAGAAAAATACTCCCAAATAGGAGAATAATTTTCTATATTAATTTTTCCATATATTTTGTCTATCGCAATGACCAGTCCTAAAATGATCACTACGGTTATTATAATTTCCGTTTTCATTCGACCACCTCCATAGAAAATTTTAACAAATGCATTCTTATATACTTCTTCGAAAGTAACTTTTATCCTTTAGAAAAACGAAAAAGAACGAATTCCACTATCGGAAATTCGTTCTTTTTTATTATACTAATGCCATCCACGCAACTGCCTCACAATGTGCTGAGCGGATAAGGCAACACATGAGATATTGGTAATTTCTTTATAATTTTTTCCTCTTTGTTAGAAACAAACCTATGAGATTTTCAGATTACTAATCTATTGTCTTAATTAAGTGAAACGATGGAAAGAAAAAATAACTATCTAACCATGCATTTGTTCCTTTTCTTCCTTTTTTCGACGCTTTTCTTCTTCTTTTTTGATTTTCTCTTCTTCCTTTTTCAGTTCCTTTTCCTCTTTATTATGTTTCTTTTCCTCTTTTTTGAACTTCTCTTTATGCCCTCCATTATTAGGATGAACGATTTTTTTAGCTGGCACTTCTGCAGAAGCAATTCCTTTTATATAAAGTTCATTATTCACTCTGTAGACACTTTCTGGTTGCGGAAAATTTGCTGTATCCGTTCCGAAAGCTTCCATCATAGCTTTAAACATTAACTGTGAGATTTTCGTCGTATTTCCACTCATATAGTTCCCCTGTCCGTTTTGAGTGTAACCCGTCCAGACAGCCATGGTGTATTGAGGTGTATAGCCTGCAAACCAGCTATCATTTGTAGCAGCGTTTGGGTATCCATATTTAGCTCGAGTTTTTTCATCAAAATTAGTTGTACCTGTTTTCCCTGCAACATCCAGTCTAGGAACATTTGCAGTTGTTCCTGTACCAGCATTTACGACTGTGCGTAACATATCCGTTACCATATAGGCCGTGTAATCCTGCATAACACGTTTTGTTTTTTCCTCAAAGTTTACGACTGTGCCATCCGCTAAAACAACCTTTTGGACAAAATGCGGTTTATTGTATAATCCGTTGTTTCCAAAAGCACTATAGCTCCCTGCCATATCTAAAGGACTGACAGTATTGCTGCCGATCGAGTAGGATTCATATACTTCATTACTGTTAAACGTAATGCCAAGTTGTTCTGCAAAACTTTTAGCCTTATCCATCCCAACTTCTCTCAATGTAAGCAATGCCGGGATATTGTAGGAATTTTGCAGTGCGGTCCTTATTGTCAGCGTTCCATGATATTGATGATCCCAGTTTGAGATGGGCTCACCCGTTGCATAAGTTGTCTGATGGTCGTTAATCAAATGAGCAGTGGACCATTTTAAGTTTTCAATCGCCGGTCCATAATCAAAAATAGGCTTAAAGATTGATCCTGGTTGACGTTTAATATCAACAGCAAAGTTGTTACCTAAAAATTGAGCTTTATAGTCATTTCGACCACTCCCGATTGCCCTGACTTCACCCGTCATGGTATCTAATAAAACGAAGGCTCCCTGAAAATTTTCATCCGGATAGGCAATGACTTCATCCGTATTCATCATTTTATCCGCAAAGTCCTGTGCTTTTGAATCCAGAGTTGTATAAATCGACAATCCGTCTTCGCTAATATCCACATCCTTCAGTTTCCCCTTTACCTCTTTCACAGCTGCATCCAAAAATGCTTCATAAGGCATACTTTGCTGCGTATTTTTTGCTACAAGTCCCTCTGTTACAGGAACTTTTTCTGCTTCCTTCATTTGTTTTTCCGTAATATAGCCATCTCGAAGCATCGAGCTTAATACGATGTGACGGCGCTTCGTGGCTGCATCTTTGTTTTCCGGTATGGTTGGATCATAATTGTTCGGACTCTGCGTCAGTCCGGCTATCATCGCCGCCTGCGCAAGCGTCATTTTTTTCAAATCATCGGACTCAATTCCGTAATAATTCTTTGCTGCAGTAGCCACTCCGTAAGAGCGATTGCCAAGGTAGATTTTATTTAAATACATCATTAAAATGTCTTCCTTAGAATATTCTTTTTCCAACTGATATGCTAAGTCCCATTCTTGCACTTTGCGTTTCAGCGTTTTCTCTGGAGACAAGAAAGAATTTTTAATGACTTGCTGTGTAATCGTACTACCTCCCTGTGATCCGAAATCTCCGGTTACATTGACGAAAATAGCCTTGGCTGTCCGTTTGAGGTCGATCCCAAAATGTTTGTAAAAATGGGAATCCTCAGTAGCAATAAAGGCATGTTCCAACACTTCCGGCACTTGATTGTATGTAATTTTTGTCCGTTTTTCCTTGCCGTATTCATAAAGGAAGTTTCCGTCTTTATCATAAAATTTAGTAGAAAGCGGATCCACTAGCTTAGCAGAATCTAAGGTAGGTGTCCCCTTCATTATTGAAGCGACCGTAATGGCGCCTACTCCTGTTGCAACAAGACCGAGTACCAAGCAGACTATGACTATTTTTTTAACCAACGATCCCTTTTTCAGTATAGCTATACTTCTTTGTTTTTTTTTATTTGTTATTTCCGCTTTTTTTCGTTCCTTACGAGTTTGATACCCTTCTTCTGACATTCCTATTCTCTCCCATTTAAATACAATTACAGTTCATATAAGATTAAAAGCCTGTGTCGATATTATAGTTTAGTGTGTTATTATTAATGCCCCCATCACAATATCCTAACAATTAATTCTATCATCAGGTACTAATAGTTGATACTATATTTATTTACTAACCTGTCCAAATAACACCTTTATTACAAAAAAAAAGAACGAACTCCACAATCGGAAATTCGTTCTTTTTCTTTATACTAACTCCAACCACGCTACCGCTTCACAGTGCCATGAATGCTGAGCGTGAACAATTTAGATGTAATAGAGTAACTTTAAACTGCCTGTCGCAATTCTTTCAGCAAGAATTATCCGAGCTAAAACCGTCACTTCTGTTCAGTGGTTAGGAATTTCTTTTATGATTATAGACACCACAAGAATCCTTTATCTCCGTATATTACCGTTTATTTAACAATTACATATCTATACTGTTACATTGCACTATTAACACGAAAAGAGGGTATATAATAGCAGCATATTTCTTTTAGAGGTGGATATTGATGAAGAAAAAACGGATAACGTGGGTGGATATTACGAAAGGGTTCTTAATGATCCTTGTCGTCATCGGGCATTATCCAGGAGAGCTCGACTTTCCACTTGCGAAATATATCTATTGGTTTCATATGCCTGCATTTTTCATATTAAGCGGTTTGTTTTTTAAGCCGGTTTTAGATAAAAAGGATATAAAGCTTACGATTCACAAGCGTTTCATGCAATTAATCTTCCCTTACCTATTTTTCCTTGCTAGTATTACACTAGTTCGTTATGGAATGGAGCTTTTTTCAGGCAATTGGGATTTAGAATGGTATCTTAATGACTTATGGACACTTGCCATAGGGGGGCGTTTTATTCGCGGAGCATATGGTGTTTTCTGGTTTGTGACGACATTATTCTTCACATACTTATTATTCATGTGGTTGACGACCTACTTCAATCGGATGAAACAGTTTATAATTCTAGGACTCTTTTATGCTATCGCACATTTTGAGAGCATCATCGCTATGAATGTCATCGGCGGCAAGCCCTCCGAAGCAGCGCAATCGATTCCAATGATTTGGAACATCGATGTTGCGCTGATGGCAATCGTCTATTTTGCAATCGGGTATTATTTCAAAAATCTGTGGATGGATATTTCAAAACGATGGATGAGTATGGCCGTGTTCCTGAGTGCGACCGCGGTATTGCTTGATAGCTTCAATATCATCGATTATCGACTGAGTATGAAGTTCTTACGGTATGACCATCTTATATTGGATTTGGTCATTCCTTTATCATTTACAATCGTATTAGTAGGATGCTTCCAGTTGCTCGCAGCAAAACTGTCGCTCAACTGGCTTCAGAAAATAGAAAATCACTCGCTTTCCATTATGTATTTGCATATATTTGCAGATATTATTTTAAATGATTATTTCACGTACGGGCTTATTGGTTACACAACGATTGGAATATTCATTCCTATTATTGTTTCAATTTTAATAAAAAAATTGCTACCGAACGGGACAATTCTGCTTGGCGGGTTTTCAATCAAGAAAGAAAAGACACCTATTCCGACGTAAAAAAAAGCTGAACCTCATCTGTGAGGTTCAACTTTTTATATACTTGATTTTATTTTGAGCGAAGCCTATCGACCCAAACTTCATACCCTTTCCCATTTAGATGAAGCCCATCACCTGTGAACTGCTTATCCAGTTGCCCGTTTTTATCGATAAAGCTCAAATGCAGATCGATATACTCAATTCCCTTATCATACGCAATCTGTTGCAAAATAATATTAAATCGCTTCACTTTGTCATTTGTCACTTCATTTCCGAATAACCCGTTATTCACAGGTAGGATTGATTGAATAGCAAGCTTTGTATCTTTTCCTTCAAACGAATCCACGATTTTCTCTACGTTACTTTTAAATACTTCGGCTTCTGTTCCATAACGGATATCATTGACACCAATCATCAAATACGCCTCTTTCGGGTTGCGGTCCACTACTTCCTGTATCCGATTCAATACACCTTCTGCCCCATCATTCCGGATTCCCCGATTCAGCACAACTTCACCGGGGAAGTATTCTTGGAATTCTCCGTAATCGGAAATACTGTCACCAATGAGTACTTTATCTATATTACTAATTGACGAATGTTCAAAGATGCTTTTTTTCGTAAAGTAATAGGCGGAATCCTTCTTTGGAGATGGTGTTGACTGCAGTTTTGTTTTAACAAATTCAAATCCGCCCATATTTTTCACCACATAGCTTCCTGTTCCTAAAAACAGTACATTTAATAGTAATGAAATTATAAAGATAATGTAACCCTTTTCCAACATAAACACTCCTATTTCTAACTTGGCTCTGGGATGTTATTTCCGCTGAGCAGCCGAACAAAATGCAAAGTTCGCTACGTCCTGTCGCAATGCCTTATTTCCAAGCCTCCTGCAGACCCCAATCAATCGGGCTTTTACTGGCAGTTGCTCCCCGTATTGACGCAATGCTCTATGTATAATTTGGGGCTTTATCGATGCGATATATGCTTCGTTATTAGCGGCATGCCTCGAAATACCCGAATCAACCGATTTCGCTTGTCATGGCAGCAGCATTTCATTTACTACCCTATTAAGATTGAACTGTAACATGGCGTATCTTTTCGAACTTAAGCATTTGTCTACATGAAACTCTATGTACTAAAATTACAATATCAATTTTAGCCCGCTTCATCCAAATTATAAAAGTAAAAACAGACGGCCAATTAGAGGTGCATTACCGCACTTCTAAACCGTCTGCTTTTTATGTTTTAACAAATATTAAGTTAGAGATATACCAAATACATATCCGTATAAAGCGTACGTTAATAAACTCACCTAAATAAGTATTAGTCAGCTAATTCAAGCAATGCTACCGCTTCACAGTGCGTAGAATGCGGGAACATATCGACTGGTTGAACTTCTTGTGTTTTGTACCCGCCATCTTCTAAAATGCGTAGGTCGCGTGCGAGTGTGGCTGGGTTACATGACACATAAACAACTCGTTTTGGACGTTGTTCTAAAATCGTTTGTAAAAGTGCTTCGTCACAGCCTTTACGTGGTGGGTCGACAACAAGGACATCTGCTTCCTTGCCTTCCTTATACCAGCGTGGAATCACTTCCTCTGCTGGGCCTGCCTCAAAGTACGTATTCGTAAAGCCGTTTAGCTCTGCATTGCGCTTGGCATCTTCAATAGCTTGTGGCACGATTTCGACACCCATGACAGCCTTTGCTTTTTGCGCAAGGAATAAAGAGATCGTCCCGATGCCACAGTAGGCATCAATTACACGTTCATGTCCTTGTAAATCAGCATAGTCCAGCGCTTGCTTGTATAGCACTTCTGTTTGCTGCGGATTTACTTGATAGAATGAGCGTGCCGAAATTTCAAAGCGCACATCACCGATAGCGTCGATAATGACATCTTTGCCCCAAAGGTTCATTGTTTCATCACCAAAAATAACGTTTGTTTTCGCGCCATTGACGTTTTGCATAATCGACGTAACATTCGGCACTAGCTTTAAAATGCTCGCTACAGCCGCTTCTTTTTGCGGGAATTTTTTCTTTGTTGTCACGAGTACAACCATTACTTCCCCTGTTGCGCGTGCTGTACGGATAACGACGTGACGCAACATGCCATTATGTGATGCTTCATTGTAAGGTTGAAGACCGATTGCCGCTAATTCCTTTTTTAGTCCAGAAAGGATCGCGTCCGCCTCGCCAGTTTGGATTAGACAATGATCCATATCGACAATCGTATGCGATTTCGTTTTATAGAAACCTGCAATGGCTTGTCCTGCATCATCCGTAGCAAATGGAATTTGGGCTTTATTGCGATAGTGCCAAGGTTCTTCCATCCCTTTCACAGGCAAAACGGGCGCGTCAATTTTGCCTAAGCGTTGCATAGCATTGCGCACCATATTTTCCTTCCACTTTAACTGCCCTTCGTACGATAAGTGCTGTAACTGACAGCCTCCGCATTGCTTGAAATAATCGCAAGGTGCATCTACTCGATCTGGTGATGGTTTAATAATTTCTACCACTTTGGCAAATCCATAATTTTTTAATGTTTTTAACACGTGAATTTCTGCTGTTTCATTCGGTAATGCCCCTTGAATAAATAATGGATAACCATCGACTTTAGCGACACCATTGCCATCATGTGTTAAATCTTCTATATAAACTGTTAATTGGTCATTCTTTTTTACGGGTGCTGACATTCGTACATCCTCCATTTCAATCTCCTTATTGTAGCATGTGATAGCGGAGGAAAAAAGAACAAGGCTTGAATTAATCATGTTGTTCTTGACTGTGAACTGCAACAGCCAAGTTGGACAAGCGTTTTTCTTCGCCTAGATAATAACGAACTTCCACTAGTGTTAAAAAAGAGCCGCTATTCGCGACTCTTTTTGTTATTTTTTCTTACATAATCATCTTTTGGCGCCCACCAAAACATAATGATAATACTAAGAATAACTACTATAAATGGTGCATAAAAGATTTCAATTTTATCCATCGCTATCCCCTCCTATGCATGATGGTCTTCTTTCCCTGTCACATAATTTTTATTGAATAAGAATAATTTCAACAATAAATACAGTGAAGGAAGAAGCAAGCATAATCCTAAAACAAAGACAATCACTAATGAAATCGCCATTTGCGTGTTCGTAAAGCTATCGTAAATCGTTAAATATGGATACAGTAAATATGGATATTGCGCTATTCCATAAGCAAAAAATGCTACAGCGAACTGTGCAATTAATAACCCTAAAGCTAGCCCATAATTTTTTCGCATCCATAACAAGATGACCGTAATAATAAATAATACGGCGGAAATGGCAAACATCCACCATAAGTTGAGCATATGTTGATAGCTTTCAGGATTAATGGATTTCATCTCATATATAATGCCAAGTGCACTAATAATTAATGGTGCTGCCCAAATGAGTGCATATTTTCGCATTAAATTAGTAGCTTCTACATCGGTTGCTTTATTTGCATACCATGTTAAAAATACGGCGGATATATACAAGACAGCCGCTATACTTAGTACGACAATACTCCAAGCAAAGGTACTCGTATATAATGTCCAATAATTTAATACTGGTTGCCCATCCACGATATCCACATAGCCTCCACCCGCTATCGCAAATACAACTGATAGTGAGGCTGGCAGCAATAAACCTGTTACGCCATATGTCAGAGAGTAACCAATATGTCCGCGTGCTCCATACGCCTCAAATGCATAATACGAACCTCGAATGGCAAGCAGCACTAATGAAATACTAACTGGCACAAGCAAAATCGTTCCATAGTAGAAGGCAGTTTGTGGGAAGAACCCTACCATCCCTACAAAGAAAAACACTAAAAAGACATTCGTTACTTCCCAAACAGGCGATAAATAACGTTTAATTACATTGGTGATAATATGGTTTTTGCCAATAAGCAAACTGTAAGCATTGAAAAAACCTGCGCCAAAATCAATCGATGCGATCATCACATAGCCAAAAAGGAAAATCCACAATACTGAAATTCCTAATACCTCTAATGTCATATGATGTCACCGCCCTTTTCAGTATGTCGATCTTCAATTTCTTGCTCAATTGGGTTCTTTTTAAACATACGAACTAATACGACAGTACTACCAATTCCAAGTACTGCATAAACGCCTGTAAATAACAGCATCATTAAATCTACATGATCGCTCGTTGTGGCACCTTCTGCTGTGCGCATAATGCCATACAAAATCCACGGTTGACGCCCTACTTCTGCAAGCCACCAACCTGCTTCAATCGCTATAATGGACAGTGGTGCACCTGCAACGATAATCCATCTAAACCAGCGCGAATGAATAAAGAGCCAACCGCGTGGTTTCCCTACTACGTAAACCAATGACACGAGTACCATGAACATGCCGATAAAGACCATAATATTAAAAAGATAATGTATATACAGTGGTGGTCGGTCTTCCTCTGCAAATTGATCTAAACCAATAACTTCTGCAGTTGGATTATTACGTGCAAGTATACTTAAAGCATACGGCACTTTAATCGCATACTTGACCTCTTCACCATCTAATACGCCGAGTAAAATAAGGGATGCTTTATCTGTTGTTTCAAAATGCCATTCTGCCGCAGCCAATTTTTCTGGTTGGTATTCCGCTAAGTATTTACCTGAGAAATCACCAATAATAGCAGAAGCAATCGATGCAACTAAACCAATTTTCATCAATAAAAACAAGGATTTTTTATGGTAAATATGTTCGGATCCTCTTAGCATACGGTAACCTGCAATGGCAGCTAGCACAAATGCCGATGTCATATAGGCTGTTACGACAACGTGTGCTACTTTCGTTGGCATTGCTGGGTTAAACATGGCAAGAAACGGTTGAATATTGACAAGTTGACCGTCTACAATATCAAAGCCTTGTGGTGCGTTCATAAAGGCATTGACCATTGTAATAAAGACAGCAGACATAGATGCCCCTACAGCGACAGGAATGAGTAGCAGCATATGTTTTTTCTGACTATCGAATCGATCCCAAGTATATAAGTAAATGCCTAAGAAAATGGCTTCAAAGAAAAATGCAAAGGTTTCCATAAAAAGTGGTAATGCAATCGTTTGCCCTGCAAGTTGCATAAAATTCGGCCATAGTAACGATAATTGCAAGCCAATCGCAGTTCCTGTTACAACCCCCACAGCAACGGTAATGACAAAACCTCTTGCCCAACGGCGCGCCATTAAAATATAATGCTCATCATTCTTTTTATATCCAGTCCATTGTGCGAGCATAATCATTAATGGCACACCAACACCAATCGTTGCATATATGATGTGGAACGTTAACGTCAGCTCCGTTAATGCACGACTCCAAAAGACTGCTGATTCATTAATCATCTAAATTGCCCCCCTAACTTCCAAATATTCTTCCAAGTATGGAAAGTAGCATAATAATTGCAACACCGAAGCTTAACCAAATAAGTTTCCTTTCCTGTGACTTATACAACTTGCACCACTTCCTTTCCCTTATCCATACCCATATTTTCCACTATTGGAACGAAAAAAACCTTTATAATGGACCGATATTTCGGCCTATTATAAAGGTTTCAAATTTTGTTCAAGTAATATACGCACATTTGCCAAACATTTTTCTTATTTCGTTCACATGCCCCATTTATTAGGGAAATAAATACAAACAAGAACATCTTTGCAAAATATTTTCACGTGATTTTAGCAAATCACCCATAATAATACTTATTGTTTAAATGCGGTCTTCTTCACGAATAGCTTCAAGCGGTACAAACATTTCAATATGACGTTTTAAGTTTTCAAATGTGGCAGGTGCATCTCCACCATATTCGCCATCTAGATTTAAATGAACTTCACTGTCTGTCGTTACTTTCACAACGCTCGCTTTTTTATAAATCACACGGTCATCCTTTAAATGCTCGCCTCGTAACGCCATTGCTGCAAGTTGAATAAACTCTGGCAGACTCACTTTTTTCAATACTAATAAAGTGAAGTAGCCGTCGTTTATACTTGCATCCGGTGCAAGCTTTTCAAAACCGCCAACAGAATTCGTTAAGCCACATAAAAACATCATGGCATCTCCATCAAATACTTCTCCATCATATTCAATACGCATATGTGATGCTTTAATAGATGGAATCATTTCAACTGCTTTTAAATAGTAAGCTAATTGCCCTAGCATTGTTTTCATTTTGCTAGGTACTTCATACGTTAGCTCGGTAATACGTCCTCCAGCAGCAATATTGATGAAATAGCGTTCTCCATTTAACAATCCAACATCAACTGGTAAGGTATCGCCTTTAATAATAATATCAACGGCTTCATCAATATTTCGTGGAATATGAATAGCACGTGCAAAATCATTTGTTGTCCCCATTGGAATAAGACCAATCTTTGGTCGTTTTTCGAATTGAGCTACACCCGAAACAACCTCATTTAACGTCCCATCTCCACCAACTGCTATAATAATATCAAATCCACGTTCTACTGCGTTTTTTGCTGCTTCTATCGCATCGCCTTCACAAGTTGTTGCGTGACAAGATGTCTCATAGCCTGCTACCTCTAGTTTCTCCAATACTTCTGGTAGATGCTTTTTAAACGCTTCTCGCCCAGATGTAGGATTATAAATGATTCTTGCTCGTTTCATAACATACCTTCCTGCTTCATAAGATTCTAATACTTTCAACGTATAAAACGCTGAATTGTTGCATTGGTGATTGAATACGAAGTGCTATACCGTAAACTTAGCACGATGCCCTTACAAACACGTTATATGCACTACAGCTATTGCATGTAAGCAAAATGCTCTATTATTGTAATGCTGCTGTTACATGTTTCTTGAAATCTTCATATACATAATGCCAATTTGTCTTACTTGTCAGATTCTCTTCACGAATTTCTGCGTAAATTGCTTTTTGCGCTTCCTCAAATGTTGGATCTTCTTTATCCGGTAAAGTCGCTCTTTTTGTCACAACAATATCTTGTAACTCAGGCGCACGTGGGCCCCATTTACCGATCACTTGACCTGATTCGTTTAACAAAATATACATTGGAATGGCACGGCCACCGTTTGTTAAATAGCGGTCGATTAAATCTGTGTCTGCATCGCGTAATACTGCACGCATGTCTAATCCAGCTGCCTCTGCGATACGGCGAATAATTGGGTTATTTAACATCGCATCACCGCACCAATCTTCTGTAATTGTTAATATTTTTGGTTGTTTCTCTTTTAATAAAGCTACGAAACCATCGTTCATTGGGACTTCAAAGCCATCATAAATACGGAAGCTATCTTCTTTTAGCGTTGACATATTGTCCATATATTGTTGAATTGAAATGGCTTCTTCAAAATATTGTTGTTCAGTTTTCATATACTTATCCCCTTTTTCATTGATATGGTTGTTCTATTCTATATTTTGCTATGAATACGCTATTTAGACAACTATTTAGTGTTACTTTTTGTTAGTATGTACAATCTTTGCATTGAAAAAGCCAAGAAAGTGAAAACACTCTCTTGACTCATTGTTATGACAAAAAATTAGCGTTTTGCAATTTCTTGTTGTAATAATTTATTAACCATTGGTGGGTTCGCTTGGCCTTTTGTTGCCTTCATAATTTGTCCAACTAAGAAACCAATGGCACGATCCTTACCGTTTTTAAAGTCTTCGATTGATTGTGCATTGTTATCTAATACTTCTGTTACGATTGCTAATAAAGCACCTTCATCAGAAATTTGTACTAATCCTTTTGCTTTGACGATGTCATTAGCTGAACCGCCGTTTTCTACTAATTCAGCAAAGACTTTTTTACCGATTTTAGAAGAAATTGTACCGTCCGAAATTAACTTCACCATGCCACCAAGGTTTTCTGGTGTTAATGCCGTATCTTTTAAATCTTTTTGTTCCGCATTTAAATAAGCAGAAACATCACCCATTAACCAGTTTGCAGAAAGTTTTGCGTCTGCTCCGTCTGCTACCATCGCTTCAAAGAAATCCGAAATTTCTTTAGAAATAACAAGCACGCCAGCGTCATAAGGTGTTAACCCTAATTCTTCTACATAGCGTTTTTTACGAGCATCTGGAAGTTCAGGAATTTCTGATTTTACGCGCTCTAGCCATTCATCGTCGATTGACAGGCGCACTAAATCTGGCTCTGGGAAGTAACGATAATCATCTGTTCCTTCTTTGACACGCATTAAAATTGTTTTACCTGTTTTTTCATCGAAACGACGTGTTTCTTGATCAATTACGCCACCTGACAGTAATACGTCCGCTTGGCGTAACTCTTCGTGCTCAATCCCACGACGAACGTAGTTGAATGAGTTCAAGTTTTTAAGCTCTGTTTTTGTACCGAATTCTTCTTGACCATATGGGCGAATAGAGATATTGGCATCACAGCGCAGTGAACCTTCTTCCATTTTACAGTCTGAAACATCTGTATATTGGATAATCGATTTTAATTTTTCAAGGTAAGCGTACGCTTCATTTGCTGTGCGAAGATCTGGCTCAGAAACGATTTCTACAAGCGGTGTACCTTGACGGTTAAAGTCAACAAGTGAATGGTCACCAGCATGCGTTAGTTTACCAGCATCTTCTTCCATATGAAGACGAGTAATACCGATACGTTTTGTATAACCATCTACTTCAATATCAATCCAACCGTTTTTACCGATTGGCTTATCGAATTGTGAAATTTGATAAGCTTTCGGATTATCTGGGTAGAAGTAGTTTTTACGGTCAAATTTTGTTTCTTGTTCGATTTCCATGTTTAGTGCAAGTGCTGCACGCATCGCGAAATCTACAACATTTTTATTTAACACAGGAAGGACACCAGGGTAACCTAGGTCGATTACTGTTGTATTTGTATTTGGTTCAGCACCGAAGTGAGCTGGCGCTGGCGAGAAGATTTTTGAGTTCGTTTTTAACTCAACGTGTACTTCTAAACCAATGACTGTTTCAAAGTTCATGTTATTTTCCCTCCCAAATTTGAGGAACTTCTTTATGGAACGTAGTAGCTTGCTCAAACGCATGCGCTACACGGTAAAGTGTTGCTTCATCGAAGTATTTACCGATAATTTGTAAGCCTAGTGGTAGACCATTTTCAAAGCCACATGGAATTGAAATAGCTGGTACACCTGCTAAGTTCATAGGAATCGTTAAAATATCGTTAGCATACATCGTCATTGGGTCATCTACATTTTCACCAATTTTGAATGCTGGTGTTGGTGCAGTTGGTCCAATGATGACATCAAAGTCTTCAAATACTTTGTCATAGTCTGCTTTAATAAGCGTACGTGCTTGTTGTGCTTTTTTGTAGTAAGCGTCATAAGTACCCGCGCTAAGTGAGTATGTACCTAGCATAATACGACGTTTTACTTCATCACCAAAGCCTTGTGCACGTGTTTCTTTATAAAGGTCCATTAAATTCGTCACGTTTTCTGCGCGGAAGCCGTAACGGATACCATCAAAACGAGATAGGTTTGAAGACGCTTCTGAAGAAGAAAGGATATAGTAAGCCGCTAAAGCATATTTAGAATGCGGAAGTGATACTTCTTCTACTGTCGCACCTAAGCCTTTTAATACTTCTAATGCATCAAGTACTGATTGACGTGCTGCTTCGCCAACACCTTCACCTAAAAATTCTTTTGGCACAGCAATACGTAAGCCTTTTACATCGCCAGTTAGTGCTGCTGCGAAGTTTGGTACTTCTACGTTTGCTGAAGTTGAATCGTTAGGGTCTAATCCTGAAATGGCTTCTAGTAAAAGCGCATTGTCTTCAACATTACGTGTAATTGGTCCAATTTGGTCTAATGAAGAAGCGAATGCTACAAGTCCGAAACGAGATACGCGACCATATGTAGGTTTCATCCCTACGACACCGCAATATGCTGCAGGTTGACGGATTGAACCACCTGTATCAGAACCAAGTGAAAATGGCACTTCTCCTGCTGCTACTGCTGCTGCAGATGCACCTGAAGAACCACCTGGTACGTGATTTAAATTCCATGGATTTTTTGTTGTTTTATAGTATGAGTTTTCATTTGATGAACCCATTGCAAACTCGTCCATGTTTAATTTACCAATTGTAATCATACCAGCTTCGCGTAGCTTATGAACGACTGTTGCATCGTAAATTGGCATAAAGCCTTCAAGGATTTTAGAAGCACAAGTTGTTTCTAAGCCTTCTGTTACGATATTGTCTTTGACACCAATAGGAAGACCAAAAAGTGGTCCACGTTTTTCAAATGGCACTTTGTCCATTTCAACTGCTTGTGCAGTTGCTTTTTCTTCGTTTGAAGCAAGGAATGCTTGTACATCGCCATCCAGCTTTGATACGCGTTCATATGCTTCTTTTGTTAAGTCAGCAATTGTTAAGTTACCAGCTTTAATGTCAGCTTGTAACTCCTTTGCTGAACGTTCAAATAACGTCATGAGGAATCCTCCTATTTTTTAGTATTACATGATAGCTGGTACTTTTACTTGACCATCTTCTTGTTCTTTTACGTTTAACATCATTACATCGCGGTCTAAACCTTTTGTTGCCACATCTTCACGCATTACGTTTACTAATGGTAAAACGTGTGTTGTTGGTTCAACATTTGTTGTATCTAACTCGTTTAACTGCTCTGCAAAGTCAGTAATTTTACCAAGTTGTTCAGCAAATTTTTCCGCTTCTTCTTCTGTAATTGCAAGACGTGCTAAATTCGCAACGTGCTTAACCTCTTCTTTTGTTAATTTTGCCATTGTTCACACCTCCGAATACTATCCAATTCATTGTTTTTATCGATAACAATAGGGTTGAATAAAGTTAACCATGCCAATAATCATAACATTTTTCATACTAAAAATCACAACTTTCACCAAAAATATAGAAACTTTCACTACTATGACAAAGTGTTGTCTCCAGTTGTCTTCTTTTGTTGAATGAATCATACTTTCCTCGACCAAGTTCGTATCTCGGAAGTAACAGTATAGCCCAATTAGCGTTATTCTTTGCAAAAAAATAGCCAGCACAAGGCTGACTATTTTTTATTCATAAACGTGTACATAAGGGTCTTTATCATTTGCTTCTTTGATAATTAACGCTTCTGGACCATTTATCGATGTAATGCTCACTTCGACATTTATATTATCAAATTGATTGATCAGCACACCTGTCAAATATTGTGTGAAGCCAATAATTTCGGCTGTACCAAAAAATTGGATTGGAATTTCAATTTTTAACTTTTGAATTTTTTTATTTTGATAGAAGCCTGTGCCAATAACACTTGTATAATTAGAAAAATATTTATCAACGTCTTGCTTGAAGTTTTTGAAATTATTACTTACATCTCGATAAGTATCGTGTGTATCATCCGTTGGGAACAACACATATTGTTCGTCAATAGCTTGCCAATCGCCAATATCGTTTTGTCCCTCTTTTGCTACACCGTAAGTAAAATACGTTCCCGGAACGATTGAATTGCGGGCTTGCTGTTTAAATAAACCGACAACAATTGGTACATCTTGTAATTCATCACGTGAACGCATACGCGAGACGATTTCAGCCGCCATCTTTTTACCTTGCTCAATAAGGGCAGACTCTGGGATAGGCTCTTCGTAATATTCACCATATTTTTCTTTTTGATAATAGTAGATAGAATTCAAAGAAAGCCCTATTGAAATACCACCTAGTTTAACCTTATTATCATCCGTTTTCTTTAAATAATTTTGCTCGACAATATGAGCTAAATAAATAGGTGCCTTTGTAGCACGTTCTTCTGGCGTCATAGCATCTGTTGTCGGAGGGTTTAAACCGTCCTCCGTTTGTGAGCTACGTGCTAGCCAAGAACTTACTGTGCTTTCGGCTAAATATTGACCTTCTTGGAAGTAATAATTTTCCGTGTCAAACTCATTTTGAGAAAGACGCATTAACCCTGTTTCGACTTCCTTCATATCATATTTCGTGTAAATATTCGACACGACTAATCCACGGCTTGCGCTTTCTTTATATGGTATTAGTGTTTTATAAAAAGATTCATCAATCTGTAGACTTGGAATAATCGTTGTTTCCGCTTTTTCCTGTTGCGTTTCCTGTGTAAGCTCTGTCTCCTTCTTATCCGAAGGCACACAGCCGACTAGCATTGCAGCAGCTACAATTGCTGGAATGAGTCGAAATGACTTCATTGTGGTATTACCCCTTTACTAATTATCAGATTCGTCCTTAATAATTTTTTTCGTTAACGCTCATTTTAAGGCGCACATATCCGTCGGTGCTTTAACTATTAAGTTAGTTGTTCAATTAGGTCGTCTTCGTTCCAAACTTCAATGCCTAGTTGCTCGGCCTTTGTTAGTTTAGATCCTGCATCGGCACCTGCAATTACAAGATCTGTTTTCTTACTAACACTGCCTGTAACAATTCCACCTAACTCTTCTATTTTCGCCTTTGCATCGTTTCGTGTCAATTGCTCAAGTTTACCAGTTAGCACGATTGTCTTGCCTGCAAATGGATTGTCACCAACGACTACCTCCACCTTTTTGCCTGTATAGGTCATATTGACACCCGCTTCAGCAAGACGCTTAATAACAGCGCGAGCATCTTCGTTGGCAAAATACTCTACAAGTGAAGAGGCCATTTTATCGCCTATTTCATGAATGGCGACAAGTTGTTCCTCTGTTGCAGCCATTACCGCTTCCATCGTCTCAAATTCCTCTGAAACAATCTTCGCAGCCTTTTCTCCAACATGTCGTATCCCTAAACCAATGAGTAGACGTTCCATCGAATTGTCCTTTGAAGCTTGGATAGCCGTCACTAGGTTTGTAGCTGATTTTTCACCCATACGTTCTAGCGCCACTAATTGCTCCACAGTTAACTGATATAAATCAGATACATCGTGAATGAGGTCAGCGCGCAACAATTGCTCTACAACCTTTTCACCTAGACCATCAATGTTCATGGCGTTACGGGACACAAAGTATTTAATGCTCTCCGCAATTTGGGCAAAACATGCTGGATTCACACAACGCAAGGCAACTTCTCCCTCAATGCGAATAAGCTCACTATCGCATACAGGGCAATTGGCCGGCATTTCATATGGTACTGAATGTTCCGGACGTTGTTCTAGTAAAACCCCTACTACTTGTGGAATAATATCGCCCGCTTTACGGATAATGACGCTATCCCCGATTCGAATATCTTTATCGCGAATTAAATCTTCGTTGTGTAAAGATGCTCGTTGCACGGTCGTACCTGCTACTTGTACAGGAGTCAAAATCGCTGTTGGTGTCACGACGCCAGTGCGCCCTACTGTTAAATCGATATCAAGCAACGTTGTTACAACTTCTTCTGCAGGGAATTTATAGGCAATTGCCCAACGCGGACTTTTTGCCGTATAGCCAAGTTCATCTTGTTGTGCAAAACGATCTACCTTGATGACAATACCATCGATTTCATAGGCTAAGTTTGGACGGTTTTCTGTCCAAGTTTCGATAAAGGTCATTACTTCCTCAATGGAAGCACAGCGTTGACGTTCTTTATTCGATGGGAAGCCAAGCCCTTCTAAATAATCGAGCATCTCACCATGTCCATCAATACCATATGCCTCACCATCTCCTCCAATTGCATAAATAAAGGTTGATAGTTGACGGCTTGCTGCAATTTTTGGATCTAATTGACGTAGTGAACCAGCAGCGGCATTTCGAGGATTAGCAAATAGTTCTTCACCGTTTTCAACGCGCTGTGCATTTAATTTTTCAAATGACTTTTTAGGCATATACGCTTCGCCGCGCACTTCAATCGTAATTGGCTCTTTTAAACGCAGTGGTACGGCGCGAATCGTTTTTAAATTCGCTGTTATATCCTCACCGATTACACCATCACCGCGTGTTGCACCTTGCACAAAAACGCCATTCTCATATTTAAGCGAAATTGCAAGGCCGTCTATTTTCAGTTCACAGACGTAAGAAAATTGATTGCCGATTGCTTGGCGGATTTTACGGTCAAATTCTCGTAAGTCCGCTTCATTGAATGCATTCGATAGACTTAACATCGGATAGTCATGCGTTACTTTTTTAAATCCTTCTACCACAGCACCACCAACACGCTGTGTCGGCGAATCAGGGTAAATAAGGGATGGGTTCGCTTCTTCTAATGCAATGAGTTCGTGTAGTAACTGGTCATAGACACTGTCAGCTACTAACGGTTTGTCTAGCACGTAATACGCATGCCCATATTCATGCAATAATTTATTTAACTCCGCTATGCGCTGTTCCATTTCATTCATTTAAGTTCCTCCACTTACGCTTTTTCAATAGGTGCAAATTGCGCTAATAATCGCTTAATACCGATTGGTTGTGGAAAGGCGATATCAAGCTCTGTACTATCACCCTCACCTTTTACACTTACAACCATACCTGTTCCCCATTTTTTATGAACTGCTTTATCTCCAGCTTTCCAACCGAATTGGTCGCCTCCAGTAGCTTGCAGGCGAGCTGTTGCGGGTTGTGTATGCTGTTGAGCACCAAGTGTACGTTTTGGATAACCACTTGCTGAACGATTGCTAGACGCAAATGGTACTTCAGGTTTTGAACCACCTTTTGATATTGACTCTACAATATCCTCTGAAATTTCACGTAAGAAACGGGAAGCATTATTAAAGCTTGAACGCCCAAAAATCGTGCGAGATTGTGCGCATGTTAAATACAACCGTTCCTCTGCTCGCGTTATGCCGACATAAGCAAGGCGCCTTTCCTCTTCCATTTCATCATTATCATCTAACGAACGAGAATGTGGGAAAATATTTTCTTCCATACCAATAATGAAAACGATAGGGAATTCTAATCCTTTTGCGGCATGCATAGTCATTAAAATAATATTGCCTTTCGATGCATCTTCCTTATCAAGCGCATCTATATCTGCAATAAGTGCTAAATCCGTTAAGAAGGCAATTAAACTTTTATCCTCGCTACGCTCTTCAAACGCCTTTGTTACAGATAAAAATTCCTCAATATTTTCTAAACGACTTTCCGCTTCAATGCTCTTTTCATTTTGAAGCATCGCGCGATAGCCTGACTTCTCAATAACTTGCTCCACTATTTCTGTGACAGACAAGTAATTTTGCATTTCGGTAAAGCCTTTAATCATCGCATAAAAATGCTCTGCTGAAGCCGCGGCTTTTCCTGTTAGTCCCATAAACACAAGGTCATTCATCGCATCAAAAATAGAGCGATCTTGATCGATGGCATAGCGCGCCATTTTTTCAAAGGAAGTTGCACCAATGCTGCGTTTTGGTTCATTAATAATACGTGCAAGTGATAAATCATCATCATTGTTAGCAATAAGACGTAAATATGCCAATAAATCTTTTATTTCTTTACGATCATAGAACTTTGTACCGCCAACGATTTGATACGACATATTGGATTTTACAAGCACTTCCTCCATTACACGAGACTGTGCATTCGTACGATACAAAATGGCAAAATCATCGAATGAACGATTTTCCTTGTCCATCAACTGTTGAATCGTTTGGACAACAAACTGTGCTTCTTCCTGCTCATTATAAGCTTTGAATAAAGCAATTTTTTCACCATGTGCATTATCTGTACGCAGCTCTTTTGGGTAACGGCTTGTATTATGTTGAATGACGTCATTTGCCGCTTGGAGGATGCGTTTTGTTGAGCGATAATTTTGCTCTAACATTATGACATTGGCATTTGGATAGTCTTTTTCAAACGATAAAATATTGCCGATATCCGCACCTCGCCAACGATAAATCGATTGGTCTGAATCCCCTACAACACAAATATTTTTAAATTTCTTCGCAAGTAATTGTACGAGTAAATATTGCGATTTATTAGTATCTTGGTATTCATCTACGTGGATATATTGAAATTTATTTTGATAGTATTCAAGCACTTCTGGTACTCGCTTAAATAATGTAATGGTCGTCATAATTAAATCATCAAAATCAAGGGACTGATTGCGACGTAATCTTTTTTCGTAGCCTTTATAAACACGCGCAACTGTTTTTTCATATGGGTTATGCTCATTGATTTGACCAGCATATTCATCTGCCGTAATGCATTCATTTTTTGCTGAACTAATGGCATTTAAAATGGCACGAGGTTCAAAACGCTTTGGATCAATATTTTCATCTTTCAAGACATTTTTTATAACAGATAGTTGATCCGTCGAATCTAAAATTGTGAAGTTGCGCGAAATGCCGAGTTGCTCAATATTGCGTCGTAAAATACGCACACACATTGAGTGGAATGTGGATACCCACATGCTGTCGCCCGTTCCATTGCCGAGAATTCCATCTATACGTTCTCGCATCTCACGTGCAGCTTTATTCGTGAACGTAATGGCTAAAATTTTGGATGGGTATACTTCTTTTTCTATGATTAAATAGGCAATACGATGCGTTAATACTCTCGTTTTCCCTGAACCAGCACCTGCCATAATAAGCAATGGCCCTTCAGTCGTTTTCACTGCTTTTTCCTGCTCCGGATTCATTCCTATTAATAAGTTTTTTGTTAAATGCTCCATTTGGCACCACCTTACAAACATTTGTTCTTAATTATATCGTATTTTTTACGGCCTTAACAGTCGCAAGTGCAGCTTTTAAATCTTCATAAATAATATTTCCTACTACGACTGTATCAGCGTACTGTGCCATTTCTGTAGCTTGCTTAGTAGAAGTTATGCCACCACCGTAAAATAGCTTTGTATTTTGTAATTCATTTTTGACAGCGCGTACCATTTCAGTATCGCCATATTCACCGCTATATTCTAAATAAAATACAGGAAGCTTAAAGAAATTTTCAGCCATGCGCGCATAGGCAACCACATCATCTACCGATAAATTGGTCTTTGCTTGTGTTACTTCTGCCGCTTTACAATTTGGATTTAAAATACAATAACCTTCCGCTACTAACTCATCCCATACCATAATATCTCCATATTCTTTAATGGCCTCATGGTGTAAGTTTTTAATCCATTTCGGATCATCACTATTTAATACTGTTGGAATGAAATAATAGTCATAGCCTGGCGTTACGGAATCAACCGTCGAAATTTCTAGCGCGATTGGTACTTCAAAACGGCGTACGCGGACAAGTAAATCTAAAACACCATCTAATGTTACGCCATCTGTTCCGCCCACTAAAATGACATCTGTTCCTGATTCACAAATTTTTTCTAATGCTTCATCCGAAATTTCCTTTGCAGGATCTAGCTTGAACACATGTCTCCACTGTAAATAATCCATCTATTTTACCACCTATCTTTTTCTATCTATCCGTTTACAAGTATAGCTTATGACTGTCGACAAAAGAATGAAAAAGGCTGAGCAGAAACTCTACCCAGCCGCTTACCTACTATTCTTTTGGTGCTTGGAATGGCTTTTCATCTGGATACAAACGACCTAACATTTCATCATATGTATCGTTTCCATAATCAAAGCAGCGACGTACACGAGAAATCGTTGCCGTACTTGCCCCTGTCTCCTTTTTAATGGATTCATAGGTTTTCTTTAAACGTAATAAATGTGCTACCTCAAAGCGTTGTGCTAACGATTGAATTTCACTAATCGTACATAAATCATCAAAAAATTTATAGCATTCTTCAATGTCCTTCAGTTCTAATACTGCTTTAAATAACTGATCTGTTTGATGCCCTCGAATTTTTTCGATTTGCATGCAGTTTTCCTCCCTCTTAAGGCTGCGTTTTCACCATTGCTTGTAACCCTGGTGAAGCTGGTACGAAATGAACCCATGACTTTCCTGGAACTAGCTTCACAAGTTCACCAGTTTCTTCAACAGCCGTTGGTAATCCATCGATATTAGCCCATTTTACTTCTCTCAAATAACCATTTTGAAATACATACGCATTTCCACCAGAGGTTAAATCAATATCTTGGCGACCTACATCATCAATTGTTTGATGCTTCATTTCAAAAAATAAAACATTGGCAAATGTTAATGCATCGCCTGTTAGCATATCCTTTGTTTCAACGCCTGCCGATTGTCGTCCATAACGATTTGTTTGATGATCATACACATACGTATTATGGAAATATTCACTATTCCCATAGTAAATGTCAACTTGACTTGTTTCAACGCCTATTTTACCACGTTCATCGGGTTCATAAAAAGCCTGATGCACTTTTTCACTGTAATTCATTGAAGCGCCTACTTTTTCAGCACCATTTACTATATTTTCAGACGTAATATAGGAATTATGTGGCGCTACGCGATCATTAGAACGTTTAAATAATGTACCATCATAATTCATACCGTTTATATTGTCTACAACATTATTACTAAGCATTGACTTTGCCTCTGGACTATAGCCATGTGCTACATAAAATGCGTCAAAGCCCTTTGCCATATCAATAAAGTACGAGCGAGCACTTCGTACAGGTCCAATGTTTTCTGGTAATTCGCTTTGATAGACCGCTAGAAGACGCGTGACATTTCCTTCTGCTAACATCTCGTAAATGATATCTGCTGCCGCTATGCCTGATTGAGGACGTGCAGCAGGGTGATTATTAATGGTAACCATAATAGGGCGCTGTGTCACTTCTTCTTTCACAATCTCACCAGTTAACGGCGCTACAATCGTCACTTCCTTCACTGGCTCTTCAATAGCTGGCTCCTCAACTACTTTACTTACATCCTCTTCTGGTTCTGAAGCATCTTTAGAACATCCGCCGATAAACAAGGCGCTAAATGCTAAGCCAACTAATAGTTTCTTTGATTTAAACACTTGCATTACTCTCCTTTAATCAAGTCCGCCTCTGATGTAAATGTGAATGCTGATGCTCGGCGTTACAAAAAGTGTGCTACAACTACTAACGCATTACTGCAGGTAATAATAACTTATTCTTCATGACATCAAAAATCCCTTTAGGTGTAATGCGAATATACGGTAAATGCGTTGATTGTAAAAATAGTAAAGTGTAAATGGCGTCTCCTAATCGATAGCCTCGTTCTGCTAATGCTTGCTTTAAAGCTAGCTCTTTTACTGTAAGTTCCTCTACATCTCCTTGATATAAAAGACCGCCTATCGTTAATGGAACGGATGCTATGACTTCTCCTTCTTCTACAAGAACAATGCCTCCACCCATAGCCTTCATTTCTTCGAAGGCCTTCTGCATATCGTCTTTATTTTTCCCAATCAACAAAATATCACCGGTGTTGGAATACGACGATGCAAAGCCTTGAACATTTGTTGCAAAGCCTTTAATCATCGTATTTACATGCCAGTTTCCACTACGATTCATAAGAATTAAATAGCTTTCATCGTGATTTGCCAGCTGTCCTTCTCTTGTAATCAATGAATTATAAGGTTTTGTAATAACATCATTCACCAATTCGATTCCAAATGGCATTGAGAATTGGAAGTCATGAGCAGTTAGTGAAAAATCTAAGTCAAAAGCAGGGATGGCTGAATAATCGATTTCAGCTAAACGATGCACTCGTTCACCATCACGTTTTAACCAAACACCTTTTGACAATACGCTTTCCGGTACTGGATGCCATTCATCTTGCAAAATATTTAATGAAGCAAAACGCCCCGTCGCAATAAAGCCATGTAAGTTCGACATATTATAATAACGCGCAACATTATAGGATGCCATTTGGTAAGCATCAATTGGTGAGACACCTGCATCTAATGCAACTTGAATACATTTATCCATAACGCCATCTTGATGGAATGAAGGTGTTGAACCATCCGTTGTCATCATTAAATGGTCGAAAATAGGTAGTTGTTTTTCTACGATTCCTTTTAGTAGAATCGGTAAATCCGGACGAATCGAAGAATGGCGCAGCGTTACTGCAAATCCTTGCATAATTCGTCGCTCTACTTCTTCCACCGTCATTGCTTCATGATCTCCATCGGCACCAAGTAACTTCATGCGCGCTAAAGTCCGCTCCGATGCTCCAGGGAAGTGACCTTCAATCTTTTTGCCATGAGCTTTCGCCATTTGCATGCGATACAACATTAAGTCATCACCATGCAATAAACGCGGCCAACCCGTTAGCTCTCCCCCTAACAATACATCATCACGTTGTAGCCACTCTAAAATGGACGTATTAGAAAAAATCTCTTCTTCTTGTACCATTTCCGTTTGTGAATCAAAACGTGTCCACCAGTAAAAAGAGAATGGCAATTTCTTTAAGTTATCTAAAATTGAAAACGCTTTCTTGTTCTCTAAAGATAAAACAAAACTTAAATTATCCGAAATAAACGTCGTTGTTCCGAGCTGCCCACAAAAATCAGCAAAAGATTGCGGGTGATATAACTGAAACGGATGAACATGCGGTTCGATATAACCAGGCACAATCGTTTTATTTGAACAATCGACTATTTCAGTTCCTTCTATTAAAGGAGGCATGCGATCTCCCGCATACACAATGCGGTCTCCTGAAATCCAAATGTTTCCTACCACCCATTGCTTTAACATGCTATGTAAATAACGTGCATTTTTCAAGACAATATTAGGCGATTTTTTGCCATCTATGACAGCTATATGTTGACGCAATTCCGAAATTCTCCATGTCGGATCCATGTAAATCGCTCCTTCCTAATTTGCGTAAAATTTCATTGTGTAATTCCTACTTGGAATCACATACTACTATTGCATAAACGCTTATTTGCCTACATTACGCCCTTTGAAGAGGACTCGCTTTTTGACGCCTTTCAAAATCCGTGCTTTAGTTTATCTACTAAAGGAGGATAAAATAATGCTGCTTTATGCAATCATCTTGTTTCAATCGTAACACAGCACTTTCATAAAGCAAAGTGCACCCCGCTTTATTTTTTCCACTATGACTAAAGGAGGAAATTATATGACGCACCAAGCAAATCTAAGTGATAAAAATGCCTTTTGCCGCTTTGCCCTTGGGACAAGTATGACGGCGTTTGGTATCGCTAGAGTATCTAGAAATCCTAACTGTTTGAAAGGTGGACTAATGATTGCATTAGGGGCCATGAAAATGGCTGAAGGTATTTTTAAATATTGTCCTTTAAAGGCCATGAAGGGCACTGGTTTAGAAAATGCCATGAACACCTCTATGCAAAGTATGTTCAGTGAACAGAATTCTATGTCATCTGGACAAAATTCGATGACTTCTGAACAGAACCCAATGTCTGCTGATCAAATCAATAAACTGATGAAGGATTTCTCCTCTGCTATAACTGGAAATGCGTCAGAAATAACAGCAAAAACCAATTCTTCTGACACCAGCACTTCAACCCAAAATTCCTCGGACAGTAAAAATTCTACAACTAAGGCACAAAATCCTTCTTAGTCAAAGAAGCCGTCTCAATGCAAAATGAGACGGCTCCTTACTTTTTAGAGAAATGATAAGTCTATCATGATTAGAAAACTACTATTTAAATGTACGCCAACCGATATCTTTACGGTAGAAGAAGTTATCCCATTCAGCTGTGGCAATACCAGCATATACTTGTTGTTGTGCTTCCTGTAATGTAGGAGCTTTTGCAGCGACTAATAAAACACGTCCACCATTCCCTACAAATTTTCCATCTACAAACTTTGTACCTGCATGATAAACTGCATGTGTTGCAGATAACGCTTCTAAATTCGGTAATGCATTGCCTTTTACTACATCACCAGGATAGCCCTCAGCCGCAATGACCACACCTAACATCGCATCGTTTGTCCAATGCAGATCAAATGGTTTTTCATCCATTAAAGCGTTCATAAAAGCACCGAAATCTGATTGCATGCGTGGTAATACGACTTGAGTTTCCGGATCACCAAAACGGGCATTAAACTCGATTACTTTAGGTCCATTTTTCGTTAAAATTAAACCAGCATATAAAATCCCAGTAAATGATACCCCATCTGCTTCCATACCTTTAACAGTAGGTTCAACGACCGTTTGATAGGCTATGTCCACGACATCTTGTGAGATTTGTGGGACAGGTGAATAAGCACCCATGCCGCCTGTATTTGGACCTTTATCGCCGTCATATGCACGTTTATGATCTTGTGCAATAACCATTGGATAAATTTGACCTTTATGGACAAAGGACATAAAGGAGAATTCTTCGCCGTCAAGGAATTCTTCAATGACTACACGAGATGAAGATTCACCGAAACGCTGATTCCCTATCATATCTTGCACTGCTGCAATCGCTTCTTCTTCGGTCATTGCCACGACAACACCTTTACCAGCTGCTAAGCCGTCTGCTTTAATAACGATTGGTGCGCCTTGTGTTTGAATATAGTGTATCGCTTGTTCTGATTCTGTGAACGTCGCATGTGCGGCTGTTGGGATATTATATTTATTCATAAGCTCTTTCGCATATGATTTACTGCTTTCAATTTGTGCTGCTGCCTTCGTCGGGCCAAAAATGCGTAAGCCCCGCTGTGTAAAGAAATCCACGATTCCTTCTGCAAGTGGTTGCTCTGGACCAACAAATGTTAAATCAACTGCATGTTCTTTTGCAAATTGTGCAAGACCTGCAAAGTCCATTGTATCAATAGCGATCACTTCTACATCATCACGCATGCCATCATTACCTGGTGCTACAAATACTTTTTCTACCGATGGAGAAATGCTAAATTGTTTGGCAATGGCATGTTCACGACCGCCACTTCCTATAACTAATACGTTCATATTGGGTGAATCCTCCTCTTTGAAAGTAAGGGCTGTCTAAATAGCTCGATGCATCCAAAATCCACTTCGCTATCCATAGACAACTATGGCAGTCGCCACCCTTGCTAATGTTCTACTTAAATAGTAAAAAATAGCATACTAGAAGCAAGCCCAGTATACTATTTTCTATTAGGACAGGCATTTTACCTTTTTTTGATTATGGTATGTCCGGTGATTAATGCTTGAAGTGACGCACGCCTGTAAACACCATTGCAATGCCGTATTCATTCGCTTTATCAATTGAATCTTGGTCTTTAATGGAGCCACCTGGTTGAATAATGGCTGTAATGCCTGCCGCATGTGCAGCTTCCACTGTATCACTCATAGGGAAGAATGCATCAGATGCGAGCGAAGCACCTTTCGCCTTGTCACCCGCTTGTTCAAACGCGATTTTTGCCGCACCTACTCGGTTCATTTGGCCAGCACCAACACCTAATGTCATCTGCGAATCGGTTACAACAATTGCATTTGATTTCACATGTTTGACTACTGCCCAGCCAAGTTGTAATGCTTCCCATTCTTCTGCCGTCGGTTCTCTATCTGTCACGACTTTAATGTCAGCGTCTGCAAAGCCATAGCTATCTGGCTCTTGTACAAGCAAACCACCTTCAACAGAGACAACGTTAAATTGATCTTTTTTCGCTTGCTCGAATGGAATTGTGAGTAAACGAATATTTTTCTTCTGTGTTAAAATGTCCAATGCTTCTTGAGAGAAAGATGGCGCAATAATAATTTCTAAGAAAATATGGCTTAACTTTTCTGCAGTTGCCGCATCCACTTCCATATTTAATGCAATAATTCCACCGAAAATAGACGTAGAATCAGCTGCATATGCTTTATCAAAAGCTTCTTCTAATGTGACGCCTGTACCAACACCACAAGGATTCATATGTTTGACAGCAACCGCTGCAGGCATTTCAAATTCTTTGACGATTTGCAGTGCCGCATTGCCATCTTGGATGTTATTATATGATAATTCTTTGCCGTGCAATTGCGTTGCATACGCTAAAGAGAAATCAGAGCCAAGACGTTTTTGATAAAATGCTGCTTTTTGATGAGGGTTTTCGCCATAACGTAAGTTTTGCTTTAATTCATAAGTAAGCGTTAAGCTTTCAGGGAATGCTTCTTCTGTTAAGTAATTCGAAATATAAGAATCATACGCTGCTGTGTGACGGAAAACTTTTGCCGCTAGCTTACGACGTGTTGCAATTGTTGTAGCGCCAGTTGCTCTTAATTCTTCTAAAACTTGCGCATAGTCATTACTATCTACAATTACTGTTACGTATTGATGGTTTTTAGCAGCAGAACGTAGCATAGTCGGTCCACCAATATCAATATTCTCGATGGCATCATCCCATGTTACATTAGGCTTTGAAATTGTTTCAACAAACGGATAAAGATTAACACACACAATTTCAATTGGTTCAATGCCATGCTCATTCATTTGGGCTTGATGAGAAGCATCATCAAATTTCCCTAATAGTCCACCGTGAATCATTGGATTTAACGTCTTCACACGACCATCTAAAATCTCTGGAAATTTTGTTACTTCATCCACTGCTGTTACTGCGACATTATTGTCTTGTAACATTTGTTTTGTCCCACCAGTTGATAAAATTTCATAACCTAATGCCACTAATTCTTTTGCAAATTCTAAAATACCATCTTTATTGGAAACACTGATTAATGCACGTTTTGTCACAACGAAATCCTCCTAATTTGTCTCGTGTTTAGCCACGAAAATATCTAGCTTACTAGTAGCGTTAGGTGCTAATTGAACGACTCGTTCGATTTGAGCGGAGTTCATCATAACTTGAGCGAATCTTACGGGGCAATGAGCATTTCCCGTTACAATCAGCCAAACCTAACTACTTACTAATCTACTTTAATAATTGCTGTAATGCCTTTGTATAGAGTACATGCTCTTCTTTATGAATAGCAGTTTCAGTTGCCTCGCGATCTCCTTCGATCACAGCAACTGCAGCTTGCGCAATAATAGGCCCTGTATCCATGCCTTCATCCACAAAATGCACCGTAACGCCCGTCACCTTTACACCGTGCTGGAGTGCTTGACCAATCGCATCTTTCCCTGGGAATGATGGCAATAGTGATGGGTGGATATTAACGATACGCTGTGGATATGCCGCCAGTAACACTTCGCCAATTAAACGCATATACCCAGCAAGGACAATCCACTGCACATTACATTCACGTAAAGCTTCAACAATAGCAGTCTCGTACTCTACTTTTGATGCAAATTGTTTTGGACTTAAAGCGAGCACTGGGATGCCAAATTGTTGTGCACGTGTCACGACATATGCTCCTGGTTTATCTGTGACAACAAGCTCAACCTTTGCATGTAAGTCGCCTCGGTCAATCGCTTCTTGAATAGCTTGAAAATTACTGCCGCTCCCTGAAGCAAATACGGCAATTTTAACCGGTGCAGTCATTACACTAAGCTCCCATCATGTGAGCCGTTAAATACAACACCCTCGCCTTTCACAACGCGACCGATTTTGTATGCTTTTTCACCATTCGCTTGTGCTGAAGCAATGACTTTATTCGCTTCTGCTGCTGGTACAGCCAAGACGAAACCAATACCCATATTGAAAACATTGTATAAGTCTTTATCTTCAAGATGACCTTTTTCCTTTAAAAATTCAAAAATACGAAGAACTGGCCAAGAACCTAAGTCAATTTCTGTTGCTAAGCCCTCAGGCATCATACGTGGAAGGTTTTCATAGAAGCCGCCACCTGTTACGTGTGCGCAACCATGTACGTCCGCTGTTTGTAATGCTGCCAGCACCGGTTTTGCATATAATTTAGTCGGTACTAAAAGAGCTTCACCGATTGGCCCTAAATCTTCAAAACCTTCTACTACTTCATCCACTGCAAAGCCGTTGTCAGCGAAAACAATTTTTCGCACTAATGAATAGCCATTTGAATGGACACCACTTGAAGCTAACCCAACAAGCACGTCACCTTCCACAATCTTTTCACCTGTTATGATGGCCGATTTTTCACAAGCACCGACAGCAAACCCTGCTAAATCATACTCGTCTTCTTCATAAAGACCTGGCATCTCAGCAGTTTCCCCACCGATTAATGCAGCACCAGATTGCACACAGCCATCTGCAACGCCTTTGACGATCTGTTCGATTTTAGCTGGCTCCGCTTTACCAAGTGCCACATAATCTAAAAAGTAAAGTGGCTCTGCACCTTGTGCTACGATATCGTTCACACACATTGCAACACAGTCCACGCCAATCGTATCGTGCTTGTCTACCATGAATGCTAATTTTAATTTTGTGCCAACACCATCTGTACCTGAAATAAGAACAGGTTCTTTAAGATTTAGTTCTGACAAGTCAAACATACCACCAAAGCCACCAAACGTCCCCATCACACCGAGACGATTCGTCCGTTCAACGTGAGACTTCATTCGTTTTACAGCTTCGTAGCCCGCTTCAATATTTACACCTGCTTGTTCATATGCCTTTGACATGCAGAGATCCTCCTTTAAATAATTTACGCAACCGTCCGTTACTTTTACAAGTAGCGACTATATGCATGATTAACGGTAAGTGAAGACGATGAATCCTTACCTAATGTCCTTCCACCTTCAGCGAAAAAACCCATTATTCACATACATTTAGCGTAAAAGTTCTTTTTCATGCGGTAAGATTGTATCTGGGAAAATTTCAGTTGGGTATTTGCTTGTAAAGCATGCTAGGCAAAGACCTTTATTTTCATCCTCAAATGGGCGTGCGATCGTTTCCACCATACCTTCAACTGAAAGGAATGTCAGAGAATCAGCACCAATCGCCTCTCGTATTTCTTCCACACTATGACTTGAAGCTATGAGCTCTTCATGTGTTGAAGTATCAATACCGTAATAACAAGGGTCAGTCATTGGTGGAGAAGAGATAACGACATGTACCTCAGCTGCACCTGCATCTTTTAGCATTTTGACAATACGGCGTGATGTTGTACCGCGAACGATTGAATCATCCACCATGACAACGCGTTTTCCTTTAACTACTTGCACAACCGGTGAAAGTTTCATTTTCACACCGCGTTCACGTAATTCTTGTGTCGGTTGAATAAATGTACGGCCCACATAACGGTTTTTAATTAACCCTAGCTCATACGGAATACCACTTTCTTCAGCAAAGCCAATCGCTGCAGATATACTTGAATCTGGCACACCAGTAACGACATCCGCTTCAATATGTGCACATTCACGCGCCAATTGTTTACCCATACGTTTGCGTGCCATATGCACATTAATACCGTCAATATCTGAATCAGGTCGAGCTAAGTATACATATTCCATTGCACACATTGCGCGATTTTCCATATCAGCAAAACGATCAGATTTTACACCTTCATCGTTGATAATTAATAATTCCCCTGGTTCCACAGAACGTACAAACTCTGCCCCGATTAAATCAAACGCACAAGTTTCAGAAGCAACAACCCAACCATCTCCTAACTTGCCTAGAGACAGTGGACGTAAACCATGTGGATCACGCGCAACAAGCATTTCATCTTTTGTCATAATTAAGAACGAATACGCACCCTTCAGCAATGAAAGGGCATTTTTCACTTTTGCTCGGAAAGGTGAATGCGAGCTTTTCTTAATAAGATGCGCTAACACTTCTGTATCTGAGCTCGAATGAAAAATACTACCTTGACGCTCTAGATACTGCTTTAAGTGTGTCGCATTGACTAAGTTACCGTTATGAGCAATTGAAAGGCTCCCTGTTGATGAATGAAATAATAATGGCTGTACATTTTCAATACCGCCGCCACCCGCAGTCGTATAACGAACATGCGCAATGGCTGCTTTACCGTCCACTGCCTTTAATTTCTCTTCATTGAAAACATCATTTACTAATCCTTCGCCTTTCACCGCACGAAGATGCTGACCGTCAGAAACGACGATTCCTGCACCTTCTTGTCCACGGTGTTGAAGAGCATGAAGCCCGTAATAACTAAGGTGTGCTGGATTTGGGTTACCCCAAATACCAAACACCCCACATTCTTCGTTTAAGCCTCTGAGTTCAGCAAGCATGGGATTGCTCCTTTCCAATTAGAACGGAATTCCTCCACTGTACCTTCTACAAGCACACCGTTGTCCCCGTTGATTTTAACAAGCGCATCGTTTGTTACGACACCGATTTTTTGTGCATCTTTTACTGTTTCAATAAATGCAGCTGCATTTTCTTCTTTCACTGTTACAACAAAACGGGATTGCGTTTCACTGAATAGAGCTGTTGTTGCAGAGCCTGTTAACGTGACATCAAGACCAAGACCTTGCGCTCCAAAAGTAGTTTCTGCAAGGGCTACTGCAAGTCCACCCTCTGCTACGTCATGTGCAGATTGGACAAGTCCAGCTTTAATTGCTTTTAGCAATGCTTGTTGACGAGCTGCCTCCACCTCTAAATCGATAGCTGGTGCTTTACCTGAAATCACACCGTCATTTAATAATTTTTGAAGCTCAGAGCCACCAAATTCAGTTTTCGTTTCACCGATAACGAATACGACATCGCCAGCTGCTTTCACATCTTGCGTTGTCACATGTGCTAAGTCTTCGATTAGACCTACCATACCAATTGTTGGTGTTGGATAAACAGCTTCTCCTGAACGTTCATTATAAAGCGATACGTTACCACCGATTACTGGTGCATTGAGTGCTGTACATGCAGCAGAAATACCGTCAGCAGATTTTTCAATTTGCCAGAAGATTTCTGGTTTTTCTGGATTACCGAAGTTTAAGCAGTCCGTAATAGCAAGTGGTGTACCACCCGTTGCGACAATATTACGAGCCGCTTCTGCTACTGCAATCGCCCCGCCCACTTCAGGATCAAGATAAATGTAGCGAGAGTTACAGTCTGTAGTCATCGCAAGACCTTTGTTCGTGCCACGCACACGGATAACCGCAGCATCCGAACCAGGTGCTACAACTGTTGACGTACGTACTTGATAATCGTATTGATCGTAAACCCATTCTTTTGAAGCAATTGTCGGTGCTTTTAAAAGAGCGTTTAACGTTTCTTTATAATCTGTTACAACTGGTTCTGCATTGTCCATCGCTTGGAACTGTGCGTAGTATGCAGGCTCTGCAGATGGCTTATGATAAACTGGCGCATCTTCTGCTAGTGCATCTGCTGGTACGTTCGCTACAACTTCACCGTTGTGAAGTAAACGCAGCATTTTATCATCTGTCACGACACCAATTGCTACTGCATCTAAATCATATTTATCGAAAATCGCTTTAATTTCATCTTCGCGACCTTTTTTCACAACTAATAACATACGTTCTTGAGACTCAGATAGCATCATCTCATAAGCAGTCATCCCTGTTTCACGTTGAGGGACTAAATCAAGGTTCATTTCTACACCAGATCCCGCTTTTGAAGCCATTTCTGCTGATGAAGAAGTAAGACCCGCAGCACCCATATCTTGAATACCGACTAGCGCATCCGATTTTACAACTTCTAAACAAGCTTCAAGTAGTAGCTTTTCCATAAATGGGTCCCCTACTTGCACAGCTGGACGTTGATTTTCTGATTCCTCTGTTAATTCTTCAGATGCAAATGTCGCACCATGAATACCATCACGACCCGTTTTTGCACCTACATACATCACTGTATTCCCTACACCTGCGGCAATACCGCGTTGAATATCTTTGTGGTCAATTAAACCAACACACATTGCATTCACTAGTGGATTTCCTTCATAGCAAGGGTCGAATTGAATTTCGCCACCAACAGTTGGAATACCAATACAGTTCCCATAGCCAGCAATACCAGCAACCACTTCTTCGAATAAGTACTTTCCGCGTGCTGATTTCAATTCACCAAAACGTAGCGAATTCAACATTGCAATTGGACGTGCACCCATTGAGAATACATCACGAATAATGCCGCCTACACCTGTTGCTGCCCCTTGATACGGCTCAATTGCTGAAGGGTGGTTATGGGATTCCATTTTAAAGACAACAGCTTGCTCGTCACCAATATCGACAATCCCTGCACCTTCACCAGGACCTTGTAATACTTGTGGCCCTTTTGTCGGGAATTTACGTAAAACTGGTTTTGAATTTTTGTATGAGCAGTGTTCAGACCACATTACTGAGAAAAGACCTGTCTCTGTCCAGTTTGGTAAACGGCCTAAAATACCTTCTACCATCGCAAATTCCTCGTCTGACATTCCCATTCCAGCGTATAGCTTTTCATCTTTAATTTGCTGTGCTGTTGGCTCAAACTTAGTTGTTGACATGATTTTCCCTCCACTGCTTCACAATTGATTTGAATACTGCTAGACCGTCTGCTCCGCCCACTAGTGCATCGACTGCTCTTTCTGGGTGAGGCATCATTCCTAATACATTGCCGCGCTCGTTAATAATCCCTGCGATATCTTCTAAAGAACCATTAGGATTTTCTCCTGAGTATGTGAACACGATTTGATTGTTATCTTTTAGTTTTTGTAATGTTTCCTCGTCACAGTAGTAGTTTCCTTCACCGTGTGCGATTGGAATATTGATTACTTGACCTTGCTCATATTGATTTGTGAATAGTGTATTGTTGTTTTCAACTTTAAGCTGGATTGTACGACACATGAATTTAAGATTTTTATTGCGCAGTAATGCACCTGGCAATAAACCGGCTTCAGTAAGAATTTGGAACCCGTTACAAACGCCTAATACGGGCTTACCAGCATCTGCTGCTTTTTTTACTTCTGCCATGATGTTTGATTGGTTTGCCATCGCGCCACAACGTAAGTAGTCGCCATATGAGAAGCCTCCAGGTACTAAAATACCGTCAAAGCCACTTAAATCTGTTTCTGAGTGCCATACATATTCTACTTCTTCACCTAGTTCGTCTTTAATCGCATGATACATATCGATGTCACAGTTTGACCCAGGGAATACGAGTACTGCGAATTTCATGATTAGTTAGCCTCCTCGACTTCGTAACGGTAGTCCTCAATTACTACATTGGTTAAAACTTTTTCACACATTTCTTTTACTAGAGTATCAATATCACGCGCTGAATCGCCGACAGTTAGTTCAAGATATTTACCGATACGTAAATCTTCTACTTCACCGTAGCCCATTTTTGCTAACGAACCTTGTACTGCTGAACCTTGTGGATCTAGAATACTCTCACGTAATGTCACGTAAATTTTAACTTTTTTCATTGTTATTTGCCTCCGAGTCTAGAAAGAATAATAGTATATACTTCAGTTAAATTACCAAGGTCTCGACGAAAGACATCTTTGTCCAACTTTTGCTTTGTTTTTGTATCCCAAAGTCTGCATGTATCTGGTGAGATTTCATCTGCCAGTAAAACATCTCCATTTGTATCACGTCCAAATTCTAGCTTGAAGTCTATTAGTGTAACATCGATATCAGCGAAAATCGGTTGCAATACTTTGTTCACAGCTAATGCTCCGTTATACATTGCCGTCACTTCTTCTGGTGTTGCCAGGTCAAGTACATCAATATGCTCTGTCGTAATAAATGGATCGCCTAACGCATCATCCTTATAATAAAATTCAACAATCGGACGTTTTAATAGTGTGCCTTCTTCTAGGCCAAGACGTTTTGCTAAACTCCCCGCAGCAATATTGCGTACAACAACCTCAATTGGAATAATATCAACCTTTTTCACTAGTTGTTCTGTAGCAGATAATTGTTTTACGAAATGTGACGCAATTCCGTTTGCTTTTAATTTTTCGAAAATTAATGAAGTAATACGGTTATTTAACACGCCTTTTCCTTCAATTTCTTCTTTTTTCTCACCATTAAAAGCAGTTGCACTATCCTTGTATTCTACTAAAAGGATCGTAGGCTCTTCTGTTGCATATAGTTTTTTGGCTTTACCTTCATACAAAAGTTGGTCTTTCGTCATGTCGTCATTCCCCCAGATTATTATGAAATACGCCTCGACGTATTAATGTTATGGATTTTGAATCTGGGATAAGATTCAAAATCCGTAACATCCGTCGTGGCACTAACTGTCTATCAATTCAATACGGTTAGTTAAGTCCAAGACGCTCAAAAATCATATCTACATGTTGTAAGTGGTAGTTGTAATCAAAGCACTCATCTAGCTCTTCCTTCGATAAGTATGAAGTGATTTTCTCACTTGCATCGACTAACGTACGGAATTGCACTTGCTCGTCCCACGCCTGCATCGCTAATGGCTGTACTGTATCATAGGCTTCCTCGCGTACTAATCCTTTATCGATTAGTGCTAATAAGATACGTTGAGAGTAAATCAGTCCAAATGTACGACCCATATTACGTTTCATGTTTTCAGGGAATACTGTTAAATTTTTCACGATGTTACCGAAGCGATTTAACATATAGTTCAATGTAATGGTTGCATCCGGTAAAATTACGCGCTCAGCAGATGAATGTGAAATGTCACGCTCATGCCATAACGCTACGTTTTCATAAGCTGTCACCATGTAACCACGCATTAAACGCGACAGTCCTACCATGTTCTCAGAACCGATTGGATTACGTTTATGTGGCATAGCAGATGAACCCTTTTGCCCTTTCGCAAAAGCTTCTTCGACTTCGCGTGTTTCAGATTTTTGCAAACCACGAATTTCAGTTGCAAACTTTTCAATTGATGTGGCGATTAATGCAAGAGCGCTTAAATATTGCGCATGGCGGTCACGCTGTAATGTTTGCGTTGAAATGGGTGATGCCGCAAGCCCTAATTGATCACATACATATTGTTCTACACGTGGGTCAATATTGGCGTATGTTCCTACAGCTCCAGACATCTTACCTGTTTCAATCACCGCTGCCGCAGCTTCAAAACGTTCTAGGTTACGCTTCATCTCTTCATACCATAAGCCTAATTTTAAGCCGAATGTTGTTGGCTCGGCATGGACACCATGTGTACGACCCATCATCACGGTATGCTTATGCTCTTTTGCTTTTGCCGCAATAATCTCAATAAAATTAACAATATCTTTTCGTAAAATATTATTTGCTTGTTTAATCAAATAAGAAAGTGCCGTGTCTACAACATCTGTTGAAGTTAAGCCGTAGTGCACCCACTTACGTTCTTCACCTAGTGTTTCGGATACAGCACGTGTAAATGCTACTACATCATGACGCGTCTCTTTCTCAATTTCTAAAATACGATTGACATCAAATGATGCATTTGCACGAATTTTAGCTACATCTTCTTTTGGAATATCGCCGATTTCTGCCCAAGCCTCACATGCTAAAATTTCAACCTCTAACCAAGCTTGGTATTTATTTTGTTCTGTCCATATTGCGCCCATCTCGGGTCTTGTGTAACGTTCAATCATCGCGTTTCTCCTTCTATTCTGACCAAATGCCAGAACTCTCGATTTGTTGTAGTGTTGCTTCTAAGTCTTTTGTCATAATCGTTACGTGGCCCATCTTACGGTTCACCTTAGCTTCAGCTTTCCCATAAAGATGTACTGACCATTCAGGATATTTTGCAATTGAGTTACTAAGTGGCATCACATGCTGCCCTAAAACATTCACCATTATAGATGGTGTACTAAGTTGTGGCTTGCGCAATGGCCAACCACATATAGCGCGTATATGCTGATGGAATTGTGATATATTACATGCTTCTATCGAATAGTGACCTGAATTATGAGGTCTCGGTGCTAGCTCATTAATGATAATGTCACCATTTTCTAACACGAACATTTCTACCGCCAGCGTCCCTATTAAATTTAAGTAATCTGCTATTTTCAAAGCTTCTTGTTCAGCCGCTTGTGCTGTCGCTTCTTCAATACGAGCTGGTACAATTGTTTCGTGTAAAATATGATGAACATGTATGTTTTCACCAACTGGCTGACAATATAATTCGCCATCACCGTTGCGCTGTACAATAACTGATACTTCTTTTACAAAAGGTACAAAACCTTCAGCAATACATTGTGAATGAGCAAAAAGCTCTTTTGCCAATGGTAGATCTGCTGCTGAATTTAGAAGTTGCTGCCCTTTGCCATCATAGCCACCTCTTGCCGTTTTTACGATACATGGATAGCTAATCTGGTCAATGTTTGCTACTAACTCCTCATATGTATTGGCTACTATATAAGGAGCTACTGGACAGCCTGCTTTGACAATTGCATCCTTCTCTGTCACACGGTTTTGTGTAATGCGTACTAATTCTGCTCCTTGTGGTACATAAGCCATTTGTGTTAAACGTTTTAAGCCATCGTAATCGATATTTTCAAACTCATACGTAATAACGTCACTGACTTCGGCAAGTTCCTCTAATGCAGCCTCATCATCATATGGTGCCACAATTCGAATATCTGCAACTTGTCCACATGGTGAATCCATTGTCGGTTCCAGAACAGCTATTTTAAAGCCTGCTTCCTTAGCAGCAAGTGCCATCATACGGCCAAGCTGTCCTCCACCGATTATTCCTATCGTCTGTCCAGGATAAATAATTTTCGTCACACTAAGTCACCTGTGCTTTCCAAAACTTGTTGCTTCGTCGCCTCGCGTCTAGCATCTAGTTTATTAGCAAGCTCTACGTCTGTTGTCGATAAAATCTGCGCTGCAAGTAAGCCTGCATTTGTCGCACCTGCTTTTCCAATTGCTACAGTTGCTACAGGTACACCACCTGGCATTTGTACGATCGATAACAGTGAATCAAGACCATTAAGTGCACGAGATTGCACTGGCACACCGATAACAGGTAACGTTGTCTTAGCTGCTACCATACCTGGTAAATGCGCCGCACCACCTGCACCTGCAATAATTACTTGAATACCGCGCCCGCGTGCTGCCTCTGCGTATTCAAACATTAAATCAGGCGTACGATGTGCAGATACTACTTTCTTCTCGTACGGTACTTGTAATTCATCTAAAATATCACACGCATGTTTCATAGTTTCCCAGTCACTTGAACTACCCATAATGACACCGATTTTCGGATTCATGAATTGTCGCTCCTTTTAAACGATAGAAAAATGATCGATTATTGTGCAAGCCTCTATTATTCAATAGTCACTGCATTTCTTTCTCTTTATTAACAAAGAAAAACCTCAAATAAGCTACTCTCTACCAACGCGTGAAAGCAGCTTACTTGAGGACTATTATGAAAAGAATATGCAGATTTAGACATCTGTACACACATCTTCCCGTAACATGCCAAAAGTTGCTTTCCCGCATAGTCCAGCATTTACGGTGCCGGGTAGAGACACTAGAGCCAATCCTCTAGCATATATGAGGGATTTAATTGTTTTCCTATTCCCATTTTAACAATTGGAAACAATATCGTCAACGAAAAATGCGAACATTTTATTTTAGCCTTTCAAAAACGTTCGGTTTTAAGGGTTATTTATTCAGAATCTTGACACAACACCGCTTTAAATTGTATTTTTTGACGTAAGTATGTGGGTTCACCATCTACTAGATGAAAGACAGGTTCCTCTTTCCGCCCCATCGCAATATATCCATCTTGACGCATTCTTTCTAAACATTGATCAATCGTTTCGTTTTCTTCTACTTCATACCAAATTTGCTGTTTTCCCAAGCTGTTCTTCCTTCCATTCACATGTTGTTATTGTTTTTTCCTTACTTGTAATCCATTATACCCGATATAACACATCATGAATGCAAGAATTGAAAAGCTTGTGATGCTGTACTTCGAAAGGGGTTGAAGCATGATTGATGGTTAGGAAGCAAATCATACGACAAAAAAAGCCAAGGAATAAATCCTTGGCTTTTTGGAAATTGCCTAGCGACGTCCTACTCTCACAGGGGGAAGCCCCCAACTACCATCGGCGCTAAAGAGCTTAACTTCCGTGTTCGGTATGGGAACGGGTGTGACCTCTTTGCCATCATCACTAGACTATGTT
>Ga0213820_1000041_pt1 | contig 149175 bp, 130 predicted proteins | sample MC6MC0910MG_FD_179889 | JGI IMG/M metagenome (GOLD analysis project Ga0213820, IMG submission 179889) | Enriched soil aggregate microbial communities from Iowa State University, Ames, United States - MC6-MC0910-MG | ecosystem: Environmental > Terrestrial > Soil > Unclassified | place: USA...
CTGACCCAGCTGACCCTGGGCCTGGACCGCGATTCCTCGATCGTCGCGCACCTGTTCGACGAGCGGAACCCGGCGGTGAAGAAGCTGCTGTCGATGGCGATCAAGTCCGCGCGCGCCAAGGGCAAGTACGTGGGCATCTGCGGCCAGGGCCCGTCCGATCACCCGGATCTGGCCGAATGGCTGATGCAGGAAGGGATCGAATCGGTGTCGTTGAACCCGGATACCGTGGTGGATACCTGGCTGCGTCTGGCCAAGCTCAAGGCGAAGGGTTGACGGGACGCAATCGGCCGCGTCCCGTGGACATGCCGTGACACTGCCCGCATCCGGGCAGTGTCTTGATTGATGTGTTCACCCCGCGAGTGCCGGATGCGACGTGAGCCGAGCCAGCGACCAGGCCCGCCACACCGGGCCAAGAGGCGCCATTCATTTCGCCGTTTTTAGACTACGGTCGCACGCCAACCCCGCCTCTGCGGGGTTTCGTGTTTCTGGCCTGCATGCATGCCAGCCCCCACTCCGTAGCGCAAGAATCCCATGACCACTGCCCCCACCTCTCTCCCTGACTCCCTCTGGGCGCATGCCTTGAATGGCCCACGGCTGCTGGAAACCTACGGCCTCACCCTGGCCTCCGCGCTGGCCGTCATGCTGATCGGCCTGTGGGTGGCACGACGCATGGCCAATGCCGTCCCGCGTGCCACAGCCCGCGTCGGCGTCGACCCAATGCTGGGCAACTTCCTTCGCAACATTACCTATGCAGCATCGGTCGTGATCGTGGTGGTGCTGTCGATCGCCACATTGGGCGTGCCGGTGTCGCCGCTGCTGGCCGTTTTGGGTACCGCTGGGCTGGCGGTCTGCCTGGCTCTGAAGGACTCGCTGTCCAACATCGCGTCCGGCGTGATGCTGGTGACGCTGCGCCCGTTCCGCGTCGGCGACTTGGTCAACATTGCCGGGCAGTTGGGTACGGTGCGCGAGGTGCGCATTTTCCAGACCGTGATCGTCGGCACCGACAATCAGCACACCACGATTCCCAACACGCTGATCACGGCTGCGCCGATCATCAACCTCACCGCCGCCGCCAGCCGCCGGATCGAATTGACAGTCGGCATCGGCTACGGCGATAACATCCAGCTCGCCCGCGATACGGCCTTGACAGCGATTCATGCGGACACCCGAGTGCTGGACGAGCCGGCGGCGGACGTCGTGGTGTACGCGCTGGGCGAGCACGCAATCGAGCTCGGCATCCGCTGCCATGTGAAGCCAACCGACTTCGTCAGCACCCGCGCCAGCCTGCTCGAGCAGATCAAATTGGGCTTTGACGGCGCCGGCATCAGCATCCCGTATCCGCAGCAGGACACCCACGTGTATCTCCACCGCACCGGCACCCGCCCGGACGCGGATATGCACGGCCAACGGGGCACGCCCGCATCGGCTGCTGCACGTGCCGGGTAGCATCAAGGCCACGGCTGCCTCCCTCTCTGCCAGCGGGGAGTCGGTAAAGCCCGCTGCTCCGCTCCCGAAGACCGTCGCCTTGCCCGAGGGGTTCAACGCCAGGCCGTGCAGCAGCCGTGCCGGCAGATCGGGGTTGGTGAGCAACGGACGGCCGCCGAAGGCAATCAGGTACGCTCGGCCGCCAGCATCGAGTAGGCGGCCCGCACGGTCTCGTACCCGTAGGTCCGCTCCAGCCGGCGCACGATGAAGTGCCCGCGCGCCACGTCCTGGTAGTAGTCGGTGAACATGGTGTTGAGCGTGGCGCCGGCCACCGCACCGACGATAGGCACGGCCTGGGCGGCGAATTTCTCGGTGACGACCACGCCGAAGCGGGCGGCCACTTTCTCCACCAGTTTGGCCAGCCACTTGCCGGCTTCCTTGGGGGTGAGCCCGATCATCACCGGGCTGCCGCCGACCGCGCGCCCGGCCAGCTCGGCCGTCAGATGCCGCATCACTTCGGCGGTGAAGCCACGGGTGATGTAGTAGCCGGTCTCGCTGGCGTCGTCCTTGCCCGAGTTGCCGCCGAGCGCGAACACTTCCAGGCAGGCATGCCGGGTGCTCATCTCGCGCAGGTCGAAGCCCTCGCTGCGGGCGACATCGGCCACCGAGCGCATCATGATCGTGGTCGAGACCGGCAGTTCGATGAACAGCGTGGTGAAGCCGAACGCGCCGCCCACCGCCCCCGATGTCGCCGCCGCCAGTTTGTGCCAGCGGGTCGATGCGGCCTTGCCAGGGGTGTTGTCCATCGTCCACAACGCCGCCTGGGCGGATTTGAACAGCGCCGCTTCAACCGCGCCGTGGATGCGGCGGGACACCGAATCCGGCAACCGTTTCACCGCGAACTCCAGCGGCGAACCGATCAGGTTCGCCATCTTGGCGGTCAGCGTGGGGGATTCAAGCAGGTCCACCGCGCGCTGCAGGTCGCGCCAGTCCTGCGAGGTGGGCAGGATCGAGGACGCCAGCGGTGGCGGTTGCGGCGAGGTGATGGCATTCATGGCCGCGATCATAGCGCCGCCGATGTTTACCGCTCGTTGCCTCGCCTGCCAGTGGCTGAACGCCTGCGCGCACGCCACGCTACCGGACGGTGCCCGGCGTTCGGATCAGGCCGGCAGGCCCGACAGCGCGCCCATGAACTGGCGGTAATGGCGCAGCTCTTCGATGGAATCGTGGACGTCGCTCAGCGCGGTATGGCTGGCGGTCTTGCCGACGCCCGCCGCGACACCCGGAGCCCAGCGCTTGGCCAGTTCCTTGATCGTGGACACGTCCAGATTGCGGTAATGGAAGTACTTCTCCAGACGCGGCATTTCACGGTGCAGGAAGCGACGGTCCTGGCAGATCGAATTGCCGCACATCGGCGAGGCACCGGCCTTGATCCACTGCTGCAGAAACGCGATGGTCTGCGCTTCGGCTTGGCCCAGGGTCACCGTGCTGTCGACGACGCGCTGCCACAGACCCGAGCGGCGGTGCTGATTGCGGTTCCATTCGTCCATCGCCTCCAGCCGCTCCACCGGGTGATGGATCGCGAATTCCGGACCTTCGGCCAGCACCTTCAACTGCGCATCGGTCACCACCGTGGCGATCTCGATGATCGCATCGTTATCGGTGTCCAGACCGGTCATTTCCAGATCGATCCAGATCAGTCGCTCGCCTTCTGCGCCGTTGTCCGCCATGTGTTCGCCTTGTGCTGGGCCACCGCTTGCGCGGCGACCCGGTGTGGATAAGGCGCCCATGATACCGCCAACGCGTCACGGCCCTGTCGCTGCAGCGGCGTTATTCCAGCAGCAGCGGCGGCTTGCCGCGCTTGGCGCGGAAGTAGTTGGTCAACCGGGTGCTGGCATCCTTGGCCAGCACGCCCCCGTGTATTTCCACGCGATGGTTGTGGCGCGGGTCGCCGATCAGGTCGAACACGCTGCCGCAGGCGCCGGTCTTGGGATCGGTGGCCGCGTACACCAGCCGCGCCACGCGTGCGTGCACGATCGCCATGGCGCACATCGCGCACGGCTCGAGCGTCACGTACAGCGTGCTGCCGATCAGCCGGTGATTGGTGATCGCCCTGCCCGCCCGCCGCATCGCGACGATTTCGGCATGCGCACTGGGGTCGTGATCGGCGATGTTGAGGTTCCAGCCTTCGCCGAGGACAGTGCCATCGGCGCCGACCAGCACCGCGCCAACCGGAATCTCGTTGAACTCACGCTCGGCACGCTCGGCCAGCCCCAGCGCGTGGCGCATCCAGTGTTCGTCCTGGTCGTGCACCGGCACGCCCAGCGGCGGCGGCGGCGCCAGGCGCTCAACCATGGCCGTTGGCCTTGCGCACGAACGCCTCGAACGCGGCCAGGGTGGCTTCGCTGACGTGGTGCTCGATCCCTTCGGCATCGCGGCGCGCCGAATCGGCGTCCACGCCCAGCGCCAGCAGGAACTGCTCCACGGTCTGGTGGCGGGCGCGCATCTCCACCGCCAGCTGCTCGCCGGCCGGGGTCAGAAACACCCCGCGGTACGGGCGCTGGATCGCCCAGCCTTCCTTGACCAGACGCTTGAGTGCCTTGGCCACGGTGGGCTGTGCCACCCCGAGGCGGGTGGCGATATCCACCTGGCGGGCCTCGCGACCATCGGCGATCAGGTCCGCGATCAGCTCCACGTAGTCTTCGACCAGCTCGGACCGGCGCGCTTCACGCACCTGCACGAAGCCCTCGACATGCACCTGGGCATCGATCAGGGGCGAGGTGGCTTTACGGGTCGAGGACGGCATGGTGGCTCCAGCAATGGCCGGTGGCGAAGGGCTGCGGCACCCGGACAGTTTACCTCACGGGGGTTTGCGACTGATCCGGCGCGGCCCGGCAGGCCCGGCGCGCCCCGATCTTTTGATAGCCCACGCCTGGAATGAAATCCATGTCTCACTCACAGGAGCTTGTGTTTGACAAATGATTTTTGTTGCCGGATATATACCCCACCTACTCAGCCATGGATCCGGCCGAAGGCCAAGGAGCAGCATGGACGCATCCGCATTACGGAAGTACGGCAGCCTCGCTCTGATCGTCGTCCTGGCCGCGGTGATGACAGCACTGGCGGTGCAGAACCGCCAGCTGCGGCAGCAGCAGGCACTGCTGGTGAGCAAGGTCGAACAGATTTCTAAGGCCGTGCACGGTCTGCCCGAAGGCGCCCAGCCCGAAGCACTCGACGCCACCGCACTGGACGGTCAGGCGGTCACCCTCGCCGGCCCGGCCAGCGGCCGCCAGGTCCTGTATTTCTTCTCCCCTGCCTGCAGGTTCTGCCTGGCCTCGGTGCCACAGATCCAGGCGCTGGACGCCGCCGCCCGCAACAACGGCAACCGCGCCTTCGAGATGGTCGGTGTCAGCCTGCCCCCGCATGAAACCGCCGAGGACTACGCACGCCAGCATGGCTTCGCGTTTCCGGTGGTGAACGATACCGATGACCGGATCCGGCAGCGCTACAACACCACCCTGGTGCCGATGGTAGTGGTGATCGAGGACGGCCGGATCATCTACCGCCACGTCGGGCAGCTCAAGGACCGTTCGGTCGATGCCATCACCGGGGCATTCGTGATCCACGCGGCGCGCAGTGCGGTGCCCGCGCCGGCAGGCTGATTCCCTCTGGCGTCGCCAACGGGCGGCGCATCCCAGGTCTCTCCGCGCCGCTCAAGGGGCGGATCGACAGTTCCGTCAGTTGTCCTTTCCATCCCAAGGAGTTGAACGATGACGTCGAAACACACGCTGTCCCTGCTTGGCGGCCTCGCCGTCGCCGGCATGCTCGCCTTCGCTTCCGCCCAGGCGTTCGCCACGTCCGCTTCGCCCGCTGCGCTGTCCGGCTGCAAGGCCGCGCCACACTGCGACTACGGCGCCAATCCGGACGGCACCTGCTGCCCGCTGACCGACCCGGCGGCCCGGTAAGCCGTTTCGCGCACCACCGGTTGTCCCCGTGTCACCTACCCAAGGAGAAACACCGTGAAGTCGAAGAAACTCGTCTCGGTTTTTGGTGGTATCGCCGTTGTCTGCGCATTGGCGTTCGCATCCAGCCAGGCGCTGGCCACCTCCAGCCAGCCCAAGCCGTTGGCCGGATGTGCCGAGCAGCCGAACTGCACCTATGGCGGGCACGGCGTGTACCTGTGCTGCGATCCGCTGTAACCCAGCACTCGACCATCCCGGCCATGCGCCGGGATGGTTCCTGCGGCAGCTAGCGGATCCGCCGCTGCAGCAGGGTTTCAAACAGGACCGTGCCGTCCTGGTTGGCGGCCACCAGGCTGCCACCATGCGCACGCGCGAACTCGCTGGCGATGAACAGCCCCAGCCCAAGCCCGCGGCTATCGTGGAAACTGGCCTTGAACGGCTCGAACAAGCGCGGCAGCAACGCCTCGGGAATCTGCCCGGCGTTGCGCACCTGCAGCCGCAGCGGCGCGTTGCGCTCACCCTCCAGGCGCACCACGACCGGCGCATCGCCACCATGCAGCACGGCGTTGCCGATCAGGTTGGACAGCAGCTGCGCCAGACGATCCGGATCGCCCTGCAAGTGGGCATCGCCCTGGACCTGCACCTCGATGGTGGCCTGTGGATGCGCGCGGCCGATCTCGGCCACCACCGACGCCGCCACGTCAGCCAGATCGCATTCGGTGCTGTGCAGGCGCAGCCCGCCGGTACGGATCTTCGAGAAATCTAGCAGCTGATCGACCATCCGCGCCATCCGCTGCGCGCTGTTTTCAAGATGGCCCAGGGTGCGCTGCACCGCGCCATCGTCGGGCAGGTCCAGCGACAGCTTGTCGGCGCACAGCAGGATGGAGGCCAGCGGCGTGCGCAGGTCATGCGTCAGCACGGCCATCATCGTCTCGTTGAGCGTGAGCGCATGCTCCAGCGCCTCGTTGCGCGCCTTGAGCAGTTGCTTCTGCTGGTAAAGCTCGATGAACACATTGACCTTGCTCATGATCACCTGCGGCTCGATCGGCTTGTGCAGGAAATCCACGGCGCCGGATTCGTAGCCCTTGAAGGCACGCACCGGATCATTCGGCGAGGCCGTCAGGAAGATGATCGGCACATCGCGGCTGCGCTGCGAACCGCGCATCAGCTCGGCCAGCGAGAAGCCGTCGATCTCGGGCATGTGCACATCCAGCAGTGCGAGCGCGACTTCGTGCTCCAGCAGCAGCTCGAGCGCTTCGGCGCCGGACAGTGCGCACAGGATCTCCAGGCCCGGGCGACGCAGCAGCGCTTCCATCGCGACCAGATTCTGCGGGATGTCATCGACAATCAGCAGCTTCACGCAATCAGGGGTGGCCGTCGACCCAGCGGGCTCGATCAGGTTCATCGGGTAAGACCTTTCATACGCGTGCAGATGGAGGTGAGCGGGAGCACCGCATCGGCACCGGCGTGCGCCAGTGCGGAAGCGGGCATCATCGAGGAATAAGCCTCCTCAGGGCATTGGATCCAGGCTTCGCCACCGGCCTGCCGGACCGCGGCGACACCGTCGCTGCCGTCACTGCTGGCGCCGGTCAGCAGGATCGCCAGTACGCCATCGCCGAAGACATCGGCGGCGCTTTCAAACAGGGGGTCGATCGCCGGGCGCGAGAACAGCACCGGCGGATCGACCGACAGCGCCAGCGTGTCACGATCCTCCACCAGCAGGTGGTAATCGGGCGGCGCGAATGTCACCGTGCCGGCCTGCAGCGGCTGTTTGTCCTCGGCCTCGCGCACCGGCAGCGGGCAGCCGGCATCGAGCAGGTCGGCGATGCGGCTGGGGCGGTCGCGCGGCAGGTGCAGCACCACCAGCACCGGCAACGCCAGCGTTGCGGGCAGCGCCGACAACAACGCCTGCAGCGCACTGACGCCACCGGCCGAAGCACCGATGACCACCAGGTCGAACCGGCTGCGTTGCGAAGCGCCGCTCATCAGGCCAGCTTCCGGTACAGGCGCTGATCGCGCGCGCACGCTTCGAACAGATCCGCATGGGCGCCGAACTGCAGCGATTCCTTGCTGCCCAGGCCAAGGAAGCCCCGGTGGACCAGGGCTTCATGGAACAGGCCGATGGCACGGTCCTGCAGCGGCCGCTGGAAGTAGATCAGCACGTTGCGGCAGGACACCAGGTGGACTTCGGAGAACACGGTATCGGTGGCCAGGCTGTGGTCGGCGAAGACGATGTTGCGCTTCAGGCGGCGATCGAACACCACGCTGCCGTAGCCGCTGCTGTAGTAATCCGAGAGCGAGCCGGTGCCACCGGCAGCCAGGTAGTTGCGGCTGAACTGCGCCAGCCGGTCCAGCGCGAAGGCACCGGATTCGGCGGCCTGCAGCGCTTCGGGATTGATGTCGGTGGCGTAGATGATCGCCCGGTCCAGCAGCCCTTCCTCGTGCAGCAGGATCGCCAGCGACCACACCTCTTCGCCGGTGCTGCAGCCGGCGATCCACAGCTTGATCGAGGGATAGGTGCGCAGCACCGGCACGGCGTGCTCGCGCAGCACGCGGAAGTACGGCGGATCGCGGAACATCTCCGAGACCTGCACGGTGAAGTACTGCATCGCCTGGGCGAAGGTCTCCGGCTCGTGCAGCAGGCGGTGCTGCAGCGCGCCCATGGTCGGGCAGTCGAACCGGGCCATGGCATGGCGCATGCGCCGCCGCAGCGACGCCAGCGCATAGTCACGGAAGTCGTAGTGGTAGCGCTGGTAGACCGCCTCCAGCAACAACTTCAGCTCCAGGTCGAACAGCTCCGTTTCATTCATCGGCGCGAGCACCACACGCGGCACAGCGAAACCAGCTTGTCCACGTCGATCGGCTTGGCGATGTAATCATTGGCGCCGGCCTGCAGGCAGTGCTCGCGGTCATCGGGCATCGCCTTGGCGGTCAGCGCGATGATCGGCAGGTCGCGCCAGCGGTTGTCGGCGCGGATCTCGCGCATGGCGGTCAGCCCGTCCATCTCCGGCATCATGATGTCCATCAGCACCAGGTCGATTTCCGGGCGCAGCTTCTCCAGCGCTTCGCGGCCGTTGCGGGCGATATCCAGGGTGACCCCGAGCGGCTCCAGCACGCTGGAGAGCGCGAAGATGTTGCGCACATCGTCCTCGGCCAGCAGCACGGTGCGGCCATCGAGCACCGCATCGCGGCGGCGTGCTTCGCGCAGCAGACGCTGCTGGTCGGTTGGCAGCGAGGCCTCCACGCTGTGGAGGAACAGGGTCACCTCATCGAGCAGACGCTCGGGCGAGCGCGCGCCCTTGATGATGATGCTCTTGGAATAGCGGCGCAGGCGCTGCTCTTCGTCGCGGGTCAGCGCGCGGCCGGTGTAGACGATCACCGGCGGGAACGCGACGGCGTCATTGCCGGCCATGCGTTCGAGCAGGTCGTAGCCGGTGCCGTCCGGCAGCGTCAGGTCGGTGACCATGCAGTCGAAGGTGGACCCGGCCAGCTCGGCCATCGCTTCGGTGATGGTGCCGACCGCCGTGATTTCCAGCTGGTCACGGCCAAGCAGCAGCTGCAGGTTCGAACGCAGCTCGCTGTCGTCCTCGACGATCAGCAGGCGACGCATGTCGCGCTGGCTGGTCGCCTCCAGCTGTTGGATCGCCCCGACCAGACGCTCGCGCGTGGCCGGCTTGATCACATAGCCGATCGCACCCAGCTCCATGGCCACCTGCGAGCGCTCCAGACCGGAGACCACATGCACCGGGATATGGCGCGTGGCCGGGTCGCGCTTGAGGCGCTCCAGCACGCTCAGGCCGGAGACATCGGGCAGGCCGATATCGAGCAGGATGCCATTGGGGCGCAGCTCGGCAGCCAGGCTCAAGGCTTCTTCGGCGGTGCCGGCAACCACGCAGTCGAAGTCCAGTTCGTGCGCCATCGAGACCAGTGCGCTGGCGAAGGCTGCATCGTCCTCGACCACCAGGATCATCCGCCCGGCGCGGCTGCGGTGGCCGCGGTCGTCCATGACCTTGGGCGCAGGCGCCGGGGTGGGCTCGGCATGCGCCTGGCCCAGCGGCGCGGCGGCCGGCCTGGCCGGCGCTGGCACCGCGGCGGGGCGGACGTCATGCACCACGTGGTGCGCATCGCCCATACCGCCACCGGCCAGCAGCGGCAGCTCGAGCGTGAAGCAGCTGCCCCGGCCCGGCTCGCTGGACACACTGATGCTGCCGCCCATGCGGGCCGCCAGATCGCGCGAGATCGACAGACCCAGCCCGGTGCCACCGTAGCGGCGGCGGGTACTGCCATCGGCCTGGCGGAACGCCTCGAAGATGACGGCGGTCTGTTCTTCTGGAATGCCGATCCCGGTATCGGAGACGGCGAACTGGATCCGCCCTGCCCCGGCACTGCGCACGTTCAACGACACGCTGCCGTGCTCGGTGAACTTGACCGCATTGGCGAGCAGGTTCTTCAGGATCTGCTGCAGGCGCTGGCTGTCGGCCAGCAACTGGGTGGGGGCATCCGGGGCGGCGCTGATCTCCAGGCTCAGGCCCTTCTGCACCGCCATCGGTTCGAAGGTTTCCTTCAGGCGCTGCAGCACGCTGGACACCGCCAGGTTCTCTTCGACCAGCTCCACGTGCCCGGCTTCGATCCGCGACAGGTCGAGGATGTCGTTGATCAGCGCCAGCAGGTCGTTGTTGGACGAGTGGATCGCCTGGGCGTACTTGACCTGCTCGGCGGTCAGCGTGCCGTCCTTGTTGTCGGCCAGCAGCTTGGCCAGGATCAGCGCGCTGTTGAGCGGCGTGCGCAGCTCGTGGGACATGTTGGCCAGGAATTCGGATTTGTAGCGCGAACTGGCCTCCAGTTCATTGCTGTTCTGCACCAGCTGGGCCTGCGCCAGCAGCAGCGCCTGCTGGCGCGACTCCAGCTCATGGGTGCGCTCTTCGAGCTGCACGTTGGTCTGCTCCAGCTCGGCCTGCTGCTGCTCCAGGTTGGCCTGGGAGTGCAGCAGGCTGCGGCTCTGCTCTTCCAGCTCCTCGTTGGCCACGCGCAGCTCTTCCTGCTGGGTCTGCAGCTCTTCACTCTGGCGCTGGGTCTCTTCCAGCAGTTCCACCAGCTGCGCATTGAGCAGCGCCGCGCGCAGGGCGATGCCGATCGGTTCGGCGCACTGCAGCAGCAGCGCCATTTCCAGGCTGCGCGCGGGCGACACACCGGCACGGCCCAGCTCGATCACGCCGATCACCACGCCATCGGCCGTGATCGGCCCCAGCAAGCGCTGGTGAACGGTGGTGCGGCCCAGCGGGGTATCGATATCCAGCGGGCTGTCACTGTCTTCCAGGCGACGCGCGCGGCCTTCGCGGATGATCTCGCCCCATTGCCCGGCATGTGCCGGGAGCGCCTCGGGCAGCTGCGACGGCAGCGCGGAGCCGCCAACCAGCACCAACCGCTCGCCCTGCAAGCGGTACATCGCGCCGACATCGGCATTGAGCTGCGCGCACAACGCACGCATGGCCTGGTCGGCCAGCTCGCGCGGGGTCGGATCGCCCTGCAGGCTGGTGCCGACCACGTTCTCGCCGGCCTGCAGCCACAGCGCATCGGCCGCTTCACGGCGGGCGCCGATGGCCTTCATCACGGTAAGCGCCATCATCAGGAACGCAACGCCACCGATGCTGCGGTTGACGAAGGAAAACGCGGAGTTGCTGCTCGCCGGCGCCACGTTGTAGCCCACCGCCAGCAGGATGCAGGACCCGATCGCCACCAGCAGCGGCACTTCCATGCGGCGCTGGAACAGCGTGATGCCGACCGCCATGAAGTAGGTCAACCAGACCGCATAACCCAGCGGCACCACCATCTCCGTGCCCAACGTGGCGGCCATCAAGGCAGCCGACGCAAGCCAGATCCAACGGTCACGGGAGGTGGGCGCAGAATTCATGCCGTGTTCCAGCTTAAAAGGGGGCTGATGGTACCCGAAGCGGCAAACGGGTGTTAAGCGCCAGAAGTCAGCGCGTTTGCCGCACGTTCTTGACACTTTCTTCACATCATCGCCCCTAGGGTTCGGTCCCTTATCGGGGAGTCGATAACCGTCGTGGTCCAGGCCGTATCCAGCGTTGCACCGCTTGCCGACGAAAGCCGGCAGCTGAAGCTGTTGATCGACAATGTGAGCGATCACGCGATCTATCTGCTCGATACACAGGGCAACATCTGCAGCTGGAACCGTGGCTGCGAGCGGGTCAAGGGCTATGCCGCCGAGGCGGTGATCGGCAAGCACGTCGGCCTGTTCTATACCCCCGAAGATCAGCAGCTCGGCGTTCCGCAGCAGGCGTTGGCCTATGCCCGCGACCATGGCCGCTTCGTCGGCGAAGGCTGGCGGGTGCGCTGCAATGGCGAGCGTTTCCGTGCCGGCGAAGTGATCGAGCCGGTCCGCGAAGACGGCTGCCTGCTCGGCTTCGTCAAGGTCACCCAGGACGTCACCGAACGCTACCAGGCCCAGCGCCTGCTGCAGGATGCGCAGCGCGCGCACGTGCAGCAGCGCCAGCTGGACAACGTGGGCCGCCTGACCCGGGGCCTGGCCCATGAATTCAACAACCTGCTGACCACCATTGGCAATGCGCTGGACCTGATCGCGCTGCGCCCCGGCGCCGACGGGCGTACCCAGGAGCTGGTGGACCTGGCCCAGGCCGCCGCTGACCGGGGCTCCCTGCTGACCCGCCAGCTGCTGGCATTTTCCGCGGACCAGACACTGGTGCGCGAGCCGGTGGTGGTCCAGGAGTTCCTGCTCGACGCCCTGCCGGTGCTGCGCCGCGCCTGCCCGCCGGGCATCGAGGTGCAGTTGGATTTGATGCCGGATCTGCCCCCGATCGTCACCGATGGCGTACAGTTGCACAGCGCCGTGTTGAATCTGGTGCTCAATAGTGGCGAAGCGATGCCCCAGGGCGGCACGGTCACGATCACGGCCGAGGTCGAACAGCGCCTGGCACCGGATCTTTCCCAGCCCATGCGCCGCCACTATGTCGCCATCGCGGTGACCGACCAGGGCAATGGCATGCCCCCGGACATCGCCGAGCGCGCCAGCGAGCCGTTCTTCACCACCAAGGAAATCGGCAAAGGCAGCGGGCTGGGCCTGAGCCAGGTGTTCGGCTTCGTGTCCCAGTGCGACGGCTTCGTCGACGTACAAACCGCCCCCGGAAGGGGCACTACCGTCCGCCTGTTGTTACCTGTCATTGAGGAAGTCGAGCATGTCTGAGCCACTACGCGTATTGATGGTCGAAGACCAGCAGGATCTGCGTGAACTGATCGGCCAGGCGCTGCAGGACTTCGGTATCGAAATCCACACGGCCGACGACGGCCCGGCCGCGCTGCGCCTGATGCAGGACCCGGGCGGGTTCGATGTGGTGTTCAGCGATATCAGCATGCCCAACGGCATGAGCGGCGTGGAGCTCAGCGAACACGTGGCCGACGTGCTGCCCAACGCGCGCATGATCCTGGCCTCCGGCTATGCGCGTTCGCAGTTGCCGCCGCTGCCGGAGCATGTTGAATTCCTGCCCAAGCCGTATCGCCTGCGCCAGCTGGTCACGTTGCTGCAGTCGCCGGCCGCACCGCTTTGAGCGAGGGTTCCGCGCAGCCTGCGTGAACGCTTCATCCGCCTCGCCGCTGCTTCACACCGGTTCTGCATTGCCATCGTGATAGTAGCGATGAAGTCGGAACAGGGCGCGGTACATGCTGGACAGACGCAACGATGTTGACCGGATCGCGTTGATCGAAGCACTCAACGTGTTGGACCCTGCGCTGGGCACGGCGCTGGACCCGATCACCGAACTGGCGGCCTTCACCTTCGGCGTGCCGATCGCGCTAGTGTCGATCTTCGATGCCGACCACCAGCACATCATCTCGCGCGTGGGGCTGGCGCTGACCCGCAACGAACGGCATGCCTCGATCTGCGCGCACGCGATGGGTTCCAGCCAGGTGCTGCAGATCGAGGATCTTCGCCAGGACCAGCGCTTTGCCGGCAATGCGCTGGTCGCCGGCCCCGAGCAACTGCGCTTCTATGCCGGTACGCCGCTGATCACCAAGGGCGGCGTCGCGCTGGGTACCCTGTGCATCATGGGGCGTGAGCCGCGGCGGCTCTCTGCCGAAGGGCAGGTGCAGTTGCAGACGCTCTCGCGCGTGGTGGTTGCGCAGATGGAACTGAAGATGTCGCTCGGCCGCCGTGATCAGGTCAGCGGCCTGCCCAACCGGCAGCAGTTCCAGGCCGACCTCACCGCCTTGTCCCGCCGCGGTGAAGGCCGTAGGTTCACGGCGGTGCTGCTGGATGTGTTCGACCTGCAGAGCGCCAACGACGCCGGCCAGGCCCTGGGCATGAAACCCGTGGAAACCCTGCTGCGACAGGCGGCGCTGCGCGCGCAGGACGTGCTGCGCGATGTTACGCAGGTCTACCACGTGGGAGTGACCCGTTTCGCCTTCCTGCTGGCGGACCACTCGCATCACCAGACCGAGGGCCTGCTCGACCGCCTGCGCGTGCGCATGCGCCGGCCGCTGATGGCCGGCAGCATCCCGATGTCACCGCAGTTCCATGCCGGCGTCTGCGACTTCCGCGCGGTACGGGAGGAGACCGCGGATCTGGTCCGCAAATGCCTGGTCGCCATGCATCATGCCGTGCAGACCGATGCCTGCCTGTGCTGGTACTCGCAGGAACGCGACGATGCCCTGCGCCGCCGCTACCGGTTGGCCTCCGATGCCGGGCGCGGCCTGGCCCAGCACCAGTTCAGCCTGGTGTACCAGCCGCGCTTCGATCTGATCGATGGGCAGCCGGTGTCGGCCGAAGCCCTGCTGCGCTGGACCCATCCGATGCTGGGCCCGATCAGCCCGGGCGAATTCATACCGGTGCTGGAGCGCACTGCGCTGATGCCCGCGCTCAGCCGCTGGGTCATCGATCACGCGCTGGCCCAGGCCGCGCACTGGCAGAAGACCGTGTCCGGCTTCAGCCTGTCCATCAATCTCTCCCCGCGCGACTTCGATGACCAGTGCGTGTGGAGCGTGCTGTCCGAGCGGCTGCATGCCTACGGCCTCGCCCCGGGCCTGATCGAAATCGAAATCACGGAAGGCCAGTGGCTCAATCACCATCCGGCGGCGCTGCCGCAGTTGCGTGAGATGGCGGCGGCCGGCGTGCGCATCGCGATCGACGACTTCGGCAGCGGCTACAGCAACTTCGGCTATCTCAGCGAGGTGCCGATCAGCCATATCAAGATCGACCAGACGCTGGTGACCGGGCTGGCGCGCTCACGCACCGCCCGGCTGAAGGTGGAAGCCATCATCAAGCTAGCCCGGCAGCTGGGCTACCGCACCGTGGCCGAAGGCGTGGAAAACGACGCCGAGCTTTCGCTGCTGCGGCTGTGGGGCTGCGATGAAGCGCAGGGCTACCAGCTGGCCCGGCCGATGCACCCCGACGCGGTGCTGCACCTGGTCAACGCCTGCCGCGCCGGCCCGTTGCCGGATGCCGGCTGACCCAACGGAACATCACCGCCAACCGGTGCGTGGGGCGATAATGGGCCGCCCGTCTTTGCTACTGCCGCCATGTCCAACCTTTCCCCGATGCCCACCCTGCCGCTCGGCCACTACCGCCATTTCAAGGGCGGCAACTACGAGGTGATCGGCGTTGTCCGCCACAGCGAAACGCTGGCGCCGATGGTGCTGTACCGGCCGCTGGATTCGGACGTCGGCCTGTGGGTGCGCCCGTACGAAATGTTCGTGGCGCAGGTGGAGGTAGAGGGGCAGTGGCGGGCGCGTTTTGCGCGGGTTGATGGGTGAGGCTGAGCGCCTCAGCCCCAGCCCGCGTTGCCGGCAGGATCAGCCGGCCACAGCCCGCGCCGCGCCCACCAGCGCACGCAGCCGCGCCGTCACCGCGCGGAACTGCTCCGGCAGCGTCACCGCATCCAGTGCATCGACCTGACGCGAGAGCACCGACAGCGCTTCGGCCATGCTGACCACCGGCTGCCCTGCCTCCGCGGGCGCCTCCTGGACCTCCAGGTGCGCGCCGATCACCCCCGCCAGCACTTCGAAGCCTTTCACCGTCGCGGCGTCGAGCTTGGAAGGAGTGGGATCCAGCGCGCACAGCGTGCCGTGGAAGCCGCCATCGCGGCGGAACAGCGGTACCGAGATGTAACTCTCGAACCCATACAGCGCCGGCGTGGGATGGCTGGAGAACACCGGGTGGGTACTGGCCTGGTCGAACTGGACCAGATGGCGATGCTCGCGGATCTCATCGCAGATGGTGGTTTCCAGCACGAGGTCATCGCCCGGACGCAGACCAAAATCCAGGCGGTCATGCACAGCGCAGGCGGTCCAGCGGTCCGCGGTGACGCGCGCTACGGCCACAAAGCGCATCCCGGTCATCGCACTGGCCAGTTCCAGCATGCCCGGCACGGCCGGCATCGCAAGCAATGCCGCGACATCCTCCAGACGCGGGTCCGTGGAGCTGGCGAGTGATGCCACCGGCGCCGCGCCCGGACCATCTTCGTCCAGCGGGTTTTCCAACGCGGCCAGGCGACGGTCGAGCACCTTCGTGTTGACTTCATTGAAGAGGCCGCGCACTGAAGCTGACAACGCCCGGGCGTCGGCTATCGCGCCCACGAAATGGATGCCCTTGCCGACCAGGCGGATCTGCTCGACGCCGTGGTCCACGCGCAGCGACGGCCACGCCAGGCGGTGCAGCATGCGCATCCAGTCATTGCGCGGGGTGTCATCCAGCAGCGCAGTGACAATCACCCGCTGGGCAGCTGGTCCGTCCTGCGGGCCCGGCAGATCAAAGCCGATGAGGGCGGGGAAGCCCGGACTGGTAGACATCTCAACCTCTCTGGGGGCCTGGGGCAGCCATCGAAAGGGTGGCCTTGAGCGTAAATTGTCGCATGAATGGGCGAGACTGGCCGTGATCGGGTGCTATTTCTGGCGCCCGCTGAGTAACGGTGTCGCCACCGCCAGCCTGCGCGTGCATCGGGAGCAGAGCGGCTATCATTGTCCTGCGGCGGATATCGCCGCAGCGCCGGTGCAGCAGGCGGCGGATTGAACGGACAACCTCTCAACGACAAGGACGTGACGGCATGGGTGCCACGGGTCAGAGTGTTTCGGTAGTGGTCGGGATCGTCTGGGCGCTGCTCGGGCTGCTGTGGATCTTCGTTCCGTTTGCCATCTTCGGTATCAAGGGCCTGCTGCAACAGATCGTGGCCGAACAGCGCAGGACCAACGAGATTCTCACCCGCGTGCACGGCGACCGCATTCCGCCGGCGGCTCCGGAACCCCAGCCGTTCAGGGTCGGGCCGTATCCGTGACCTGCGGGCCATAGGCAGCGTTTGCCTGTGTTGCGGGGCTGCCTTGGGAACCCCGGCCGCGTGACAGCGCGTCGTGCGGATCCAGCGTTCCACGCGCGCCGCTGATTAATGCTGCGTCGCAGCAGTACAATGCGGCGCTTCCCCGTTCGACGCCGCTGCCTGCATGAGCTCCTCTTCCGTCCCTTTGGCCGCCCGGCTTTCGCCGCGCGAGCGCACCCTGATCCTGCTGGCCTTGTCGCTGGGCGGCTTTGCCATCGGCACCAGTGAGTTCGCCAGCATGGGGCTGATGCTGGAGATCAGCCGCGGGCTGTCGATCAGCGAGACCCAGGTCGGTCACCTGATCAGCGCGTACGCCATCGGCGTGGTGGTCGGTGCCCCCGTGCTCGCCTTCGCCGGCGCCGGTTTCGCCCGTCGCAACCTGCTGCTGGCCTTGATGGGTTTCTATGCCATCGGCAACCTGGCCAGTGCGCTGGCCCCCAACTACGGCACGATGCTGCTGGCGCGCTTCGTCGCCGGCCTGCCGCATGGCGCCTACTTCGGTGTGGCGATGCTGGTGGCCGCGGCGATCAGTCCGCCAGCACAGCGTGGCGCGGCGGTGTCCAAAGTGCTGCTCGGCCTTTCCGTGGCGATCCTGGTCGGCAATCCCCTCACCACCTGGCTCGGCCAGCAGGTCAGCTGGCGCACCGCGTTCGCCTTGGTCAGTGTGCTGGCGATCGCCACCGTGGCGATGATCGCGCGCTTCCTGCTGCCGGATCCGGATGAAGTACGGACCTCGCCGATGCGCGAGCTACGCGCTTTCAACCGCACCCAGGTGTGGCTGGCGCTGGCGATCGGCTCGGTCGGCTTCGCCGGCATGTTCTGCGTGTTCACCTATCTCGCCCCGACGCTGGTGCAGGTCACCGGTCTGGCCGAATCGTGGATGCCGCTGGCCGTGGGCATCTTCGGCATCGGCGCGATCATCGGCAACGTGGCCGGTGGCTGGCTGGTGGACCGCTTCCAGTTCCGTGCGGCCGCCGTGGTGCTGGTCTGGTCGATCCTGGTGCTGCTGGCCTTCCCGCTGGCCGCGCAATCGGTGTGGAGCGTGTTCCCGATGATCATTGCGGTCGGCACCATGGGCGCCCTGGCCGCCGTGCTGCAGACCCGCCTGATGGACGTGGCCGGCGAAGCGCAGACGCTGGCAGCCGCCTCCAACCATGCCGCGTTCAATACCGCCAATGCACTGGGCCCGTGGTTTGGCGGCATGGCGATCGGCGCCGGCTTCAGCCCGGCCGTGACCGGCTACGTTGGCGCCGCCACCGCGCTGGGCGGCCTGCTGCTGTGGTGCGTGGCGATGCTGGTGGACCGCCGCGCGCGCGGCGTGCCGGCGCTGCAGCAGTAAGCAGCGCTCGCCAACAGGTTGTTTGAAGATCCCCGCCTGCGCGGGGATTTTCATTTCTCTATCATGGGTGTCCGATCAAACCGCGCCTCATGGTTGTTCCGGCCACGGCCGCAACGAAGGCCGCACCTGGAAACACCGATGACGTACGAATGGGCCCCGAGCGACTGGGGTCAACGCCTCACGCGATCGCCGCAGTGGCGCCTGCGCCTGGAAGACGACGGGCTGGTCCTGACCGTTGACGGTCATCGGCATTACGCGCCGCTGGAGGCACTGCAGGTGCATCCCCGCCTGCCCTGGGCGCGGCTGACCCTGCAGCGCGACGGAGATGCCCCCCTGACCCTCGGCGGCTTGTCCGTGGCGTCCGCGCGCTTGCTGGCGTCGGCCCTGGCGGCGCGAAGCGGCGAGCAACGCCAGCGCGATCATGTCGCCCTGTTCCAGCAGTCCCACACCGCCATCCAGCGGTGGCTCGCCCAGGTGCAGGCGGCTACCGACCTGGCCGACGAAGAATCCCTGTGGCTGACCCACGAGCAGCAGCAGGCGCTGCTGCAGGCGCGCCCCACCCTGCCGCTCGACGAAGATGCGCTGTGGACGGTGTTCGATGATGCCGACCTGCGCAGCCAGCTCGATGGCGACCCCGCCGCGATCGAAGAAGCGCTGATGCTGTGGCTGGCCGACTGGCCGACGATGTGGGCACGCCGCAATGAGGCGCATCAGGCGCGCGAACGGGTTGCCAGCCGTGCGTTGCTGGATCGCGTCGAAAGCCGGCCCCTCACCGATGAGCAGGCCCGCGCAGTGATCTGTTTCGACAACCGCGTGCAGGTGGTGGCTGCTGCGGGTTCAGGCAAAACCTCGACGATGGTGGCAAAGGCCGCCTATGCCATCGAACGCGGGCTGGTCGCGCCCGAGCGCATCGTCATGCTCGCCTTCAACAAGGACGCCGCCACCGAGCTGCAGGCGCGTGCAGACCGCGCGTTCCAGCGCCTCGGCCTGGATCAGGTGCGGGTGGAAGCGCGCACCTTCCATGCGCTGGGTCGGCAGATCATCGCCCAGGCCACCGGGCAGATGCCGCAGGTACCGGACTGGGCGGTCGATGCTACGCAGGGGTTCCACCGGCTGGCCGAGATCATCGACCAGCTCAAGGACCGCTCGCTGCATTTCCGCACCCAGTGGGACATGTTCCGGCTGGTGTTCGGCCGTGACCTGCCCGTCATCGGCGGGTCGTTGGACGCCGAGGAGTGGGACAAGGATGGCCAGGGCTATGTGCGCACCCTGCAGGGTGAGCGCGTGCGCAGCATCGAAGAATGCGTGATCGCCGACTGGCTGTTCTACAACGGCGTGGCGTACACCTACACGCGGCGCGATGCATTCGATGCTGGGACCGATGCGTACCGCCAGTACCGCTCGGATTTCTACTACCCCGGCATTGCGCTGTATCACGACCACCTTACCCCGGAGGGACACGACCGGGCGCCTGCGCCTCGCCGGGGCGAACCGGGCGCCCGCAATGGCATCGCGCGGATCGAGACGACCTCGCTGCAGTTGCGCACCGGCGAATTGTTCGTGCGGCTGGGCGAGGCCTTGTCACATCGCGGTATCGAACTGGACCCGAATCCCGACCGCGAACTGCCCGAGGGCGGTGCGACGCCGATGCCGGACAGCGAGCTGATCGGCCTGGTGCGCACTTTCATCAGCCACGCCAAGAGCAACGCGCTGCACGTGGAGGACATGGTCGAACGGCTGCGCCGCCTGCCCGACGATCATTTCAAGCACCGCTACCGCCTTTTCCTCGAACTGATCATCCCGATCCTGGACGGCTGGGACGATGCCCTGGTCGCCGAAGGGGGCATCGACTTCGAGGACATGCTCAACCAGGCGGCCGAACACCTGGAACTGGGCCGCTATGTCGCCCCCTTCGATCTGGTGATGGCCGACGAATTCCAGGATGCCTCGCGCGCCCGTGCGCGGCTGTGCCGGGCACTGGTGCAGGCACCGGGCAAGCATCTGTTCGCGGTCGGTGACGACTGGCAGTCGATCAATCGCTTTGCTGGCGCGGACGTGTCGGTGATGACCGGCTTCGTGGACTGGTTCGGCCAGGGCCAGGTGCTCAAGCTCGAACAGACCTTCCGCTGCCCGCAGGCGCTGTGCGATGTGTCCAGTGCCTTCGTGTCACGCAATCCGGCGCAGATTCCCAAGGAAGTCCATTCGGTCACGCCAGCCTACGGCGCGGTGCTGCAGGCCTTCCAGGTGGCCTCGCGGGACCGGCTGGCCGGCGCGGTCGAGCAGTATCTGGAGCGGCTGCACCAGCAGCTGTTGTCCGGCCAGGTACCGCCCGGCCGCGATGGCAAGGTCACGGTATTCGTGCTCGGTCGCTACAACGCCGACCGCGTGATGCTGCCGGCTACGTGGCGGGCGCGTCATGGGCAGCACATGGACGTCAGCTTCCTTACGGCGCACCGCGCCAAGGGTGCCGAGGCCGATTACGTGATCCTGCCCGGCATGCTGGACCGGCGCTTCCCCAACACCCGCGCCGACGACCCGGTCCTCTCACTGGCGATGCCCGACAGCGATGCGTATCCGCTGGGCGAGGAGCGCCGCCTGTTCTACGTTGCATTGACGCGCGCGCGCCGTTCGGTGGCGATGTTCACCGTGCAGGGCCGGCGCTCGGCGTTCCTGACCGAGCTGGTCAATGACGGTGCGGTGCGCGTCACCTCCATGGCGGGTAAGGCCATCCATGAGCAGGCCTGCCGGGCCTGCAAGGTGGGCGTGATCGTGCCGCGCACCGGGCCCTATGGCGCGTTCCAGTCGTGCTCGGGCTATCCGCGCTGCGAGTACAAGCCGCCGAAGGTGGGGGGACAGCCGGGCGTGCGCACCTTCGCGGGGGCCTGAGCCGCACGCGCAATGCTCAGCCCAGCGCGGCGGCCATCTCGGCATCGATCTGCGCAAGCAGTCCCCGGCGGTCGTCCACGCCCGGCATCATCCGCACCAGGTTGCGCAGCATCCGCAGATCCTGCTGCTGGCCGAGCTGATCGCCCAGCGTGTGCAGTGCCCGCGCCTGTCGGCCCGGGCTGCGGCGCTTGAGCGAGGCGGCCAGCGCGCTGTCCAGCGCTGGCAGTGCTTCCAGCTGCATGCGCAGGCGGCGCACCCGCCGGCGCCAGCGGTGCAGATCCTCGGTATCGCGGCTGCGTGCGGCGCGCTTCTCCGCCTTCGCCGTGCGTCGCTCACTGCGGGCCACTCCCTTGCGGATGTCACGCGCTCTGAGTGACTCCCAGGGCTGGGCCTGGAGGTCACGCGCGATACGCACCAGTGCCGCGTGGCGACGTGCGAACGCCGGGTCGCGCGCGAGCGCCTGGGCGAGGCGTGCATCGCGGCGGGCCGTCAGTCGATGACATACCGGCGCCCACGGCTGGGCGGGCTGCCGCGCCGCCAGCCGTTGGCAGGTGTCCACCACCACATGGGCATCGCGCAATGCCGACAGCCCCTGCCCGAGGCGGCGCAGTGCGGCGTCGACGGGGTCTGTCTCAAGGGGGCTGTTGTCCAGCAGTGCGAGCAGCGCGCGAAGGCGGCGGATCGTCTTGCGCGCCCGATGCACGGCATCGTGGATATCGGGTTGGGGCGACAGCGCCTCGGTGATGGTGCTGCACTCACGCGCCGCCAGTGCGCGGGCGGCTGGGCCGATGGCGGCTGGCGACATGGTGGGTTCCCCCGGAGGCGTCGGGGGATTGTAACCATGCCGCGGCGCGCTGCCCGTCAGCCGGGGTTGAACATCTGTCGCACGCCCCGCAGCAGCTCGTTGACGCTGAACGGCTTGGGCAGCAGCGACATGCCCTGCCCGAGGAACTCGTTACGGACCGCCGCGCTCTCGGTATAGCCGGTGACGAACAGCACCGGCAGATGCGGCCGCAGGGCCCGCGCCGCGTCGGCCAGCTCGCGCCCGTTCATGCCCGGCAGGCCGACGTCGGACAGCAGCAGGTCCAGCTCACGGTCCGAATGCAGTTCCAGCAGCGCCTGCTGCGCGTTGATGGCTTCCACCACCTGGTAACCGGCTTCGACCAGCATCTCCCGGACCATCATCCGCACCGAATCGGTATCGTCCACCAGCAGGATGCGTTCGGCGCTGCCCCGGGGCAGCTGTGCGGGGAGCGACGCTTGGGCGACCGGCTGGAGCTGACCCTCCGGCAGCAGCAGCTCGATCTCAGTGCCTTCGCCACGTTCGCTGGCGATACGTGCACTGCCACCCGACTGACGCGCGAATCCGTAGGTCATCGACAACCCGAGCCCCGTGCCCTCGCCCTGCGGCTTGGTGGTGAAGAACGGCTCGAACACCTTGGTCAGCAGTTCGGTGGGAATCCCGACGCCGTTGTCGAGCACGGTCACGGTGATGTAGTGGCCAGGGGCCAGCTCGTGGTCACGTTCGATATGCGCCCGCCCGGCGCGGATCCGGATCAGGCCTTGGCCGGACAACGCATCGCGGGCGTTGATGACCAGGTTGAGGATCACGTTCTCGAACTGGTTCGGGTCGGCGACCGCGATCAGCGGTTCCAGGCCCAGCTCCAGCTCCAGTTCGATGTTCTCCCCGATCGAGCGCTGCAGCATGTCTTCCAGCGAGCGCACCCGCGCAACGACGTCGAAGGTCTGCGGGTCCAGCGGTTGTTTGCGGGCGAACGCCAGCATGCGCTGCGTCAGCGCCGCGGCACGGTGTGCCGAGCCGGTGGCGATCTCGACGTAGCGCGAGGCCTTGTCCCATTTGCCGCTGGAGGCGGCAATCTCGATCATGTCCAGCCCGGAGATGATCGTGGTCAGCAGGTTGTTGAAATCGTGCGCGATGCCGCCAGTGAGCTGGCCGAGCGCATCCATCTTCTGCGCCTGCATCAGCTCGATTTCCGTACGCTCGCGCTCGGCGATCTGGAAGGCCAGTTCAGACGTGGCGCTTTCCAGTTCCTGGCGCTGCTCGTTGGCACGCGCATGGTGCTCGGTCGTATCTTCGATCAGCACCAGCCCCTGCCCGGCCGCCTGGTACGGAGTCACCCGCCACTCGGTCATGCGGATCGCACCGCCGACGCGAAGGCTGAAGGTGCCCTGCCAGCGCTCACCTTCGGCGAGGGCCACTTTCAACGCGCTCAGTGGTGCAGCTTGGTCCTGCAGCAGCTGATCGAGTTGGCCGGGGCCCATCTGCTGGCCGAGCAGACGGGTGAACGCGTCGTTGGCGTCGTGCGCGTTGAGGTCGGCATCCAGCAACGCGATCGGCGCATTGATATGGCGGAAGATTTCACGGAAGCGCGCCTCGGTCTCGCGCAGCGCCTCTTCAGCGCGGCGGGCGCGCAGCAGGCTGCGCAGCGTGGCCAGCAGCACATCCGGATCCACCGGATGGATCAGATACGCATCCGCACCCGCGTTGAGGCCGGTGATCATGTCACCGGTCGCGATCGACGCCGCCGAGACGTGCACCACCGGCAGTAACTGCAGCCGGGTGTCCTCACGCAGCCGGCGCACCACGTCGAACCCGCTCATGTCCGGCAGGTTCACATCCAGCACCAGCGCGCCGAAATCATGCTCGGCCAACCGTTCCAGACCCTCACCACCGGTACCGGCTTCCTCGACATGGAACCCGTGGTGTTCGAGCACGCGGCGTACCGCGTAACGCGTCGCCACGTTGTCGTCCACCACCAGGATGCGATCAGGACTCGCCATGCGCGGCCTCCGTGGCCAGGGTCAGCGGCAGCACCACATAAAAGTTCGAGCCGGTGCCGACTTCGCTTTCGACCCCGACATGCCCGCCCAGCAGCTCGGCGAAGCGCTTGCACAGCGACAACCCCAGGCCGGTCCCGCGCAGGCGCTTCTGCAGCGGTGTATCGACCTGCACGAAATCCTCGAACAGGGTCGACTGCAGCTCGGCGGGGATGCCGATGCCGGTATCGCGCACGCTGAAGCGCACGGCCGCCTCCCCTTCCAACCGGGTCGACACCACCACCTGGCCATTGGGCGTGAACTTCAGTGCGTTGGAAATGAAGTTGCGCAGGATCTGCGCCAGCTTCTTGTCGTCGGTATACAGCAGCGGCATCACCGGTGGATCTTCGAACACCAGATCCACCTGGTTGCCTTCCACCAACGGACGGAACATGCCACGCAGGGCCGAGAACAGGTCCATCAGGTCGAACCAGGCCGGTGAAATGGTGATCCGCCCGGCTTCGATCTTGGCCAGGTCCAACAGGTCGTCCACCATTTCGCGCAGCTCGCTGGTCGAGGCACTGATGAAGCGCACCTGGCGGCGCTGCTCGTCGGTCAGCGGGCCGTCCATGCCGTCCTCCAGCAGCCGGGTCATGCTCAGGATCGAGCCCAGCGGTGTGCGGAATTCATGACTCATGTACGACAGGAACCGGCTCTTCAGTTCGGACACCTCACGCAGCTGCTCGGCCTGCTGATCCAGCTCGGCATACAGCGCGAGCACGCCCTGGTTGGTCTCATCCAATTCGGCACGCAGCGCATCGGCTTCCAGTCGCAGCCGCTGCAGTTCCTCATCGTGGGGGGTGACGCTCAATGCAGATCTCCAAGACGCAGGGCAACAATGCCGGCGTCATCCCGGCCACGATCGAAATCACGCTGCAGCACCGCCACGATCACCGCCGGATGGCGGTGGAACAAGCCGGGGTAGTCACGCAGGCTCCAACGCGCCTGTAGTCCATCGCTGTGCATGACCAGCAGCGTGCCTGTGGCCGCGTGAAAATGGAATGGTTGTGCCTTGCGGTACTGCACCCCGACGATCCCCGGGTGCGAGGCCAGCCCACGCGAACCGGTAGGCTCGCACAGGCTGGCGGCGATATTGCCGATACCGGCGAACTCGACCTGGCCGGTGGCCACCTCCACACAGGCCACCGCCGCGGCGCCCCCCCGGGTGCCGGACATGCCGGCGTGCAGCACCCCGATCAACGCCGGGGCGCCGCGCGCGGCAGCATGCGCGACCGCGTCCACGCCCGCCCACGCAGCATCGGCCGCGGGAAGTCCATGGCCGAGGCCATCGATCACGGTGACAGAGAAGGTCTGCGCATCTGCGCGCAGATGCCACGCGTCGCCACAGGCAATCTCGTGGCGCATCGGAAGGCGCAGCGCACCGTAGGCGATATCGATATCACGCGGCGCGCGGCTGGCGTAGATCCGCGCGACCACCACCGCCCCCTTGGCATCGGACCACGCATCGAGCACGCTGGCCTGGCGCTGGATCGCGCCGAGCCCGAGGCCCTGGGTGCCGCCGGTTGAGTAGCCGTCTGGAAGACAGTCGGCCAGGGAAAAGCCCGGGCCGCCATCCACGGTGCACAGCTCCACACCGTTACCGCCGCGGCCACAGACCATGGACAGGTACATACGGCCGCCGCGCCCATGTTTGAGCACGTTGGTGGCCATTTCAGTGGCCACCAGCGCCGCGCGGCCGGCATCCATGTCATCCAGGCCGACATGATCGGCCAGCGCCAACGCTTCGCGCCGGGCCTGTCCAACCTGCGAGGTTTCTTCGACCACCACGACCCGCGTTACCTGGCCGGCGAAGTTCAGCTCCATTTGGTGATCGTGATGCGGGTGCCCTGCCCGGGTGCACTCTCCAGTTCGAATTCATCCACCAGCCGGCGCGAGCCGGACAGCCCCAGGCCCATGCCCGAACCGGACGACCAGCCATCGGTCAGCGCCTGCGCCACATCCGGAATGCCCGGGCCGTTGTCGGCGAAGACCAGCCGCACGCCCTTGCGCAGGCCCTTCTCCACCACGTCCCAGTCCATCGTCCCGCCACCCCCGTAGATCACGGCGTTGCGTGCCAACTCACTGGCGGCAGTGACCAGTTTGGTTTGATCGATCAGGCGCAGCTTGCAGGCCACGCACACCTGGCGCGCGGCCTGGCGGGCCAGCACGACATCCTGCTCGATGCGGATCGGCAACGAACCACGGGTGGCACTCATGAGGCCGCTTCGTCTTCGTCGGTGCGCTGCAATAGCTTCATGCCGCGCTCCACATTCAGCGCGGTGCGCACGCCACTGAGGGTGAGGCCGAGCTCCACCAGCGTGATCGCCACCGCCGGCTGCATGCCCACCACCACGGTGGTGGCATCCATGATCCGGGCCAGCGACGAAATGGTGGCGATCATGCGGCCGATGAACGAATCGACGATATCCAGCGCGGAAATGTCGATCAGCACGCCGCGTGCGGAAGTGCTGCGGATCTTTTCGGTGAGGTCATCCTGCAGGGTCAGCGCGAGCTGATCGTGCATGTCCACCTGGATGGTCACCAGCAGCAGATCGCCCATCTGCAGGATCGGGATGCGCTCCATCTCAGCGGGCGGTCCGGGTCACGGTCTGGCCGGTGCGCTTGAGCGCGAGGGCCAGTGCGTCGGCCAGGTTGGCCTTGGTCACGATGCCCTGCAGGTCCAGCCCCAGGTGCACGATGGTCTGCGCGATCTGCGGCCGCACGCCACTGATGATCGCATCGGCGCCCATCAGGCGGATCGCGGTAACGGTCTTGAGCAGGTGCTGGGCCACCAGCGTGTCCACGGTGGGCACACCGGTGATATCGATGATGGCGATTTCCGAACCGGTATCGACGATGCGCTGCAGCAGCGATTCCATCACCACCTGGGTGCGCTGCGAGTCCAGCGTGCCGATCATCGGCAGCGCCAGCACGCCTTCCCACAGCTTCACCACCGGCGTGGACAGTTCCAGCATTTCTTCCTGTTGGCGCTGGATCACGTCTTCGCGCGTCTTCTGGAACACGCTGACCGTATGCAGGCCCAGCTGGTCGATCAGCTCGGAGAGCGCCCACAACTGGTTGCCCAGCTGCGCTGGATCATCCGCGTAGCCCTGCTGGATCAATTCAAACAGCGGGCGCTTGAGCGAGAAGATGAAGCTGGCGGTCTCCGACGAATTGAACCCCTTCAGCACGCGCTCGCGGGAAAGCTCTTCCAGGAAGCGGCGGATGTCCTGCCACTCCACGCGTGCGATCGAGCTGACGTCGGTGGCCGACACCGCCTCGAGGAACAGGCGCCAGAACTCGCGAACCTGGGTGTCCAGCTCGCGGGACGACAGCCGGCCGTCCTGCGCCTGGCTGGAACCGGCCAGATTGCCGGCCCACGCGGCCAGCAGGGGCTCCTGATGGCTGCGAATGAGATCGATCGTGCGCTGCTGCAAAGCCGCCATGTAAAGGGTCCTGAAAAGAAGGGATACACCGGGTGGGCTGGCGACCCATCACCGATATGAATGGGGGTCGCAATCATCAAAGCTTAAATGAATTCAGGAAGATTGGGCATGACGGCAGATGCCGATGGCGTGAAGGCTCCGTACACCTCCCTGACTGATTCAGATTACTGCGATCGGCGGTGTCACAGCGTCCCTCCATGGGCGTCCCGCCACAACGCATCAAGCCGCCCGAAGGCGGCCTGATGGTGGAGCGGTCAGCGCAGCAGCGCGAACAGGAGCAGCAGCGGAATCGGAATGCCGAGCATCCACAGCAGAATGTACTTCATGGTGTTTCCTCCCTTGGGATGATCAGGTTCACAGGTCGCGGCGACGGCCGCCCCAGGTGGCACTCAGGCTGGCAATGAAGGCACCGATCAGCAGCGTGATGAACAGCCACAGCGCAGCGTAAGCGGTGGCCTTGCGGGCATCGTCTGCCGCCTGCTTGGCCTGCTGCTTGGCGTTGTCCAGCGCCGCACGCAAGCGGGTCTGCACATCGGTCACGCGGGCCTGCGCTTCGGCCTGGCTCATGCCGGTCTGTGCCGCCACCAGCTGACCCAGGTACTGCGTATCGGCCGGGTCCATGGTGTCGGACTTGAGGCTGTTGACGATGATGCGGTTGACCTCGGTACGCACCTCACGGCTGTCCGGACGGCGGTCTGCACCCGGCATCGGGCGCGGCGGCGGCGGTGCGCCGTTGACCGGCGGTGCCGGCGGTGCCGCTGCATCGGCCGGACCGGCCAGCGGCGCGGGCTGCGCTGCGGTCGGGTTGGCGCGGAACAGCGAATCCACCCAGTACTGCACATCACCCTGGTCACTGCCCATGGCGGCCGAGCCCGCACCCGCGGCGGCGATACCACCGGCAGTGGAAGCTGCCGCACCTGCGGTGGCACCCGCCACCTTGGCACCGGCACCGAGAATGCCACCGATCGCAGAGGTCAGCAGCGCGGCCGTCAGCAGCGTGGCCACGGCCCACGACACGAAACCATGTGCGGTATCGCGGAAGTAGGTTTCATCGCCATGCAGATTGCTCCACTTCGTGCGCAGGCGACCGGCCAGATAACCACCCAGGCCGGAGGCCGCGATGGCGGTGAAGGTCAGCCATGCAATGCTGGACCAGCCGAAGGTCTCGGCCGTCACGCCTTCAAACGACCACGGCGAGACTGACGACAGGCCCAGGCCCACGCCGAGAATCACCAGGATCAACGAAAGCGCGGCCGCAGCAATCGCACCGGCCAGGATCGCGCCCCAGGACACGGCGCTGTCGCGCGGAAGATCCACCACCGGCGGTGGGGTGACCACGGCCACGGTCGCCGCAGCGACGGGCTCGGGGTGGGCGTAATCGCCTCGGGTATTCATAGCGTATGGCACTCCTTTTCATGCGCTGCGGACGCAGCTCGCATCGGCAGGCTGCGCTTCAGCTCGTGAAATATGCGAGACGCTGAAAACAAGACGGTGTGGATATCAGGCCTGATCAGACCCGCCGACCGAGCAGCATGATCACACCCACCAGCCCACCCAGCGCACCGACAGCGGCCAGTTCGATGGACGGCTCACGCAGCCGCAATGCCATCACCATGCACAGCGCGCCCAATCCGATGATCACCGCGCCGATGGCGGCCGCACGCGCGGAGCCATAGAAGTGCGTGCGGCGGATCGGTTCGCTGACCGCCGGCTGCTGGCGTTGCCAGGTCGCCAGCGCCTGCTCGAATTCGCGCAGCAAGCGATCTCGGCTCTGCAGATCGGCCGCACTTACCATCAGTGTCGCCCGGCCCGGCCGCACCAGTTTCAGATAGTCATCGGTGCCCCAGCTGGACAGCTCATCGAAGGGCACCGCATCGTGCCGCGAGAACATCAAACCGTCGGGCAGGACCATCACTTCGTTGCGCGTCGGGAACCCCTGGAAGGCCAGCAACGGCGGCAGCACCAGGCACAGCATCGCCACCACGATGGCGACGCCCACCGGGCCGCGATTGAGCACGATGAACATGAAACTGCCCGCCGCCAACGCGAATGCGAGCGGCACTGCCAGCTGGTGCCAGCGGGTGTAGACCGAGACCTGGATACCTTCCCTTGGCTTCACGATGAACTCCCTCCTTTATCGGCCCGCGGCCGAACGGCTCAGGCCACCATGGTCTTCGATGTCGTGCACAGCGGCAAATCCGCTGATGTCAAAACGGTTATCAGCCTGCCATCGTCGCGCCGGTGAATATGCTGATGAACATGCGTTCCAAGCCGCGATGAACTTTTACGACATTCACGTGGCAATAATCCAATCACGCCATCGATGGCACGTGACCGGCCAGGGATGGCCTTTCAGCGGATGCAGTGGAACGGGGGCTGCATCGCCGGCGACTTGGCGCGTCCAAGGGGATTATCTGGAAGCACTCTCATGACACTGGCATTATCCGGTCGCGTTCTCGCGGCCCTGTTCCTGGCCTCAAGCCTGTCCTTCGCCGCATCGGCGGCGACCAAGGCACCCTTTCCTGCCGAAGGCGTCTGGCGCGGCGAATTCACCATCGATGGCGACCCCATCCCCTTCAATTTCGAAGTGAAGGGCAAGCGCGCGCAGGACGCGACCTTCACCCTGCTCAACGGCACGCGCACCGACAGATTCAAGGTCACCCCGCGCGAAGACGGCATCTTCTCGGTGCGGATGAATACCTACGATGCGGTGCTGGAAGGCAACGTTTCCGAGGATGGCAAGCACCTCGTTGGCCAGTACAAGGACCTGGTCCCCAGCCGCAACGGGGCGCGCAACCTTGCCTTTACTGCCGAACAGGGCGCGGCGTGGCGCTTCGTCAAGCCCGGCCAGGATGAGACGCCGGCGGCGGACCTCAGCGGCAAATGGGCGGTGCAGACCATCGACAAGGCCGCCCGCCAGGACAAACGCAACCAGGTGGCCCTGCTCAAGCAGGAGGGCAATCGCCTCTCCGGCGTGTTCATGACCGTCGTCGGCGATACCCGCGAACTGGAAGGCACCGTGCAGGGCAATCGCTTCTATCTGTCCGGCTTCAGTGGGCCGAGCCCGCTGCTGATCCGCGGCACGATCGATGAGGACGGCAACATCCAGGGCGCATTCGGCAGCGGCATCTACAACGTGGTGAAGTTCGAGGCCGAGAAGAGCGACAGGGTGGAGCTGCCCGATCCGTACAAGCTCACCTTCCTCAAGGATGGCCAGGAGCGCATCGATTTCAGCTTCCCCGATCTGCAGGGCAAGCAGGTCTCGCTGCAGGACGACAAGTACCGCGGCAAGGTCGTCATCGTCGAAGTGATCGGCACCTGGTGCCCGAACTGCACCGACCAGACCTACTTCCTGGCGCCGTGGTTCAAGCAGAACCAGCACCGGGGCGTGGAAGCGGTGGCGGTCGCCTTCGAGCAGGAAGACAACTTCGATTACTTCAAGAAGACCCTGACCACCTTCAAGGATTACTTCGACATCCGCTACGACATCGTGTTCGGCGGCATCGCCGACAAGAAAGTCGCTACCGAGAAACTGAAGGGCCTCAATTACATGGCCGCCTTCCCCACCACGATCATCATCGGCCGTGACGGCAAGGTTCGGGAGATCTACACCGGTTACACCGGTACGGTGACCGGCGAGTATCACCAGGATTACGTGGCCCGTTTCAACAGCCTGCTCGATGGGCTGATTGCCGAGCCCGATCCGTATGCGGCAAGCGCCTCGACCGCGTCCACAACGCCGGGACTGGCCATCGCCCCGTAACCCTCCGCGGCGGCCGGCATGCCCGGCCGCCGCGGCCCTCCCTCCTGCGTTGCACGCCCGTACGGCCTCCCCGCGATGCCGCGGGCGGCTGCGCGCCTCGACAAAGAGACCCGCCCCATGCGCACGACCCTTCTGTTGGCCCTGCTCACTGCCGCCACCGCACCCGCCGCAGCGATCGCCGCCCCGGTGACCTACCAGCTCGACCCCACCCACACCGATGTCCTGTTCACCTGGAACCACAACGGGTTCTCCTTCCCGACCGGCCGCGCGGCGATCAGCAGCGGCACGCTCATCTACGACGCGGCCAAACCCACGGCGTCGCAGGTGCAGGTGGAGCTGCCGCTGGCCGAGCTGGCCACCCACGTGCCCAAGCTCGACGAGATCGTCAAGAGTGACAAGCTGTTCGACGTCGCCAAGTTCCCGCAGGCCACGTTCCGCAGCACCTCGGTCAGCACGCAGGGGAGCGGCCGCCTGAAGATCACCGGCGACCTGACCCTGCACGGTGTCACCCGCCCGGTCGTACTCGATGCCACCCTCAACAAGCTCGGCGAGCATCCCAGCCGCAAGGTGCCCACGATCGGCTTCAATGCCACGGCCGTGATCCGCCGCAGCGAGTTCGGCCTGGACGCATTCCTGCCCAACATCGCCGATGAGGTACAGCTGCGCATCACCACCGAGGCGCAGGGGGCGAAGGAGTGAGGCACGGCATCCTCACCCTGGGGGTCGCGCTGCTGCTGAGCACTGGCAGCGCGATCGCTTCCGATACGCCGAAGGTCGTCGCCCTCGATCCCCGGCTGGAGGCGCAAGCGGACGGGTCGCGCGAGCTGGTCATCGACGCCCGCATTGAGCCGGGTTGGATCCTGTACGCCTCGGACTTCGAGCAACCGCAGATCGGCCCGCGCGCGGCGCGCGTGACCCTGGCGGACCCGGCTCAGCCGCATGGCCCGCTGCGCTCGGTGGATGCGCGCGAAGGCCACGGCCGCAGTTTCGCCGGCGACTACCGCTACACCTACTTCAGCGAGCGGGGGCAGCTGCGCCTGCCCGTCGCGGCGGGCAGCACGCCGGTGACCGGCACCCTGCGCGCGCAGGTCTGCTTTGAGCAGAGCGGGCTGTGCGAGCTGGTCCAGCAGGAGATCGCCGCGCGTTGAGCGCGGCATCGTCATGCCCCGTCGCGTCCGTCCCCTCGCCCTGCTGGCCGCGCTGATCGGCGGTGCCGTGCTGGCCCCGGTGTTTTCCGCCGATGCACCGACCTACGACGGCGATCTGTCCGACAACCCCCGCGCCCAGCTGGGTCGCCAGCTCTTCTTCGATCCCATCCTCTCGCGTGACCGAACGGTCTCGTGCGCCAGCTGCCACCAGCCCGCCCGCGCGTTTGCCGATGACCGCGCGCTCAGCCTGGGGGTGGAAGGCCGCCTGGGCACCCGCAACACGCCGAGCGTGATGAACAGTGCCGGGCGCACCCGCTTCTTCTGGGATGGCCGCAGCGAAACCCTGGAAGAACAGGCCCTGGCCCCGATCGCCAACCCGCTGGAAATGGACCTGCCGGTGGATGACGCCGTGGCCCGGCTGCTTGCCGACCCGGCGTGGGTGGCACGTTTCCAGGATACCTATCGTGCCGCCCCCAGCCCGCGCACGCTGGGGCGCGCCCTCGCCGCCTACCAGAAGACCCTCAACACCGTGGAAAGCCCTTACGACCGTTACGCACTCGGCCAGGAAGACGCGATCAGCGACGCGGCCAAACGCGGCCGTCTGTTGTTCATCACCAAGGCACAGTGCGTGAGCTGCCACGCCGGCGAGGATTTCACCTCGGACCGCTTCAAGAACATCGGCATCTACAACGGCCGTGAGTTCAACGACGAGGGCCGCGGCGGCGTCACCGGCGACCCTGCGCAGAAGGGTGAGTTCAAGGTGCCCGGCCTGCGCAACGTCGCGTTGACGGCGCCCTACATGCATAACGGCATGTTCAAGACGCTGCGCGAGGTGATCGTGTATTACGACGACCCCGGCAAGGTGATCCCCGATTCGATCGGACGCGATGCGCAGCTGCGCGACCCGCTGCATCTGACCGAAGCGGAGATCGACGACATCGAGCAGTTCCTGCACACCCTCACCGACGATCGCTTCGCATCGCGCGCGACGTCCTCGACGGCCTCGCCTCCATGACCTCTCCTGCTTCGCGTCCTCCAGCGCTGCTGGCCGCCATGCTGATGATGGCGCTGCCCATGGCAGTGCTCGCCGGGCCCCCGCCCGCCGCCACGCCCACCCACCACGCGGCACCCGCCCTGCACTGGACCGACCTGGACGGCGCCCCTGCCACGCTGGCGCAATGGCGCGGCCGTCCGGTGCTGCTGAACTACTGGGCCAGCTGGTGCGGTCCGTGCCTGAAGGAACTTCCGGACCTGCAGCGCTTCTCGCACGCGCAGGCCCCGTTGCCGACGGGCGTGCATGTCGTCGGCGTCGCACTGGATGACGTCGCGGCCGCCAGGGCTCTGCGCGACCAGCTGCAGCTCACCTACCCGCAACTGGTGGAGAGCGACGGCCCACCCGGCACCGCCGCCGCCTTCGGCAACCGCATCGGCACGCTGCCGTTCTCGGTGCTGATCGATGCGCACGGCAATGTCCTGCAGGTCCACAACGGGCCCTTGCATCCGGCCGATCTCGCCCGCTGGGCCGCTGCCGCGGGCGTCGCGCCGTGATCCGCACCGCCCGCATTGCGGCCACGGCCGCTGCCGCTGCAACGCGCTGTTGCCCGGGTCCGCTGCGCCAACGTGCCGGCTGACCCGCCCGTCCCGGCACCGCCTGCCTGCCCGCACGCCTGCCCGCCGCATGCCCTGCCGCATCGCGGCCCACCTACTCTCTGGGGATCCTCCATGCTGTCCACGCACCATCGCCTGCCGTTGGTTGTCGCCGTTCTGTCCGCACTCTCCCTGCCCGTCGCCGCGCACGGCGCACCCGAGGTGGAGGTCGCCACCAGCACGAGTACCGCCACGCTGGATACCGTCACCGTGACCGGAACGCGCGCCCAGGGCCGCACCGTGCGCGAAAGCGCGGCGCCGATCGATGTGCTGTCGGCCGAAGACATCCGCGCGGCCAACGCGACCAGCCTGCTGGATGCGCTCAACACCACCGTGCCGAGCTTCAACCTGCCGCTGGAAACCGGCGATCTCAACAGCATGGTGCGCGCCGGACAGCTGCGCGGCCTGAATTCCAGCCACGTGCTCGTACTGGTGGACGGCAAGCGCCGGCACGCCACTGCACTGCTGGGCGCCGGTGGCTTCGGGGGCGCCGCACCCGCCGATCTGGCCCTCATCCCTACCGGGGCGATCGCGCGCATCGAAGTGCTGCGCGACGGTGCATCGGCGATCTACGGTTCGGACGCCATCGCCGGCGTGATCAACATCGTCACCAACACGTCTGCCCGCGGCGGCAACGTCTCCTACCGCGACGGCACCTATTTCGCGGGCGATGGCCGCTCGCGCGTGGTGCAGGCCGATGCCGGGTTCGGCATCGGCGACGGCGGCCATCTGCACCTGGCCGCGCAGCTGGATGACCAGCAAGCCACCAACTACACCAGCCCCGCACAGGATACCTTCCTGTACTACTTTCCGCGCAACGCCGCGGGCAATCCGATCCGCCCCGGTGGCAACCAGGCCAGCAACCCGACACTGCCCCCGGGTGCCACACCCGATCCGCGCGAGGCCACGCGCGACAACAATGCCTGGCGCAACCGGGGCATCCGCGCGTTCCGCACGAAGACCGCCACGGCCAATGCCAGCATTCCACTGGCGGCCACGGTAGAGGCCTACGGGCTGTTGACCCTGGCACAGCGCGACGCCTGGGCACCACAGAACTTCCGCCAGCCGCTGCGCAATGAAGTGGTTCGGGCCATCGATCCGGATGGCTTCGCCCCGACCGAGCACATCGACGAGAACGACGGCGCGCTCACGCTGGGGGTACGCGGCCAGGCCGGCGAGTGGGATTGGGACCTGAGCAGCGGCTACGGGCGCGATGCGATGGACATCAACCTGCACAACAGCATCAACCCCACCTACGGCCTGGACAGCCAGACCGATTTCTATATCGGCGACCTGCGCTACAGCGCCTGGACCCACAACCTAGATGTGCGCCGCCAGCTGCAGACGGCGTGGCTGGCCGCGCCACTGGAACTCAGTGCAGGCGCGGAGTACCGCGATGAGCGCTATCGGATCGGCGCGGGCGATGTGCAGTCCTACACCCATGGCGGGCAGCGCGTGCTGGACGGCCCCTACGCGGGCACGGTGCTGGGCATCGGCCTGGGCGGCTCGCAGGCGCTGCCCGGCTACCGGCCGGAAGACGCGGTGGATGTCAGCCGCAACAGCGGCGCGGTGTACGTCGGCGTCGCGGCCGACCTGGGCTCGCGCTGGCGGGTGGACCTGGCGGGCCGGCATGAGCGTTACTCAGATTTCGGCAGCGAGACCACCGGCCGCCTGTCCACCCGCTTTGCGCTGCATCCCCGGCTCGCCCTGCGCGGCACGATCAGCAACGGCTTCCAGGCACCTTCGCTGGCTGCGCAGGCGTACCGCAACACCTCCAATGGCAATTTCTACACCGACCACATCCTGCAGGCCGGCTCGCCGCAGGCCATCGCGCTGGGCGCGCAGCCGTTGCGCCCGGAAACTTCGCGCAGCCTCAGCCTGGGCGTCGTGGCCGAGCCCTGGCAGGGCGCGTCGCTGACCGTGGATGCCTACCGCATCGATGTGGATGATCGCATCGCACTGTCCACCACCTTCCGCGAGGGGCTGTATCCCGGCTCCGGTGCGCTGGTCACCGCGGTGGGCCTCGGCGCGCAGGATGGGGTGCGCTACTTCATCAATGCCGCCGATACGCGCACCGAAGGTGTGGAGGCCACGCTCGAAGGCCGCGTCGATCTTGGCCGCGGCGGCGCCCTGCGCTGGACCCTGGCCAGCAGCCACACCCGCGCGGAGATCACCGGGCTGGCCCCCACACCCGCGGTGCTGGCCGCCTTCAATGTGCCGGTGTTCAGCACCGGATCGCAGAACGAGCTGCTGTACAAGGCGCCGAAGTCCCGGCAGGTGCTGGGCCTTGACTGGAGCCTGGGCCGCTATCGCGTCGGGCTGCGCCAGAGCCGCTACGGCAACATCCAACGCTATGGGTCGCCGACCACGGTGGCCAGCAGTGGGCCTTATGCGGGCCAGGCCGAGATCGCCTACGACATCGGCGGCCTCTGGATCACCGATCTGCAACTGGGCGCCACCCTGCCCGGCGGCTGGGACGTGGCACTGAACGCCAACAACGTGTTCGACCGCAAGGTCACGCAACTGCCCGAGCCGCTGCTGGCGGCGAACGAGTACTACCGCTACGCCAATGGGGGTCCAATCGATGGCTCCGGTGGGCTCTGGTCAGCCACCCTCCGTTACCGCTGGGACTGATCCGCGCGCAGCGCAAGGAACACCGTCGCATCCTCACAAATCAGGACGATCGCCTATGCAAAAATAAGGGAACTGTGGCACACCGCGTCGCAGGTGACGGTGTGTGCTCCTGAACGACCAGGTGCCGCCGTGCCCTTTGGGCGGTGTCCAGCACTGGTAAAGATCAGGAGTCAATGAATGTCCTCGAGGAATTCCGGCGCAAGCGCCTTGGATCTGTCCAGCTGCGCGCGTGAGCCGATCCGTACCCCCGGCGCGATCCAGCCCTACGGATTGATCCTGGTCCTCGACCACCCGACATTGACCGTCAACGCCCGCGCCGTCGCGCGGCCGGAGCTCATCGAGGCGCTCGGCGATCCGCTCGGGCAACCCCTTGACACCGTGCTCGGCGGTACGCTGGCCCACTGCAGACCGCTGCTGGAAGCCCTGGAGCAAGGCGCCTCGCACTTCCTCGGCGCGCATGCTGTGGGCACCGCAGGCCACCACCACACCGTGGCCCACCGCATCGGCGGTGACATCATCATCGAGCTGGAAGCCCCGGTGGCGGGCGAGCCGGGCTCGCTGGAAGACCTATATCCCTCAATCCGGCGCTTCATGGCCGCGATCGAGCGTGCGCCGACCGCCCAGGCGCTGTGTGAGATCGCCGCGGCGCATATCCGCGAGCTGACCGGCTTCGACCGCACGATGATCTACCAGTTCGACAAGGACTGGAACGGCGCAGTGGTGGCCGAGGACCGCAATGACGTGCTGCCCTCCTACCTGGACCTGCGCTTCCCGGAATCGGATATCCCCGCCCAGGCGCGTGAACTGTACCGGCAGAACCGGGTCCGCTTGATCGCCGACAGCCAGTACACCCCGGTGCCGCTGGTGCGGGTGCCGGCCATCGCCGACGCGCCGCCGACCGACCTCGGCCCGGCCATGCTGCGCAGCGTCTCCCCGGTGCATCTGCAGTACATGCGCAACATGGGGACGGGCGCATCGATGTCGGTCTCGGTGCTTTCCGAAGGTGAGCTGTGGGGCCTGATTTCCTGCCACAACCAGCGCGCGCGCCGGGTGCCGTACCACGTGCGCACGGCCTGCGAGTTCATCGGCCAGATCCTGTCGCTGCAGATTTCGCTGAAGCAGCGTGCGGTGCTGGTCGAAGAGCGGATCGCACGCCGCGCCATCCAGGTCCGGCTGCTAGGCAGGATGGCCGGCGATGCCGACTTCATGGCCGCCCTTGGCCGCGACCAGGGCAGCCTGCTCGCGTTGACCCAGTCCACCGGCGCGGCGATCGTCCACCGTGGCGAGTGCATCCTGCACGGCGAATGCCCCGGCCAGCGCCAGGTGATGCAGCTGGTGCAATGGCTGACCGCACAGCAGATCGAGGGCGACATCTTCTGCACCGACACGTTGCCGCTCGACTGGAAGGAGGCCGCAGCCTTCGCCGGCGTGGCCAGCGGCGTGCTGGCCATCTCCATTTCGCAGATCCACGACAGCTTCGTGATCTGGTTCCGGCCCGAAGTCGTCCGCACCGTGCGCTGGGGCGGCGATCCGCGCAAGGAAGACACCGGACAGCCGCTATCGCCGCGCACCTCCTTCGAAGGCTGGAAGCAGACCGTGCGCGAGCAGTCGTTGCCCTGGAACGAGGTGGACCGTGATGCCTCGCTCGAACTGCGCACCGCGATCGTGGACATCGTGCTGCGCAAGGCCGAGGAAATGGCCGCGTTGAATGAACAGCTGCTGCGCAGCAACAAGGAGCTCGAAGCGTTCTCCTATTCGGTCAGCCACGACCTGCGCGCGCCGTTCCGGCACATCGTCGGCTACTCGGAACTGCTCTGGTCATCGGCGGGAGAGAGATTGAACGATTCAGAAAAGAGATTCCTCGAGACCATCGTGGAGTCGGCAAAATCGGCAGGGACGCTGGTCGATGACCTGCTCAGCTTTTCGCAGATGGGCCGCTCGACGATGGGCCAGATCGCGATGGACATGACCGCTCTGGTGGATGACGTGCGCCACAAGCTCGACATGGAATACACCGGCCGCGCTATCGACTGGCAGATCGCGACGCTGCCCAAGGTGCTGGCCGACCCCGGCATGCTGCGGCTGGTGTGGCAGAACCTGCTGTCCAACGCCATCAAATTCACCCGTGACACCCCGGAGCCACGCATCGAGGTGGGTCACGAACGCCATGACACGGAGGACATCTTCTTCGTGAAAGACAACGGCTGCGGTTTCGACATGCGCTATGTGGACAAACTGTTCGGTGTGTTCCAGCGGCTGCATCACGTCGATGAGTACGAAGGCACCGGCATCGGCCTGGCCAACGTGCACCGCATCATCACCCGCCATGGCGGCCGGACCTGGGCCAACGGCCAGGTCGGCGCCGGCGCCACCTTCTATTTCACCATCCCCTTTGTTACTGGAGACCACCTATGAGAGATCTGCGACCGATCCTGCTCGTAGAAGACAACCCGAAAGACGCTGAATTGACCCTGGCGGCGCTATCGCGCTGCCAGCTGCTCAACGACGTGACCCATGTGCGCGACGGCGTGGAAGCGCTGGAATATCTGCGCTGCCAGGGGCCTTACGAGGGAGCCATGCACGGCGGGCCCGTGGTCGTGCTGCTGGACCTGAAGCTGCCCAAGCTCAATGGCCTGGAAGTGCTCAAGGAAATCCGCAGCGACCGCGCGCTGAGCAGCACCCCAGTGGTGATGCTGACCTCCTCGCGCGAAGAGCAGGACCTGATCCGCAGCTACGAACTGGGCGTCAACGCCTTCGTGGTCAAGCCGGTGGACTTCAAGGAGTTCCTTGAAGCGATCCAGGGGCTGGGCATGTTCTGGGGCATCACCAACCAGCCGCCACCGCACGGCACCCTGTTCGGCGGGAAGAGTAGACACGATGGCTGAGGCTGCCACAGGAAGGACCATCAGGATCCTGATGGTCGAAGACAGTGCACTTGATGCAGAACTGATCACCGCGCAGCTGCAACGCGCCGGCGTGCCGTTCACGGCCGAGCGCACCTGGTCACACCAGGGCATGCTCGATGCCCTGACCGCCAACGCGTTCGATGTGATCCTGGCCGACCACGTCCTGCCGGGCTTCGATGGCGACGCCGCGCTCGCCCTGGCCAGCGAAATCGCCCCCCAGATTCCCTTCATCTTCGTCTCCGGCACGCTCACCGAAGAACTCGCAGTGCAGGCGCTCAAGCGCGGTGCGCGCGATTACGTGGTCAAGTCACGCCTGCAGCGCCTGCCCGATGCCGTGCTCAGGGCTATCGGCGAAGCGCAGGAGCGCCGCCGGCTGCAGCGCGTGGAGGCCGAGCTGCAGGACAGCCACCAGCGGCTGCGGCTGATCACCGATTCGCTGCCGGCGCTGATCGCCTACTTCGGTCACGACCATCGCTACCGCTTCGCCAACAACGCCTATGTCGAGTGGCACGGCCGTACGCCGGAAAGCCTGATCGGCCGGCATACCCGCGAGGTGATCGGCGAGGACACCTTCAACAGCATCCAGCAGCACCTGGAGCGGGTCCTGCTCGGCGAAAAGGTGAGCTTCGACCTGCTCTCGCTGCGCAGCGACGGTACGCCCCGCCACGCACAGGTGGACTGCGTGCCCGAGCTGGCGCCGGATGGCGCGGTGCTGGGCTATTACGCCATGGCGCGCGACATCAGCGAGCTCAAGCACGCGCAGGCGCTGCTCAGGGCCAACAACGAATCCCTGGAACGCCAGGTCGACGAGCGGACCTCGGCGCTGCACCGCAGTGAAAGCCGGCTGCAGGCGCTGTTCGAATCCAGTTTCCAGCACCAGAACCTGCTGACCCTGGATGGTCACATCATCGACACCAATTCGGCGTCGCTGGCGGCCATCCTCGCCAACAAGGAAGACGTCCGCGGCAGCCTCTACTGCGAGTCTGCCTGGTTCGCCGATACCCCCGGGGTACCTGGCGTGGTCTGCACGGCCATTCTCGAGGCGGCGGCCGGCACCGCCTCTCGTCATGAGCTGGCGCTGCGCCTGCCCACCGGCAAGCGGACCTTCGATTTTTCCTTCCGCCCGCTGTTCGATCACCAGGCGCGGATCACCGCCGTGGTCTCCGAGGCGGTGGAAACCACCGCGCGGCGGCAGGCCGAAGAGGCGCTGCGGCACAGCCAGAAGATCGAGGCCGTCGGCCAGCTGACCGGCGGGATCGCGCACGATTTCAACAACATCCTGACCGTGATCGCCGGCAACATCGAATACGCCAAGATGTTGACCGACCGCCTGGGTGACGCTGCAGGCAATTCATCGCGCTCGCTGGACAACGCGATGAAGGGCGTGATGCGCGCGGCCAATGTCACCCAGCGCCTGCTGGCGTTCTCGCGCCGCCAGCCGCTGAAGAACATGCCGGTGGACCTGAACGAAGAGATGCGCGGCATGCAGGACATGCTCAAGCGGTCGCTCGGCGAGCTTGTGCAGATCGACATGCTGCATAGCCCGGATATCTGGTGCGTGGAGATCGATCCGAGCCAGCTGGAGGCCTCCATCCTCAACCTGGCCGTCAATGCCCGCGATGCCATGCCCGAGGGCGGCCGCCTGACGATCGAGATCGACAACATCCACCTGGACAAGGATTACGCGGCGCAGCACCCGGATGTCCCGCCTGGGCAGTACGCCATGATCCGCGTGCGCGACAGTGGCCAGGGCATGTCGGCCGAGGTGATGGGCCGGGTGTTCGAACCGTTCTTCACCACCAAGGAGGTCGGCCGCGGCACCGGGCTGGGCCTGTCGATGGTGTACGGCTTCGCCAAGCAGTCCGGTGGCCATGTGCTGCTGGATTCCATCGAAGGCACCGGCACCACGATCACCCTGCTGTTTCCGCGCTCGGCCTCGGCCCTGCCCGGCACCCGCCAGGCCGAGGCGCAGGATGCCAACGCCTACGAGGTGGAGGAGGAGACCACGGTACTGGTGGCCGAAGACAATGACGATGTCCGCGCCTACACCGTGGATACCCTGCGCCAGCTGGGCTACCGCGTGCTCGAAGCGCATGACGGACCGTCCGCCCTGCGCCTGCTCGACCGGCCGGACGTGACCGTGGACCTGCTGTTCTCGGACATCGTGATGCCGGGCATGTCCGGCTGGGCCCTGGCCAAGCAGGCGATCGGCCAGAAACCCGGCCTGCGGGTGCTTTTCACCTCGGGCTATCCGCGCGATATCGACGCAAGTGGCACGGTCGGCCGGACCATCGCGCTGCTGGCCAAGCCGTTCACCCGCAGCGACCTGGCCCGCTCCATCCGCGCTGCCCTGCAGGACGAGAGCCCCGCCCAGGGCGGCGACACGGTGGAATGAGGCTGCGCCAGGCGGCTGCCGGCAACGGCGTCGCCCGGGCTCATGACGCTGGGCTTGCATGCGATGCACAGCGGGCTAACACGCGCGGGCGCTAAGGTGGAGATCTGTACAGGTGGCTGCACGCCACGAGGATCTCCGCCCGCAATGACCGTTGCCAGTACCCACCCGCGATGCCGCGTGCTTCTCGTCGAAGACGATGCACCCATCCGGGAGATGACCAAGGACATCCTCAACGACGATGGCTTCGAAGTCCTCGACGTTGCCGACGCCGAGGCAGCGCTGGGGTGCCTCAGGCACGACGGCCCATTCGACCTGCTGGTCTCCGATGTCGGCCTGCCGGGAATGGACGGCCGCGACCTGGCCACGATCGCCACCACCCTGCACCCGGCCATGCCCATCCTGCTGGTCACCGGCTACGCCGGCGCCGCCGGGGCGCGACCGGACTTCCTCGGCGAAGACATAAAACTGTTGCGCAAGCCCTTCACGCTCAAGCAGCTGGTGAGTTCGGTCAGGTCCCTGCTCTGAGCCCGGTCATCACCGTCACGGGCTTCCGGGCCGGCTTGCCAGCAGCGCGCGGGCGCGCCGCTCCAGTTCGGCCGTGGTGAACGGCTTGGTCAGCACCTCCATCCCCTCCTCCAGCTGCCCGGCCCCGACCGCCGCCGACGCCGCATAACCTGTGATGAACAACACGGGCAACCCGGGCCGCACCTGACGCCCCGCGTCGGCTACCTGGCGGCCGTTGAGCCCACCCGTGAGCCCGACATCGGTGATCAGCAGGTCGATGTGTTGCCCGGAGTGGAGCAGTTCGATCGCCTGGCCACCTTCCGGCGCCTGCAGCACCCGATAGCCGGCGCCGCCCAGTACCTCGCTGAGCAAGGCGCGGATCGCCGCCTCGTCTTCGACCACCAGGATCGTCCCGACGCTGGGCGTCGGTGCGGCTGGCATCTCCTGTGCAGCCTCCTCCGTCGCATTGGTCGCGGCTTCGCCGATGAAGCGCGGCAGGTACACCTCCACCGTCGTGCCCTGCCCGACCTGCGAGTCGATCCGCACCTGGCCGCCGGACTGGCGGGTGAAGCCATAGATCATCGACAGGCCCAGCCCGGTGCCCTGCCCGATCGGCTTAGTGGTGAAGAAGGGCTCGAACACCTTCTCGATCACCGCCGCCTCCATGCCGGTACCGACGTCCGTGACCGCCAGCCGCACGTAATCGCCCGGCGCGGTATCCAGCGCGGCCGCTGCCTCGGCCTGCAGCGTCACGGTCGCCGTGCTGATGGTGAGCGGGCCGCCCTCGGGCATCGCATCGCGGGCATTGATGCACAGGTTCAGCAGCGCATTCTCCATCTGCGGCACATCCACCAGCACCGCCCACGGATCCGAATCGAGCTGCGTGGCAATCGCGATCGCGGGCCCCAGCGTGCGCGAGATGATGTCCAGCATGCCGCGCACCATCGCATCGGCCACCACCGGCGTCGGCGCCAGGGTCTGCCGGCGGGAGAAGGCCAGCAGGCGCTGGGTCAGCGCGGTGGCGCGCGACGCACTGGACTGCGCCATCTCCAGGTAACGGCCGATGTCGTCATAGCGCCCCTGGTCGATGCGCAGCTCCAACAGCTCCAACCCCACCGAGATGGCAGTCAGCAGGTTGTTGAAGTCATGCGCCAGGCCGCCGGTCAACTGGCCTACGGCCTCCATTTTCTGGCTCTGCCGCAGCCGCTCTTCGGCCACCTGCAGTTCGGCACTGCGCGCCTGCACCCGCTCTTCCAGCGTCAGGGTCAGCTCACGCAACTGTTCCTCGGCCTGGCGACGCTCGGTCACGTCCGAGGCGGTGCCGAACCACTCGGTGATCTCGCCGTTGTCATCCAGCAGTGGCACAGCGCGCATCTGCACCCAGCGCACCTTGCCGTCGGGCAGCAGGCTGCGGTGCTCCAGCTCCAGTGGCTGCCGCTGCGCCATCGCGCGGGCGATGGCCTGTTCCAGCAGGGCCAGATCTTCCGGATGTACGTAGCGTTCCTTCCAGTCGGTGACCGCCGGCAGGCTGTCGTCCTGTGCCACCGGTCCAGTGGCCAGGATCTGGCGCATCTCGCGCCAGTCGGCCGTGACCGCATACAGCGACTGCGAGGAGGCGCTCACCAGCGCGCCGAGGCGTCGCTCGCTATGGGCCAGTGCATCGCTGGCGCGGCGCTCTTCTGTCCGGTCGCCCAGCACCTTGACGAAGCCCAGCGCGGCGCCATCTTCATCGCGCAGCACAGTCATGGCGCCGCTAGCCCAGAACCGCCCGCCGGATTTGCGCGCCAGCCAGCGCTCACCGCTGACCCCGCCGGATGCGATCGAGACGCTCTGGTTGTGGCGCAGGCGGTCGGCCTGGATGTCCTCCTGGGTATAGATCCGCTCCACCTTCTGGCCCAGCATCTCGGCCTCCGTCCAGCCGAAGATGTGCTCGGCACCGGCATTCCACAGGGTCACGTTGCCCTGCAGGTCCGAGGCGACGATCGCGTAGTCGCTGGCACTGTCGATGATCTGGCGATTGCGCGCCTCCACCTGGCGCATCGTGCGCTGCAGCTCGATGTGGGAGGTGACATCCAGGCCCTGCACGAACACGCCGGCAGTGCTGCCGTCTTCGCCGGCCACCGGCTGGAAGACGAGATCCAGCAGGCGCCGGGCCGATGAGGGATCGGAAGGGAACGGCGCGTCGTAGACCATCTCGCTGCCGATGTACGGCTTGCCGGTGCGGTACACCTCGTCCAGCAACGGCATGAAACCCTGGTCGACGATTTCCGGCAGCGCCTCCCGGATCGACTTGCCCAGCACGTGGCGGTTGCCGACCAGCCGCTGGTAACCCGGGTTGGCCAGCTCGACGCGGTGCTCGGGCCCACTGAGGAAGGCCATGAACATCGGCGATTTGTCGAACAGCGCGATGAGCCGCTCGTTTTCGCGGGCAAGGCGCTGTTGCGCCAGCATGGTGCCGGTCACCTCATTGGTGACGCAGAACGCACCGCCAACCGTGCCATCGTCCAGGAAGATCGGGGAGAACGAGAACGTCCACCAGGTCTCTTCGGGCACGCCCTGCCGGCTCATCGACACCGGCAGGTTCTCGTAGCGGGAAGACTCGCCCGCGAATGCGGCCTCGATCGGTGCGCGCACGGCATCCCATGCGTCCGCCCACAGTTCCTTCAGCGGTGCCCCCAGCGCCCGCTCCAGGCGTGGCCCCAGGATCGGGCTGTAGGCATCGTTGAAGAAGAACGTCAGGTCGTCGCCCCAGACCACATACATGCTCTCGGGCGAGGCGAGGATCAGGTTGATCGCGTTGCGCAGCGGCCCGGGCCAGTGGGCGATCGGGCCCACCGGCGTCCCCTGCCAGTTCCATCCACGAACCTGCTCGGCCATCGGGCCGGTGCTGCCAGGAAAACGCCGCACCCCTGAACTCATGCGCGCCGCTCCACAACGGTCGGGGCACGCGCGCCGCGCAGCCGCGCGGCAGACCAAGGAAGAACAGACATCATCGGGGCACCGAACCTTGAACTGAAGGCATCGCAGGAGCAGGACGGAACGGCAGGCAGCGCTCGGCCGGCCGGAATGGGGAGAGCAATTTAATCCACGCGGGGCAAATCCATGTCAACGCCCGGCGTCGCACCGGACCTGTACCCACGGCCAGGGATTCTCCCGCGCCACCGGCTGCGGGTACAGCACCTTGGGGGCCGCACGGCCGTCCTTCCTGCCACGTCTGCCTGCCACGCCCGGATGTGCACGCGCCCGGGACGCGCCGTTGGCGATGATGCGGCACCCTCCCCACCCCCGCCTCCGCCATGGCCAAGCCGACTGGCTCCCGTCTCGTGATCTATGCCGCCCTCGCCGGCAACCTGGCCATCGCCATCGCCAAGTTCGTCGCCGCCGGCATCTCCGGCAGCTCAGCCATGCTCAGCGAGGGCGTCCACTCGCTGGTGGATACCATCAACGAGCTGCTGCTGTTGTACGGCCTGCGCCGGGCCGAGCAGAAGCCGGACACCCTGCACCCCTTCGGCCATGGGCGCGAGCTGTATTTCTGGAGCTTTATCGTGGCGCTGCTGGTGTTCGCCGCCGGCGCCGGCGTGTCGGCCTATGAAGGCATCCAGCACATCCGCAACCCCGAGCCGGCCACCAACCATCTGATCAGCTACGTCGTGCTGGGCATCTCGCTGGTGTTCGAAGGCACCTCGTGGTGGATCGCCCTGCGCGAATTCCGCGCCACCAAGGGGTCGCTGGGCTACTTCGAGGCGTTCCGCCGCAGCAAGGATCCGTCCACGTTCACGGTGTTGCTCGAAGACAGCGCCGCCCTGCTCGGCCTGGGCTTCGCACTGGTCGGCCTGCTCGCCGCGCAGCTGCTGGACATGCCCATCCTGGATGGCGTGGCTTCGCTGTGCATCGCCGGTGTGCTGGCCGTCACCGCGTTTCTGCTCGCCCGGGAGACCAAGGGGCTGCTGGTCGGTGAGCCGGCGCACCCGAGCGTTGCCAAACGCATCCTGGCGGTCGCCAACACCGATGCCGACCTGCGTCGCGCCAATGGCGTGACCACCATGCAGATGGGCCCCGAACAGGTCGTGGCGATGCTGAGTGCGGAGTTCGAGGATGATCGGACCACGCCGCAGATCGAGGCGTGCATCACCCGGATAGAGAAGGCAGTGAAAGCCGAGTATCCGGAGCTGGTGGCGTTGTTCGTGAAGCCACAGACACCGGAAGTATTCCAGGCGCGGCGGGCTGCGTTGGCGGAGCCGCATCCGGACGCGTGATCCCAGCGCACCGCGCGCCACCTCGCCGGTGCTGCGCACGACGCCGTCACGGATGTCGTCGGATGCTCGGTCCATGCGCCGTTTCGCACAAGCCATCGCCGATATAGAGTCACTCCCCGCCGGACTTCCCATCACGCTGGCGCGGACGCTGGCGACCGCCCCGGATCACTACAACATCGCCAAGGGCAGCGTGGCCACGGTGCTGGCGCGCGACCACGACGGCTCCATCGCCGTGGCCGACATGGTGTGGGGACTGGTGCCGCGCTGGTCCAAGGAGCCAGCCACGCCCTACACGACAGTGACCGCACGGCTGGACCGCGCGCCACGCAGCCGCATCTACGCGCAGGCCTGGGCACAGCGCCCATGCGTGCTGCCCATGACCGGCTATTACAAATGGGACCGCGAGCGCCAGCCGCCGTGGCCGCTGTTCGTGCAGCGCAAGGACGGACTTGCCCTGCTCGCCGCCGGGCTCTGGGAGCATTGGGAACGCGAGGACGGCCAGCAGCTGGACAGCTTCACCGTCCTGACCGGGCCGAACCACGCGATTCCTTCCCCACTCACCCCGGATGGGCCGATCTTCATCGCACCGGCCACCGCACTGGACTGGTTGAGCGGCGCCTTCAAAACACCCGCGGCGTTGAGCGCACGGGCCTCCACGCCGGCACTGGAGGCCTATCCGGTCAGCCGCGCGTTTCGTGATCCCTCGCGCGACGATTACACACTGTTGGAGCCGGTCGATCCGGATACGCCTGCAGCAACTGCCGAACCACCGCAATGGGACGGCGATGCATGGGATGAGCGCGATACCGATGAATGACGTGCAGCGCACGTGAGCGTCAACCTTTCCGGCGCTTGAACGGATTCCGCATCAACAGCGAATTTCACCTTCGCGCCACCGCACTGCGGTCAGGGTGGAGATGCCCAGCAACACGGGCCCTCTCTCTAACTAATTGTGGAGTCAACCATGGACAAGAATCGCACTGAAGGCGCCAAGAACCAGGTCAAGGGCACCGTAAAGGAAGTCGTGGGCAAGGTCACCGGCGACAAGACGAAGGAAGTGGAAGGCAAGATCCAGAAGGGTGTCGGTGAAGTCCAGAGCGATGTGGGCAAGGCCCGCGACGACGCTCGCCGCTGAGCCTCATCCCACGGCTCTCTGACCGCATCTGCGGCAGAGGGCAGTGGGAGGTTCATCCGTACTTTTCAGCAGCCGTGTTCTTCACCGGCGTAGGCGACCCACCCTCTGAACGACAGCGCGGCATAGAACAGACCCGGCCGCTCGAAACCCGCCGCTTCCAACAAGGCAACGTCCTCCTCCGGCGACAATGCCGGCAGACGCGTCGCCATCATCTCAGCACGTGCCGTTGCCGCTTCACCGGGCAGGCCCTGTGCCGTCACGAATGCAGACCAGCGCTGGAACCATCGCAGTTTTTCATCCGGATGGTTCGGCACGCTGTGATGGGCGATGACCAGCGGGGCACCCGGCAGGAGACGACGACGCAGCTCGCGCAGCGTATGCAGCCGCGCTTGCGCTGACAGAAAATGCAGCGTCAACAGACAGGTCGCGCCATCGAACGCCCGCTCCGGCGCGCTGTCGATGTAGCCTTCAATGAGCTCAACACGGGCAGTGCTCTCCTCCCCCAGCATTCGCCTTGCCAGCCCGAGCATCTCGGCGGAGGGATCCACGCCTGTGAACCGCCACGCCGGACTCGCCTCGGCGAAGGCCTTCAATTCCATGCCACCCCCTGCCCCGAGCACCAGCACACGTCCCTGCGGCGGCACGTGCTCGGCCAGCAGAACATGGGTCATCTGGTGCAGCGCGTGGACGCCAGGCACCTGGCGCACCAGGTTGTCGGCATAGCGGGCGACGGCATCGGGATCTGAGAAGGACATGCGGGCACCGGATTCGAGGCAGCCCTTAATGTAACATCGCCAGTTACATTAAGGCCACTAATTCAGACTTCTCTGACATTTCGCACGGGTGTGTTTTCAGTAGGATCAACTCACTCAATGCGAGTGACGCCCGCCAGGACGGCTGTCATTGCCGTCACCGTGGACCGGAAATTCAGATAAGGAGCGCCTGAAGTGAATCGACACATCCTGCTATTGCTCGTGGGTGCCGCCCTCGTCCCTGCAGCCGCTGCCAGCGACGCACCCGTTCTAAAGGGTACGAAGGAGCTGCGCGACTACTGGATCTATGACCACGCGACGTCCCTTCCCCTCGCCGAAGCCGCAGGCATGGACATCATCGTGCCGCCTGAAATGAACAGACAGGCCGTTCCCTGGAACAAGACCTACGCTGTCCGGATCGACAGCACGGGCACCGTCATCAGCGCGACGTGCACGGATTGCGCGGAAGATGATCCCGTAGCACCCATCGTTGCGCGGGGCTTCTTCGTGGAGCGCTACACCCCGGCGCCTGGAAACACCCAGCGTCTCCCCGTGCAGGTCCTGCTTCCTGCCGAGTTGATTCCCCCCGCCGGCTGAGCAGGTTCAAGCACCTGCTACTCCAACAGCCCCATCAGCGAGTGATGCACCGCCACGCCGGCCAGCGCGCCCTCGCCCACTGCCAACGCGATGCTGCCCGCCATCCGGGCCGCATCGCCGCAGGCAAACACGCCCGGCACCGTGGTCTGTTTGGCCGAATCGGTGGTGATGCACCCACCATCCTTCAATTCGCAGCCCAGCTGCTCGGCCAGATCCGTGGACAGCCGCGAATGCGGCGAAATGAACAGCGCATCCACCTCCACCCGCCCCCCATCGGCGAGCACCACCGTGGCAGTGTCTTCCACGGCGCGCACGCGGGTCGCCTCAATCACGACGCCGCACGCTTCCAGCCGCCCACGCTGCGCGGCATCGATCTTCGCGGAAGCCTCGCTGCAGAACAGCGTGATGTTCCCCCAGTCGCACAGCAGCAGGGCCTGGGCCGCGCCGCCATCCTTCGCGCAGCCGATCACGCCGATGCGCCCTTCGAACACCTCGTAACCGTGGCAGTACGGGCAATGAAAAACGCTCCGGCCCCACCGTTCGCCGATGCCCTGGATGTCGGGAAGCGCGTCGGTCACCCCGTGGGCCAGAATCACTCGCTGCGCCACGAAGGCCTGGCCCGCTTCGACACTGACCTGGAAGTTTCCGTCGTCATCGATCGCCTGTGCGGACACCGCAGCACCGGTGAGCCAGGTCAGGGTGGGATAACGCAGCAGCTCTTCGCGGGCCTGAGAGGCGATCTCTGCAGGCGGCAATCCCTCCCTGCCAAGGAACCCGTGCGCCACGCGCGCATTCCGGTTGCGCGGCGCTCCCCCGTCGATGATCAGCACCTTGCGTCGGGCGCGCACCAGCTGCAGCGCGGCGGACATGCCCGCGTAGCTGCCACCGATGATGATGACGTCAAAACGGTGGGGAGGCAGATCGGTCATGGCGCTGTCCCGGCGTTCATAGAGTAGCGAATGCGGCAGCGTGCGGGAGGTGGGATCAACGCCGTGCGTGCTGCGCGTGAGTCCGGGCATCACACCCCCACACGATTCAGCAGGCACTGGATTTCAGCGTGCTATACCTCCCGGCATGGGATGCATCGCGCGTCGCACTCATCGTCTCCAGGCAGTCCACCGCATTTCGAGGCCGGGCGCCTGATCAACAGGCCACTGATCAACAGACCACTTGGGCACCGCCGTCATGTCATCCATCTTCCCCACCGATAGCCCGCGCCTGCCAAGCCTCATCGATTGCCTTGGTTTCGGGCTGCTTCCATTGAAGCGCTACCGCACGTTCTCCGGCCGCGCGAGCCGCAGGGAATTCTGGGCGTTTTCGCTGCTTGCCAGCGCTGCGCTTGGCAGCTGTTATGCCTTGATGATGTGGTCTCACAGCGCGATATGGATCCAGGTCGGCATGTCGGTGGGCGCCGTGCTGGTGCCGCTGCTGCTGCTCCCCATGATCGCCGTGACGATCCGGCGACTTCACGACATCGATGAGTCAGGCTGGCTGGCCCTGATCGTGCTGGTGCCCTTGGGGGTATTCGTGTTCTTTCCGTTGATGCTGCTCCCACCAACGCCCGGCGCCAACCGCTTTGGCTCGCGCGCCCCAGAGGATCCGCAAAGCGGTGCGTGAGATTGAGAAGCTTGGCGACGGCTTGAATTCCGGGGGCTGAAGCCGCTACGTTGTCGGTGCATTCACCAGGGAGCACCACCGATGCACGGAAGGCCGACACGACTGATAAAGGTGACCCGGGCAGGAACGCTGACGGTCGCCCTGTTCGCAGCCGCCGCTGCCGCCGCCGCTGAGCCGCCCAGCTTCTTTACCGCGCTGGATTCCTACGGCAACAACGACTACGCCGCCTGCAGCGCCACCCTGAGTGACCTGCACGCGCAAGGCATCCCCTTCCCTGACGGTGGCGACCTGCTGTTGATCGAATGTACGGCGGCGGCGGGCGACCATACCGCCGCGTTTGCGTATGTGGATGCGCTGCTGGCCAGCGGTCGGCTGCCGCTTGAGGATCTGCGCACGAAACAGCGTCCGGGCCTGAATGCGCTGCGTGCCGATCCGGCCTGGCCGGCGGTGCTGCAGCGGGTCATCGCTGAAGAAAAGAAGCACGAGGCGATACGCGATGCGCCATTACGGCAGGCCCTGCTCGCACGCGAGGCGGAGGACCAGACAGCGCAACACGCCGCCATCGACGCTGGCGGCGGCGATGCGTGGCAGCAGACGGCGCCGGTGAGCGAAGCCAATGCAACGTGGCTGAAAGCCGTGATCGCCGAGAAAGGCTGGCCAGGCATCAGGCGGGTCGGCCGCGACGGGGCCAAGGCGGCCTGGCTGATCGTGCAGCATGCCGACCATGACCCCGCGTTCCAGGCGCAGGCGTTGGCGCTGATGCAGAACGCCGCCAAGACCGGCGACGCCGACGCCGCGGATGTAGCGCTGCTGACCGACCGGGTGCTTATCGCCCAAGGCAAGCCGCAGCGCTACGGCACCCAGTTCACGAGCGCCGCCGACGGCGTGATGGAGCTTCAGCCCACCGAGGAGATGCAGACCCTGGACGCCCGGCGGCGCGCGGCGGGTCTTCAGCCCTTGGCGGCCTACAAGGCGATGCTGTCGGAGACCTACGGCAAGCCGGTGAGATAGGTTGCCGGACCACCGGCGGCAAATCGACCCGGCGTGCCGCCGCCAGTACTTCTACCTAGGCAGTGGCCCGTCTATTTTCGGGTGCCAACAGGGACCGCGATGGCGACACTGGAGCTTCAGTCCATCGAGGCGCGACCATGAGCCAGGAACTCCCCGGCAGCATCCTTCCGATTCCCGACCAGGCCTACCAGGGGCCATTGTCGTTCGACGCTAAAAAGCTCGGGGTCAAGCTTCCTCCCATCACGGCCAAGCGCCCGCCGGACGGCGCGCCCAATGTCCTGCTGATCATGTTCGACGATGTCGGCTTTGGTGCCGCCAGCGCTTTCGGCGGACCGGTGCATACGCCCACTGCCGATCGGCTGGCCAACAGCGGCCTGCGCTACACCCGCTTCCACACCACCGCCCTGTGCTCGCCCACGCGTGCCGCCCTGCTCTCCGGGCGCAACCACCACGCGGTTGCCATGGGCCACATCACCGAGACCGCCACGCCGGCTCCGGGCTATCGCTCCACCCGCCCCAACTCGGTCACGCCGCTGCCGGAAATCCTGCGCCAGAACGGCTATAACACCGCCCAGTTCGGCAAGTGCCACGAAGTGCCGGTGTGGGAGTCCGGACCGACCGGCCCGTTCGACCATTGGCCGGCCTTCAGTGGATTCGAGCGCTTCTACGGCTTCATCGGCGGTGAGACCAACCAGTGGACACCCGCGCTGGTCGACGGTGTTTCCGCCATCGAGGCACCGCTGGATCCCGACTACCACCTCATGCCGGATCTGGCCGACAAGGCCATTGACTATGTCCGGCTGCAGAAGAGCCTGACGCCGGACAAACCGTTCTTCGTGTACTTCGCGCCCGGGGCGACACACGCCCCGCACCATGTCCCCAAGGACTGGATCGCCAAGTACAAGGGCAAGTTCGATCAAGGCTGGGACGCAATGCGCACCGCCACCTTCGCGCGCCAGCGCGAGCTGGGCGTCATTCCCGCCGACGCCGTGCTCACCCCGCGCCCGGAGGGTATTCCGGCATGGGAGGACATGCCGGCTGAACTCAAGCCGATCCTCGCGCATCAGATGGAAGTCTATGCCGCCTTCCTCGAGTACGCCGACCACCACACCGGCCGCGTGATCGACGCGCTGGAGGAACTCGGCGTCCTTGATGACACGCTGGTGTACTTCATCATCGGCGACAACGGCGCCTCCGCCGAGGGCGGCATCAACGGTGCCTTCATGCTCACCACCGCCTCCAACGGAGGCGCCGAGTACGAAACCGCCGCGTTCTGGCAGCAGCACCTGGACGAGGTGGGTGGACCCACGGCCTACAACCACTACGCCGTCGGCTGGGCGCATGCCTTGTGCACGCCCTACCAGTGGACCAAGCAGGTGGCCTCGCACTATGGCGGCACGCGCAACGGCACCATCGTGCATTGGCCGGCCCGGATAACCGGCAGTGGCGAACTGCGAAGCCAGTGGCACCACGTGATCGACGTGGCGCCGACCATCCTGGACCTCGCCGGGCTGGCACAGCCGCATACGGTCAACGGTGTCACCCAGGTACCGATGCACGGCGTTTCCATGGCCTACACCTTCAACGACGCCGATGCCGATGAGCGCCACCTCACGCAGTACTTCGAGATCATGGGCAACCGCGGCATCTACCACAACGGTTGGACCGCGCAGACCAAGCACCGCACCCCCTGGGATGTGGTGGCCAAGGGCGTGGATTTTTCGCAGGACGTCTGGGAACTGTATGACACGACCAAGGACTGGACCCAGGCCGACAACCTGGCCGCCGCGCAGCCGGACAAGCTGGCCGAGCTGCAGCAGCTGTTCCTGATCGAGGCGGTTCGCCACAACGTCCTGCCGATCGACGATCGCGCCGCCGAACGCATGAATCCCGAACTTGCCGGGCGTCCCACGCTGACCACCGGCGACAGCCTGCGGCTGTACCCCGGCATGACCCGCCTGGGCGAGAACGTGGCGATCAACGTCAAGAACCGTTCCTACGCGGTAACCGCCGAGATCGAAGCGCCCGCCAGTGGCACGCTCAACGGCGTGATCGTCGCCCAGGGCGGACGCACCGGCGGCTGGTCGTTCTTTGCCGAAAACGGCAAGCTGGGCTACCACTACAACCATTGCGGACTGCTGCGGAAGACGGTGCTTTCCGAGGCCGACATCGGCACCGGCCGCCATCAGGTGCGGGTGGAATTCGCCTACGCGGGCGGCGGCATCGGGCGCGGTGGCACGGTCACCCTGTACATCGACGGGAAAGCCTCAGGTACCGGCGAGGTGGAGCGTACCCATCCGCTGTACTACTCCTTCGATGAGGGCCTGGACGTGGGCATCGACACCGGCATGCCGGTGTATGAGGGCTATGTGACCGAGCGCGGCAGGTGCAACGGGGTCATCCACTGGGCGGAGATCCAGCTGGATCAGGATGACCATTCGCACATGATCGATCCGGAGGCGCATCTGGAGGCGGTGATGCGGCACCAGTAGCGGCCGAACTGACAGGGCCGTCAGGGACCTCCCGGCGCCCGGCGGGAGGCCGGGCGTGGGTGTGGGAGCGAGTTGTTTCTGGACCCGCGCATGCTCCTCGGGCTGCGTGCGAACGAACGAACGACTACGTCGCCTTGCGCCGGACATTGGCGAGGAGCGCCTCCTGCTCCTTGGCGGACATCCTGCTGAACTGGCGGATGAGCTCCGCGAGGTCATCCGTCTCCGCGTACAGATAGGCAACGGAAACCCCCAGCACAGACGCGATCCTCTGCGCTGTCTCGATATCGCAATTGTGCACGGCCCGTTCGTATCGGTTGATGCGAACGCCCGCCACGTCTTCCGGTAATCCCACAAGCACCCCCAACGCGCGTTGAGACAAGCCCTGATCTACCCGGCACGCCTTCAAGCGGCGGGCGAATACAGAGCGGATCGAGGTAGGTGTGCGGGTCATGGCAACAAGCATGACCCGGACCTACGCTGAACGTAAATTACGTTCAACGTACTCCGGGTGCAAGGCCAGAAACGTCATCGGCGCCACTGCTTTTCTATAGCGCCCCTCGGACATCGACCTTCCGGTCGACGATGGTCGACGTGTCGATACTTCCCGTGAGGAAGCCCTTCCCAGGACAAGGGTCAGATCCTGATGTTCATCTCCCCGGATGCTTCGTTCCGACCCATCGGTGAACGCGGTATGTGCAGGGACACAGGCGGATGGGACCCGCCGTCAACAGCCATCGTCGACATCTCTGGAGAAACCGTGCTGCTCTGTTGAAAGCCTTCCTGCACCGCTGCAAGCAATCGGCTGGCACAGCGCACAGCGCTTCCCAGGGCCGGGTCCAGCCCGACGAGGTAGACGAAGCAGCCGTCGAACTTCGCCGACGCGGTCTCCAGGCCCTCCGAGTACATCATCTCCCGCTTGAGCGCCTTGAACCAGCGCTTCGGTGGCTCGGCGGCCAGCTCGATCACGACGGCGGCTTCGCCGAAGCCCAGCGGCATCGCTTCGATCCTCAGCACCTGGGGGTTTGACGGGGTCTTTTGTCTGGCGGCCATTGCCCTTCTCCTCTGGAACAATGACGGAAAAGTATCCTCAGCAGGCGCCAAGAACGCGTCAAAATCTGCTGACCGCCTGCGCTATTTCTCTGCAACTGCAGTGGCGCTGCGTAGCCGCGCAGGAAAAGCGCGACGGCGGCATCGCCTCTGGACTGACGGTGCTCACAGGCGCCTGAACAGCGCACTGGCATTCACTCCGCCAAACCCGAACCCGTTGGTCAGGGCGTATGCGATGTCCGCCTCTCGGGGCACACCGCCTACGATCGAGAGCCCGTCTGCCAGCGGATCCGGTCGGACCAGGTTGAGCGTCGCGGGGGCGACCTGATCACGCAGGGCAAGCACGGTAAAGATGGCCTCGATGCCGCCTGCCGCCCCGAGCAGATGGCCGGTGCTCGACTTGGTGGCGGAAATCAGAAGGTCGCCACGGGTGCCGAACAAGGCACGCATGGCAGCAAGCTCCGCCCGATCCCCGACCTGGGTCGAGGTTGCGTGGGCGTTGATGTGGTCGACCTGCTCAGCGGAAATGCCCGCCTGCGCCAACGCGATCTCCATCGCGCGGCGTGCCCCGCTGCCGTCGTCAGGGCCGGCGGTCAGGTGGTACGCATCCGCGGTCGTACCGTAGCCGACCAGTTCGGCCAGCGGCCTGGCGCCCCGCGACAGGGCGTGATCCAGTCGCTCGATCACCAGCAACCCGGCGCCTTCGGACATGACGAACCCGTCCCGCTGCGTGTCAAACGGGCGGGACGCGGCTGTGGGTGTGTCGTTGAATGCGGTGCTGAGCGCCTTGGCAGCGGCGAAGCCGCCCAGGCTGACGCGGTGCATCGCCGCTTCCGCGCCCCCGCACAATGCGATATCCGCTTCGCCGGACCGGATCAGGCGCGCCGCATCACCGATCGCCTGCACGCCCGCCGCGCAGGCCGTAACCGGCGCGCCCTGCGGGCCCTTGAACCCGTACCGGATGGACGCCTGCCCCGCCGCCATGTTGGCCAGGAAGGTGGGTGCAGTGAAGGGCGACAACCGGCCAGGTCCACGGCTTTCGGTGGTGTGGACCGCATTGACGATGGAACCAAACCCACCGATCCCCGTCGCAATCACGGTCGCCGTTCGCAGCAGGCCGCGCTCATCGGCTGCGTTCCACCCGGCCTGCGCGAGCGCTTCGTGGGCGGCCACCAACGCGAACTCGACAAACCGGTCCATCTTCTTCAGATCTTTCGGCGCGATGATGCCGCCGGCATCGAAGCCCGCCTCAGGATCCTGTTCCCGGTCCGGCACGCGGCCGCCTACGTTGCAGCCCGTTCCGGCCGAAAGCGCCTCGCCCAGCGGGCCAATCCCGGAGCGTCCCGCCAGCAGGCGCGACCACACTGTTTCCACACCACACCCGAGGGGGCTCACCACGCCCATCCCGGTCACCACGATGCGATCTTTCTCGGCAATGCTCATCACTTACTTCCCATATAAAAGAGGTCCCGACCGCACTCAGGGAACAGGGGGCGTTTCCGCTCGGACCTTGAACCAGATGGCATACATCGCCGGCAGGAACACCAGCGTCATCACGGTGCCGGCGATGGTGCCGCCAATCAACGTGTAGGCAAGCGTTCCCCAGAACACCGAATGGGTCAGTGGAATGAACGCAAGCACCGCCGCCAGGGAGGTCAGAATCACCGGGCGGGCGCGCTGGACGGTCGCCTCGATGATCGCGTGGAAGGTCGCCATCCCTGCCATTTCGTTCTCGTGGATCTGGCCGATCAGAATGAGCGTGTTGCGCATCAGGATGCCCGACAGTGCAATCAGTCCCACCAATGCGTTGATGCCAAACGGCTGCTGGAACAGCAGCAGGGTCGGCACCACGCCGATCAGGCCCAAGGGGCTGGTCATGAAGACCATGATCATGGCGGAGATGGAGCGCACCTGCAGGATGATGATCAGCAAGGTGACCGCCAGCATGATCGGGAACAGCGGCAGCATGGCGCTCATCGCCTTGCCGGATTCTTCAATGGAACCAGCCTGGGCAATGACGTAGCCGTCAGGCAGCGACGCGATGAGCGGCTCAAGCTGCCTGCTGATGGCCGCTGATACGTCCGGTGGCTGCAACGCATCGTCGATGTCACCCCGCACGGTGATGGTCGGCACACGGTCGCGCCGACGCAGCACCGGCTCTTCCATGCGAACCTCAACGGCACCAATCTGCGACAGCGGCACGCGCTGGCCAGCGGCGCCAACCAAGGTGAAATCCGCAATGCGCGCGGGGTCCAGGCGCGTGTCCCCGCCCGATCGAGCGACCACCTCCACGGTGCGGATGTCCTCACGAACAGCGGTGACCGGCACCCCGCTCAGGAAGAACTGCAACTGCTGCGATACCGACGCCGAGGTCATGCCCATCGCCTGCAGGCGGTCCTGGTCCAGCGTGAAGTGCAGCGTGGGCGTGCGCGCACCCCAGTCGGTGTTCACGGTCCGCATCATCGGGCTGGCGTGCATGATCTGCTCCACCTTGGCCGCAATGCCACGGATGACATCCGGATCGGGACCACTGACCCGATACGCCACCGGATACGGCGAGTAAGGCCCGAACACCAGCTGCGTCACGCGCACGCTGGCTTCGGGCGCCAGGCCCTCTGCCACGGCCTGGCGAAGCCTCGCCTTCAGGGCATCGCGCTGTTCCTGGCTGTCGGTGCGGACCACGATCTTGGCAAACGCAGGGTCCGGCAGCTCCGGCGAAATGGCGAGGTAGAAGCGCGGCGCACCCTGACCGATGTAGGCCGTGACGATCTTCGATTCCGCCTGCGCCGACAGCCACGTTTCGACCTTCCTGGCCGCCAGGCTGGTCTGTTCGATGGCGGTGCCATAGGGCATCTGCACCTCGACCAGCACCTCCGGGCGATCAGAGATGGGGAAGAACTGCTTCTTCACCGCCCCCATGCCAACCACCGAAAGCACGAACAGGCCGATCACCGACCCTGCGGCAAGCCACTTGCGCGCAATCACCCGCGCCAGGATCGACCGGAAGCGGTTGTAGCGCGGCGTGTCGTAAAGGCTGCTGTGACCGCCCTCCACTGCCTTCAGGTCAGGCAGAAGCTTCACGCCCAGGTAGGGCGTGAAGAACACCGCGACTACCCACGACACGATCAGCGCAATGCCGATGATCCAGAACATGTTGCTGGTGTATTCGCCGGCGGTGGACCGGGCAAAGCCATTGGGCATGAAGCCCACGGCCGTCACCAGGGTGCCGGCCAGCATGGGCGCTGCCGTATGACTCCACGCGTAGGCCGATGCCTTGACCCGGCTGTAGCCCTCTTCCATCTTCACCACCATCATTTCGATGGCAATGATCGCGTCATCGACCAGCAACCCCAGGGCCAGGATCAGCGAGCCCAGCGTGATGCGGTCAAAATTCTTTCCGGTGGCCGCCATCACCAGGAACACCGTGGCCAGCGTCAGCGGTACGGCAGCTGCCACCACGATGCCCACCCGCCAGCCCATGCTGACGAAGCACACCACCATCACCACCAGCAGCGCGACGAAGAACTTCATCATGAACTCGTCCACCGACGCGCTGATGTTCACCGCCTGGTCGGTGACCTTCTCCAAGGCCATCCCCACCGGGAGGCCGTCGTTGATCTTCTTGACCTCGGCGTCAAGCGAGGCGCCCAGATCCAGGCCGTTCCAGCCGTCGCGCATGACGATCCCCAGCAGCATGGCCGGCTCGCCCCCGTTGCGGATCATGAAGGTCGACGGATCTTCATAGCCACGCTTCACGGTGGCGATGTCCTGCAGCTTCAGCGTCCTGCCCTGCGCAACGATGGGGGTATCGCGGATCTTCTGCAGCTGATCCAGCGCGCCGTCGAGGCGGATGAAGATCTGCGGGCCCTTGGCCTCCACGGAGCCGGCGGGCGTCAACGCGTTCTGGCCATTCAGCGCCGCGAACACCGCCTGCGGCGTGATCCCCAGGTTTGCCAGGCGTTCGTGGGAAAGTTCCACATAGATCCGCTCGGACTGCTCGCCAATGATGTTGACCTTCTTGACGCCGGGAACATGCAGCAGGCGCTGACGAAGGGTTTCGGCGTCGCGTGCAAGCACGCGGAATGGTTCGCCCTTGGCCTTCAATGCGAACAGCGCAAACGTGACATCGGCATATTCGTCATTGACCATCGGGCCGATCACGCCTGCGGGCAGGTTCGCGGCTTCGTCGGCCATTTTCTTGCGCGCCTGGTAGAACTCCTCCTGCACTGCGGACGGGGGCGTGCCGTCCTGCAAGGTCAGCGTGGTGAACGACAAGCCGGGACGCGTATAGGTTTCACTGCGGTCATACCAGCGCAGCTCCTGCAGGCGCTTTTCCAGCTTCTCGGCCACCTGGTCCTGCATCTCCGTGGGCGTGGCCCCCGGCCAGGCCGTCACCACGGTCATCACCTTCACGGTGAATGCCGGGTCTTCCGCGCGGCCCAACTGGAAGAACGACACGATGCCGGCAACCGAGACCAGGAAGATCAGAAAAACCGTGATGGCGCGCTCGCGCACCGCAAGCGCCGACAGGTTGAACCCACTCACGGGTGGGCTCCCTTGCCCGCTGTGGCGATGGCCGTGGCGGTATCGGCCAGACGAACCACCTGCCCTTCGCGGAGCAGGTGCGCGCCCAGCGCGGCCACGCGGTCGGATGCTTTCAACGCGCCCTCAACCAGGGCCAGGTCGTCCCCCAGCCGCTTGACCACTACCGGCGTCCAACGGGCGCTGAGTGGCTCGCCCCCGATGACCCAGACGCCGGTTCCGGTGCCGGGATCGAACACCGCGCCCAACGGGACCTCAACGCCCCCCGCCTCACCTGCGGTGCCTTCAACCGCTACCGTCACGGTAGACCCCAGCGGCAATGCGGTGTTGCCGTCCTCCAGGGTGTAGCGGGCTTCAAAGGTGCGGGTTGCAGGGTCTGCCGATTCGGAGAGCACGCGCAACCGTGCCGGCATCGAAACGCGCGCACCAAACAACGACGCCGATGCGGCCGAGCCGATCTGCGGGCGAAGCGTCTCGGGCAGTTGGACCACGGCTTCCCGACTGCCCGCACGGGCAAGCCGGGCGACGATCTGCCCCGCCGCCACTACCTGGCCGGGCTCGGCCAGAACGGCCATGACCACCCCATCGGCATCGGCAACAAGCGAGGTGTACTGACTGGCGTTGCGTGCCGCCCGGGCCTGGGCGTCGGCCGCCCTGAGCTGCGCAGCCGCCGCGTCTGCCGCCGCCTTCATCTGATCGTAGGCCGAGCGCGACACCACGCCCTTGGCTGCCAGGTCGCGATAGCGCGCCTCGTCCGCCGTGGCCTGCACGCTCTGCGCACGGGCCGCGATGACGGCCTGCTGCTGGGAGGCTGCAGCCAGGTTCAGGTCGAGCGGATCCATCCGATAGAGCACGTCGCCGCGCTTGACCGTCTGTCCCGTCTCAACGCGGCGCTCAGTGACCTTGCCTCCCACCCGGAAGGCCAGATCGCTCTGCACCCGTGCGGCGATGGTGCCGGTGAAGGTGCGCGCGTTTCCGGTGCCCGGTTGCACCTGCGCCACCCGGACGATCGGCGGTGCGGTTCGTGGGTCGCTTTCACCCGGCTTGCTGCAGGCCACAAGGAACAACGGAACAACACAGGAAATGGCTGTGAGTACAGAACGGCGCCGCATACGGTCTTCCGGAGTGGGGTATCCGGGCGCATTCTGTTCCTAGTGACCAATCCAGTCAATAGTCACTTGGGCGGAATCGCAAGGCTCCGCAGGACCAGTTGGTGCAGCGCCTCAGGCGCTTCCGCATGCAGGGCCGATACGTGCGGCAGCGTCACCGGGTTCAGGTAAGGCACCAGAACCTGGTAGACGGCGCGGCTGGTGTCGCCCAACGGTGTCGTGCTTTCGAACACCCCGGCAGCGCGACCGGCCTGGACGATGCCCTGCACCCTCTGGCGGATGCGGTGCTTGTACGCCTGGACGGAGGGCCAATCGTCCGTCGCGGCCGCGACCGCGATTTCATACAGTCGCCGGTCCTGGAGGAACAGGCGAAGACTGGACGCCACAATCACGGTGAACAGCGCGCGGAGCCTCTCCGGCGGGGCCTGGATTCCTTCCAACGCGTCATCTACATCGCGTTCGATCTGGCTGAGGCAGTTGGCGCAGATCACCTCACCGATCGCCTGCTTGGAGGTAAAGAACTTGTAGATGTACGCCTTGGAAAAGCCGATGGCTTTGGCCAGGTCGGACACCGTGGTCTTGTCGTAGCCGTAATGGCTGAAGTGCGCGGTGGCCGCCTCGATGATCTGGGTGCGCACATCGTGCTCGGCGGGGCCACGCCCGGCATCGGGCACTGCGGAGGTTGAAATAGACATGCCGCAAGGGTAGCGCTGCCAGATGGAGCGGGCAAATAGTGACCAATCGGGTATGGGTTCACCATCGCATGGTGCTCGCCCGGCACGCGTCAGGGCGTAGACCCCCCTGACATCCGCGCCAGCACATCCGCCCGGCAAACATCCAGAAGTTCGTCCGCCAGCGCCGAATCGTCCGGACAGGCGCGGGACAGCACCATCGCCCCGACAGCCTGCGCCATCAAGGCGATGCGCCGCGCGCGCGCCTGTCCGGCGGTGGCGGCGTCGGCCTGCTCTTCCGGCGTGGAAGCGACCGCCAGCTGCGCCTCGATACCTGCCGCAAAGGCCGCCTTGACCGCCGCCGGCTGACGCGCCGCGTCGGTGCACAGCGCTGCCATGGTGCAGCCCTGGCCTGGCGCGTCCCGGTGCTCGCGGGAAAGGTAGTAGCGCACGAAGCTCTCCCGGTCCGTGCCGGCCGCGTCCTCGGCCGATTTGGCCAAGCCGCAGCTGGCCGCCTCGGCCATCAGGTCGGCCTTCGACCCGAAGTGCTTGTAGAAGCCGCCGTGGGTGAAGCCGGCGGCCGCCATCAGATCGGCCACGCCCACGCCGTCGTAGCCCCGCTCCCGGAACAGCGTGGAGGCGGTGTCGACGATGTGCGCCCGGTTGGCCTGCGCCTGTGCCTTGGTGACCTTCATGACCCGGTCTCTCTTCACGCTCTGCCTTGGTGAAGCGCACTTTAGCACGATAGATGATCACCATCATCAAACCGTTGACATCTAAGATTACGGTCATCATCATTGCTCCGCACCGTCAGCCGCCGCTACCGCCGGGCGGGCCTTCCCCCCTCAACAATCACGACCCGCGCCCACCATGACCCCCTCCCCGCTCTTCCAGCCCTACCCCCTCGGCCCGCTGACCCTGGCCAACCGCATCGTGATGGCACCGCTGACGCGCAACCGCGCCGGTGCCGGCCTGGTGCCCAGCCCGCTTGCCCCCACCTATTACGCCCAGCGCGCCTCGGCCGGCCTGATCATCACCGAGGCCACGCAGATCTCGGCGCAGGCCCAGGGCTACCAGGACACGCCGGGGCTCTACACCCGGGACCAGATCGACGGCTGGCGCGCGGTCACCGATGCCGTGCATGCCCGCGGCGGGCGCATCTTCGTGCAGCTGTGGCACGTGGGCCGCATCTCGCATGTGGATCTGCAGCCGGGCAACGCCGCGCCCGTGTCCGCCTCGGCCATCCGGGCGCAGACCAAGACCTTCGTCCATAACGGCTTTGTCGACGTCTCCGAACCACGCGCGTTGGAGATCGACGAGCTGCCCGCCCTCGTCAACGACTTCCGCCAGGCCGCCGCCAATGCCATCGCCGCCGGTTTTGATGGCGTGGAAATCCACGGTGCCAACGGCTACCTGCTCGAACAGTTCATCAAGGACGGCGCCAACCAGCGCACCGATGCCTACGGCGGCTCCATCGAGAACCGCGCGCGCCTACTGCTGGAGGTCACCGCCGCCGTGGCCGCGGAGATCGGCGCGGACCGCACCGGCGTGCGCATTTCCCCGGTCTCGCCGGCCAATGCCATCGCCATGGTCAGCGACCCGCAGCCGCAGTACGACTACATCGTCGACCAGCTCAGCGCGCTGGGTATCGTCTACCTGCACGTGGTCGAAGGCGCAACCGGCGGCCCGCGTGATGTGGCGCCCTTCGACTTCGATGGGCTGCGCGCCCGCTTCAAGGGGACCTACCTGGCCAACAACGGCTACGACGTGGACTTGGCCAGCGCACGCCTCGCCGAAGGCAAGGCAGACCTCATCGCGTTTGGCCGCGCCTTCATCAGCAATCCCGACCTGGTGGAACGCCTGAAGACAGGCGCGCCCTTGAACGCCTTGAACCCCGCCACGTTGTACGGCGGCGGCGCGGAAGGCTACACCGACTATCCCGCGTTGACCGATGCCACAGCGCAGTAACCCGCCGACAGCTCCCTGCCGCACATCCCCATTCGCCCACCCCATTCCAAGAGACACCCCATGAGCCTGCTTCCCACCGCCCTCATCACCGGCGCCTCCAGCGGCATCGGCACCGTCTACGCCGAACGCTTCGCCCGCCGCGGCCACGACCTGGTGCTGGTCGCGCGAGACACGGCGCGCCTGGAAACATTGGCCGCCCGCCTGCGAAAGGACACCGGCGTCGCCGTAGACGTCCTGCCGGCCGACCTTACCCAGCGCGCCGATCTGGCCACCGTGGAAACCCGCCTGCGCGACGATGCCCGCATCGGCATCCTGATCAACAATGCGGGCATGGCCCAGTCCGGCGGCTTCACCGACCAATCGGCCGACAGCATCGAACACCTGGTCACCCTCAACACCACCGCCCTGACGCGCCTGGCCGCAGCCATCGCCCCGCGGCTGGCCAACGCCGGCGAAGGCGCAATCGTCAACATCGGCTCGGTGGTGGGCCTGGCCCCCGAGTTCGGCATGTCCGTCTACGGTGCGAGCAAGGCCTTCGTCCTGTTCCTCTCGCAGGGGCTCAGCCTGGAGCTGTCGCCCAAGGGCGTCTACGTGCAGGCCGTACTGCCCGCAGCGACCCGTACCGAGATCTGGGAGCGTGCCGGCATCGACATCAACACGTTGCCGGAGGTGATGGATGTCGGCGAGCTGGTCGACGCCGCCCTGGTCGGCTTCGATCGCCGCGAGACCGTGACCATTCCGCCCTTGCACGTAGCCGAACGCTGGGACACGCTGGAGGCATCGCGCCAGGGCCTGCTCTCGGACATCCGCCAGGCGCAGGCAGCGGAGCGCTATCGCCCATGAAAGCCTTCCTCATCAATCGGTATGGCAAGAACGAAACGGGGCACATCGATGACGTGCCAACGCCAGCGCTGCGCGACGGCGATGTGCTCATCCGCGTGCACGCGGCCAGCGTCAACGCGCTGGACCCCAAGATCCGGCGTGGCGAATTCAAGGTGATCCTGCCGTATCGCCTGCCGCTGATCCTGGGCAACGACCTCGCCGGCACGGTGGAGCGTGTGGGCGCCGGCGTTTCCCAGTTCAAACCGGGCGATGAGGTGTACGCACGTCCCGACGATGACCGCATCGGGACGTTCGCCGAGTTCATCGCCGTCAACGCCGCCGCCGTGGCACTCAAGCCCAATAACCTCACCATGGCGGAGGCCGCCTCGCTGCCCCTGGTCGCGCTGACCGCGTGGCAGGCCCTGGTCGAAACCGCCCAGCTGAAGCCTGGGCAAAAGGTCTTCATCCAGGCCGGCTCCGGCGGCGTCGGCACCGTGGCGATCCAGCTGGCCAAGCACCTTGGCGCGTTCGTCGCCACCACCACCAGCACGCCCAACGTGGCATGGGTGAAGGCGCTGGGCGCGGATGTGGTCATCGACTACAGGCAGCAGGATTTCGCCACGCAACTGCGCGACTACGATGTGGTGCTCAACAGCCTGGGCAAGGAGGAACTGGAGCGATCGTTGCAGATCCTCAAGCCGGGTGGCCACCTCATCTCCATCTCGGGCCCGCCGACACCCGCCTTCGCTGCCGCGCGTGGACTGGCCTGGCCGCTGAAGCAGGTCATGCGCCTGCTCAGCCATGGCATCCGCAGCAAGGCCAGGAAGAAGGGGGTCTCGTATGCCTTCGTCTTCATGCGGGCCGACGGGGCGCAACTGAGCGCCACCACCTCGCTTATCGAGTCCGGCGCACTCGCACCGGTCATCGACCGGGTATTTCCGTTCCAGGACACCCAGGGCGCGCTGGCCTATGTGGAGAGTGGGCGGGCGAAGGGCAAAGTGGTCGTGGAGCTGTAACGCCGGAGCGGCTCAAGCGCGCGCTATCCCGTGGCCTTGCGCCGCACGTCCAGGAGCAACGCGACTTGCATTATCGGGCGCTGCACCGCCTTGGGGGTGATGCAGCCGATTGATTGATTGAAACTGCATGTTAATATTTCTCATTCGCAACTACGCAACCCCTGCTCCCGATGACCCGCCCGTCGCTTCGTCTCTCTGCCCTGGGCTTGCCCCTGACCTTCGCCTGCCTTTCGGCACATGCCGCTCCGCCCTCCTCCCCCGATGTGCAGCAGCTCGACGCAGTTCAGGTCCTCGGCCGCGCCCAGACCCTTTACCGGGTCGACGACGCCACGGTGGGCACGCGGACGGATACGCCGCTGGCGCTGGTGCCGCAGTCCATCCAGGTGGTGCCGCGTGAGCTGATCGAAGACCAGGCGGCCCGCCAGATCACCGACCTGTACCGCAGCATCAGCGGCATCAGCTTCTTCAGCTACGCCGGCGTGACCCTGCGCGGCTTCCGCCAGGAAAACGTGCTGTATGACGGACTGCGCGGCGACCCCTACGCCGGTTTTTCGGTCCCGCAGCTGTTCAACATCGAGCGCGTGGAGGTCCTGAAGGGACCGGCCGGCGCCCTGTACGGCGGCGGTGATGCCGGCGGCGTCATCAACTACGTGACGCGCAAGCCGAAAGCCACGCCCGAGCGCCGCATCGAACTGCAGGCCGGCAACAACGATTTCCGTGCTGCATCGATCGAGGCCACTGGGCCGATGAACGCCGCTGGCAGCGTGCGCTACCGCGCCGGGCTGTATGGCGACACCGAGCAGGGCATGCGCTGGAACGCGGACAGCGAAAGCGTGATCGGTGATGCGTCGCTCGCCTTCGACGTAGGCGACACCGGCGAATTGACCCTGCAGTTCACCGACATCACCCAGAACCTGGGCGGCAACCGCCTGCGTGGCGTGCCGGTGGACGACAACGGCAGCTTTCTCACCGACCGGCGCTGGAACCACAACGAAGCCACGGACTTCCTCGACATGCGCGCCAAGGTGGCGCTGGCGCAGTACCGCTTCTCGCCCAGCACCAACCTGGACGTGGATGTGGGTGCGCGCTGGTTCGAGAACAACGAGCACCAGATCTACCACGAGCCGATGGGGCTGATCGACCGCAACCGCGACGGCGTGCCTGAATGGATGACCCGCCAGCTGCGCAACCAGATCCGCGACAACGATGCCTTCACCGCCAACGCCAACGCAGTGTGGGGTGTCAGCACCGGCAGCATCGAGCACAAGGTGCTGTTTGGCGCCGATGTGTACCAGCAGGATGCCGACTTCACCGCGCAGACCGCCAACAGCGCCGACCTGGCCCGGGGTGCCGGCCCGGTGCCCGGCATCGACCTGTTCAACCCGGTGTATGGCGCAAGTTCGTGGCGCGAGTACAACCTGGCCGCCCTGCCCTGGCGCAGCACCAGCACGCGGAGCAAACGCTACGGCGGCTACCTCCAGGACGAACTGACGCTTACCCCGCGCTGGCATGTGCTGGCCGGGCTGCGCTGGGACGGGTTCAAAGACGATGACAGGATTGCCGGCACCGCCGTGGACGGCAACGACATCAGCTGGCGGCTGGGCAGCACGTACACCGTGCGGGAAGGCGTCAATCTCTACGCCAACATCGCCAGCGGCTTCATGCCCCAGAGCGCGGCCAACCAGAGCGCCGAGGCGGGCGGCCCGTTCGATGCCGAGCGCAGCAAACAATGGGAAGTGGGGTTGAAGTCCCTGCTGGCCGAGCGCGTCACCCTGAACCTGGCTGCGTATCGGATCGACCGCAGCAATATCGTGCAGGCCACCGGTGAGATCGTGGACGGCGTCAACCAACTGGCCGCCCTGGGCCTGGTGCGCAGTACGGGCATGGAGCTGGACCTGCTGGCCGATGTCACCGACCGCTGGGTGCTCAACCTCACCTACGCCTACAACGATGCGCGGGTGAAAGATGCCGGCAGCAACGGCATCACCAATGCCTCCGGCGACCGCTTCGCCAACGCGCCGCAGAACAAACTTGGCCTGTGGACGCGCTATGACCTGCCGGCCATCCATTCGGCCATTGGTTTTGGGGCCGATTACGTGGATGAGCGCGTCAGCCTGGATGGCCAACGGGTGAAGCCGTACACCGTGTTCGATATGAGCTGGAAGACCCAGTGGCAGCAGTGGCAGTTCCAGGCCAACGTCAAAAACCTCTTCGACAAGGTCTATGCCGCCAGTGGGTTCACCGAGCGCACCGGCCACTTCCCGGGTGAGCCGCGCCGCGTCTACGTGCAAGCGGCGTACGCCTTCTGAGCCCGCCCATGCGCCAGCCTACGCCAGCGCATCCTGACCGCCCGGCGCGTAGTGGGAGTAGCCGGCGGCTGTGGTTCGACCTGCACAGTTGGCTGGGGCTGAAGCTCTGCCTGTTCATGGGCTTTGTCTGTCTCACCGGCACGCTGGCGGTGTTCTCGCAGGAGATCGACTGGCTGCTGCACGCGCCCATGCGCGTGGCAGACGGCGGTGAGCACGCCGGCTGGGGGCCCATCATCCACGCCGCACAGGCGGCACATCCGGACTGGGAGCTGGAAGGCATCACGGCCGGCCACACCCGCCTGTTTGCCGCGCGCGCGCAGATGCGCCTGCCCGATGGAAGGCGGCGCTTTGTCTGGGTGAACCCGTATACCGCGCAGGTGACCGGCGACACGGCCTGGTTCAATACGCAACGGCTGCTACGCAACACCCACCGCCACCTGATGCTGCCGGTGGCCTGGGGCGTGCCACTGGTGGCCTCTCTGTCCATCCCGTTGCTGCTGTCGCTGTTGAGCAGTCTGTACATCTACAAGAAGTGGTGGCGCGGTTTCTTCAAACGGCCCGACCCCTCACGACCACGCCGCCTATGGGGCGATGTCCATCGCTTGGCCGGGGTGTGGTCACTCTGGTTTCTGCTGCTGATCGGGTTGACCGGGGCGTGGTACCTGATCGAATCGCTCGGCGGCGATGCACCGGCCGCGCCGACCCTGCGACTGGCCAAGGGCGATGACCGCGCTGGTGCCGTAGACCCGGCCGCCGTCGACGCCGCAGTGCAGACCGTCCGCCAGCAATGGCCTCGCCTGGAGATCCTCGGCGCCCTCCCCGCGCGCGATGGCGGGAGCATCCTCTTCCTGGGCGAGGCCGACGCCTGGCTGGTGCGGGAGCGGGCGAACAACATCGCCGTGGACCTGCACACCGGGCGCGTGATCGGCATGCATGACGGCCGTTCGCTGGGGGTCCATCAGCGCATCGCCGAAATGGCCGATCCCCTGCACTTCGGCAGCTTCGGTGGCTGGCCGATCCGACTGCTCTGGTTGCTGGCCGGCACGCTGCTGACCGGGCTGTGCTTTACCGGCGTGTATCTCTACGGGCTTCGCACAGTGGATGCGCTGCGATCAAAAGCAAAGAGGCGGCAGGCATGAGTCCTGACAAATTGCCCGGCCCCTGGCGCGCGGCGTGGCAAGGCATGGGTCGCTGGCGCTGGCTGTGGCTGGCCCTGTTGCTGGTGTGGGCATCGCTGGTGCCGCTTGAGGCCATGAAGTAGAAGCACTCGCCCGTCGAACGATGGCATGCTGCCTGTACGTGCGGGAGAGCAACGATGCGGATGACGGGAAATTTTCTGGCAGCAAGCGCTGTCACGCTCAAGGTCGGCGTGGTGTTCTGGGTGTTGGTGGCCTGGCGGACGCCGGGGGGCGAGCCGTGGGACGCGCCTGCGTTCTGGACCGTCGTCTATCCCATCGCACTGGTCATCGCCGCCGTTCTAGGCGCCTGTTTTCCCCGACGGGCATGGCTTTGGGGGCTGCTTCTCATCGCGCTGCAGGTGCCGGTGGTGGCCGTGACGTCTGGCGTTGGCCCGTTGCTGCTGGCTGGGCTGGTGTACGCATTGGTGCTGGCGCTGCCTGCGATGGCTATCGCGGCGGCGGCGGGCGCGCTGCGCCGCCGCCTGCATAGGAGGTCTTGAGACGCTCAGCGCTTTGCCGGCTGCCACCCTGCTCGCAGTGCATCCCCAGGACTGCAGAACATGCGCTCGCCACGGCTCGGGTCGATGCTCGTACGCGCGTAGTCCCGCTGGCCCGGCACGTGGTAGATCTTCTTGCCCTGCTGGGAGATGTTGCCCTTGATTTGGCATCCGCCCGGCGCCGGCTGCGCGGCCACCGAGGTTCGTCGTGACGCTTCGTCACGCTTGCCGCGACGATAGTCCGCTGGCATCTGGAACGGCCCCTGCCAGAGGTTCCGCTGGTGCTGGCGCGCGTCGGCTTCGTCTGCGATGAATGCCGTGGCGTACTGGCGATACGCGACCGCCCAACCGGAGCGCACCATCCACCGATTGACCGACGCCCCCTGGACAAAGCACTCCGCCACCACCCTGCCGTAGCGGTCGGTGTCCTTGGGCTGGCAACGCACGGTCTTGTCCAGCAGATACTCATCCAGCACGGCGGCTGACCGCCGGCCACAGGGCCAGGGACGTCCGTCTTTGGCGGTGCATTGCTGGGCGCTTTCCGGCGCATCGATGCCCCAGAGGCGGATGCGCTGCTTGGCCACGGTGAGAGTGTCCCCATCCGTGACCGTCGCGCGGCCAACCAGCTCTGCTGCCACACCAGGAACCGACGCGGAAACCAAAAGCAACACCACCAGACCTTTCACCACCATCAACAACAACGTCCTTCAAGTGCACGCTCGGGAGCGAGCGCCAGTTAAAACAGGGCCGAGCACTTTAGCGGAAGCGGTGACAGGACGCCGACTACATCGACAGTCCTTCACGCCCGACGGGCATTCCTGGTGTGGTCGCCTAGATATGAAACGCCGGACCTGCCGACAACGCCGCCGAGCTCACCCTGACGCGGAACGCAATGAGCAGGCTGGCGAGGAGCATCACCGCCGCGGCAACAGCAAGGACTGCGACGATGCCGCCCAGTCCGAACACCAGGCCGCCCAAGGCGGCGCCCGCGGCGATGGACGACTGCACGGCAGCGACCACCATCCCGCCCGCACTCTCCGCCTGGTCGGGCACCGCACGTGCGACCCAGCTCGACCACGCCACCGGCACGCCACCGAAGGCCAGACCCCAGAGCGCGACCAGGATCGACAGCCCACCAGTGCCCACCGGCAACAGGAGCATGCCCAGAGCAGCTACGCCAACCACGGCAGGCATGATCACCAACGTGACCTTCAAACTGCGCTCCATGAGCCAGCCGGCCAGCAATGTGCCCACAAAGTTCGCCACACCGAATCCGAGCAGAATCAGCGCCAGGCCATCAGCGCTCATCTGGCCCAGACTCTCCAACGTCGGGCGGATATAGGTAAAGAGCGAGTACTGACCGGTGTGCGCCAGAACGCAGCCCAACATTCCGAGCGCAACGCCCGGCCGGCGCAGGAGCGCCACCACCGACTCGGGGACTGCCACCTTGCGCGGCGCCATGCGGGGCAGCGTGAACCACTGGAACGCAAACGTGAGTGCACCTACCGCCGTCGCCGCCCAGAAGGCGCTGCGCCAACCCAGCAGGCCTCCCAGGTAACTCCCCAAAGGAACGGAGACCACCGTGCCGACCGCAATCCCGCTGAAGATGATGGACAGCGCGCGAGGCACGCGCTGTGCCGGCACCAACCGCATCGCCACCGCCGCTGCCATGCTCCAGAAACCGCCCAGCGCAATGCCCAGAAGCACGCGCATCACCAGCAGGACCCCCATGCTGGATGACAACGCCACCAAGGCGTTGGAGAGGATCATCAGAGCCGTGAAACCCAGCAGCACCCGCCGCCTGTCCATCGAAAGGGTCAGCCGCGGCACAAGCAGGCCAGCGAACAGCGCCACAACCGCAGTGACCGTCACCGCTTGCCCGGCCAGCGCCTCCGACACCCCGAGGTCCGCCGCCATCGGCGTCAACAGACTCGCAGGCAGATATTCCGCCGTGAGCAGCCCGAAGACCCCCATGGCCAGCGAAAACACCGCCACCCATGCCGATGAAGAAGGCTCCCCGCTCCCCCTGTCCACAGCATCAGGCGTGTTCGCGGCATCAACTACGTTATTGCTCATCACAGATCCCAGTCCATTCGTGCAGCCGAGAGTCTAGGGAGCCGAGTCAGGATGATCTATGATTGCCCGACCTATATTTTTGATCGAAACCCCTGGCCATCTCAATGAGTCACGCTCCACCCCAGCCCGCCGACCTGATCACCCCGCTGTTGACCGGCATGCGGCTGCATGGCGTTCAATACCGGCGCATTCAGACCGGGCCGAGCTTTGGGCTTGGATTTCCGCCGAAGCCAGGCCATGCCTATTTCCACTACCTGGCCGTAGGCACTGCGATTCTTCGCGGCGCGGATGGCAGCCAACACCGGTTGTCCGCCGGGGATGTCGTGCTTGTTCCACGCGGAGACGAACACGCGCTGCTGTCTGGCGCCGACCACCCCGTCCAGTGCCTGGAAACGATAGACGCCGCCCCGCTGGGTGACGCAGTGAGCGGGATAGACACGTGCCCGAGCACACATGCCGTGCCAAGCGCCGTGCTCTTCCACGGCTGCATGGTGTTCGATCTGGGTGGCATGCAAGGGTTGAGCAAGGTGATGCCGGCGGTGATGTTGGCCGATGGCAACGCCACTGCGTTCCCAGGGCTGCTGCCGATGGTCGACGCGATGAAGCGCGAAGTGTGCTCTGGACGTATTGGATACGCAGCAATCCTTGCCCGGTTGGCGGATGCAGTGGCTGCCATGATCGTCCGTGACTGGGTCGAGCGCGGTTGCGACGGCGCGTCGGGCCTGGTCATGGCCATGCGCGATCCTCGTCTATCGCTGGCGTTGCTTGCGCTGCACAGCGACCCTGGGCGTGACTGGACCGTCGAGGCACTGGCTGCGGAATCGAACATGTCACGGTCGGTCTTTGCAGACCGGTTCCAGACCGTCATGGGAACCGCCCCCCTGCGGTACGTGACCGAGCTGCGGATGCAATTGGCCAGTCAATGGCTGAGCCACCAGAACCTGCCCATCGAGGGGGTGGCAGAGCGCCTCGGCTACGCGTCGCAGGCAGCGTTCAGTCGGGCTTACAAGCGTGTCATGGGGTACTCTCCTGGTGCGACTCGGCGGGGGCGTGTCTTGGCCTCTCCGTAGGAGGCAGTTTGGGGTCAGTCGCTCAAGCCGTCTGAGCGTCGTCAATGGGCTGCAGTTGCTTACTTATCGCATCGAAGCGCCGACGTCCCCCAGGCCTGAGTAGCAGTAGGGCCTGGAGTCCAGCGCTGATGTTATCTGTCCTGGTTGCCAACTGCGCGACATACTCATCAGGTGTCAGCATGCCAAGCCACAATCAGGCGGTCCTCGACACTCCGAGTGTGCATGCGCGCTCTGTTCGGGCGAACCGAATTCTGCTGACAGTCTTCCTCGCCTAAGGCGCTTTGAAGATCTACTTGAGCTGCCATTCGAGCTGAGTTCGCGCCATTGAGATGACGTCTAAAAATGAAGTGCCTACGACGTCCGGCTCCAAGTTATTCGTGGGAAAGGTGCCCCGATCTCCTCCAACAACGAAGACACGGATGCGCCTGGATGTGAAAGGACCGAAGTGATGCCTGTAGCCAATGGCCTGCTGGTAGTCAGAGACAGTCAACGCATGCGCGGGTCGCTTGAACTCGATGAGCAGATACTCTCCCGCAAAGTTCTGCTTCAGCATCAGATCTGGCCTATCAATAGCGTTAGTACCTGTGTACTTTTGTTCTAAGTACTCTTCCACCATTCGACGCAGCGTCTTGTTGGACGAAAACAATGCGAACTCCGGACCAAATACCCAAAGATTGTTCTCCAGCGCCCTATGAATGGTGGCTTCTAGCGTACTCTTGTCCAAGGACAAGTCTTCAAGCGCATCAAGAACAGCCGATCGAACACGAGCCTGGTCAACTAGATGAGCCATATCCGCCAGACCAAAGTCGTTGAGTGATTCTGCGACCTTTGCGACATCGGCGATTGAGGACTTTGCGATGTGCTCGAGCAGAAGCCGATAATCACTGCTTTCCAAGGCATCCAGCAGAACCGAGACCATGGGAGCAACCTTCTCATGATGCTCGCCGGAATATCGATTGAGCACCTTCATGATCGCCTTATCAGCAAATTCACGCTTGTACTCAGGAAGCTCGGCCATCCTCTTGTTGAACTGCTGCTGCAGTCGAGCCCGCGCCAAGCTCATGTCCCTCTTGAAGCGGGCCTGATAGCTCTCATGGAGAGCATCCCTCACACGTTCCTGCACCAAAGCCCATATGGGGTCACCGGCGACAAGGGACTCCCAGCTCGCAACATTTGGGTCCACAATGCCTTCCAGGTCAATTTCACCGTAGAGCTTCTTCAGCAACTTAGGGGAGATATCGCCACGTTGGTCGAGCCCAAACAGTGACGGCCGCCCCACGATACGCGAGCCCACGCGAATCTGAATGCCTGGACTCTTCATGCCGGTTTTTCGCTCGCTCAGAGCGAATCGTACTTTCAGCTGGGTGTTGCCTGGACCACTGACTGCTACTTCCTCAAAATGGCCTTGAACATCGTCGACGTCCAATGGTTTGCCGTTGATCTCAATGACCATGTCTTGGCGCCGTCCGTAGGCCTGAATCAGTAAGTGCCTAAGTTCAACGGCGTCGGGATAGGCGCCCCCTTGCCTAAGCTGAGAGAGCGTGATGGTTGTGCCCTGCACATGCTCATCCTCCACAGACACGGTGTAGGGAATCTCCAGTTCATCGATGCCGTCAACATCCTTAAGCTGCTCTAGGGTGAAGCTGAGCCTCACTCGCTGCCCGCTCACTGCTGTGTCAACACGCATCTCGGTGGCGGCCATCAGGCCAGAGAACTTGCCGATGCCCTTGCTGCCCTTGACCTTCCGCTTAAATCGAATGGAACTTTCGCCGGAGCGCCGCCGTCTGTCAGCCGCGATCTGCAGATAGTGGGTACGGATCTGTTCAACGGTCATGCCGTTCCCATTGTCCGAGACGACGATGGGATTACCCGAGAGAGGCTCCGGGATATCCACAAGTACCCTCGTGGCATCAGCGTCCCAGGCGTTGTCGACCAGCTCGATCAATGCCCTCTCTGTCGATGAGTACTCATTGCTAAGCAAGGCGGCAATGCGAGAGTTGACGCCAAAGTTGAGCTTATCCATTCCCAAGAACTCCGTTCAAAGTGAAGCACGACGCTGAGTAGCAGACAAAGGTAAGTAGGAGAGGTGGTACCACAGAGCGCTATCGGCTCAAACGACGTGAGCATGAGAAAACCCTCCAAGGAAATATTGGTGCAAGCCGTGCGCAGAAGCCGCACCACGGCAAACGCGCACAGCGCTGACTGTTATTCGCTCTTTGGCCTTCTCGCAGGCGCCACCACAATCCTGGCGCAGGCTTCCACCCGCGGTGGCAGGTACTCGGCCAAAAATAGGCGCTCCGAAAAAGCCCGAGAACTTTCCCATGAATATCTCGCGGCAGCAGCGGGTGTGCACAGGGCGTACGTTGGCATGATCAGGCTTGGCGAGAAGAACGTTACGATCTACAACATTGAGAGGAACGCTCAAAGCCCCCCCAAGGAAACCCCTGGAATAAGCAGGCTGCTTACGACACCAAATGGCGCAAGCGCAAGTCTTTAGCTGCTCCAAGGTCGCTCCCCTGTCCTTCCTAACACCCGCCTGCTTAGAGCAGCCCAGGCGGCCCTCCAACGAACTCCATCACCACAGATCATCCCCATCGACTAACAGTTTCAACGCCAAGTGTTGAGAGTCAAGTCGCGCCGTCAGTCACCCAGTTCCCGATGAACCTTGATCCCAGCGAGCCAAGGACGACGAGCCCGAAAAGGGAGGCTCCCTGTTCTCCTGGGCGCAAGTCCGCTGCCGAAAGGACAAGTGCGTTCCCAATTGCAATCAACAAAAGCAGGCCGCCATTTGCTGCCCAACCCACCTTTGTGTGCCAGCCAATTCGCGTAGCAATCACCACCACTATCCCGAAGGCGTTCATGACCCAGCACACCATCTTGAGCGTCTCGGCAACCTGTTCCATTCCCGTCATTCCATTCCCCTCCAGTTCCTGAAGCTCAATCTAGCCTTGTCCCGAGGCAACCTCTATCCCGTGATCGGCAAGCCCCTATTCTGACCAGAGCCACAAGCCTACTCCAAAGAAAAGGGGCGTGAAACGTATATCTACCGCCACGATAGAGCCAATTGCGACAGACAGGAGAGAACAAACCTCCGGCCATGGACGCCGACATTAAAGTATTTGATTCAAGCAACCTACTGATATTCCCGAAAAGCGCCGACCTCCGCCTTTGATGGCGAACCCTATCCCTCAAAAATCAGGAGTAGGAGTGTGCGCTCAGGAGCTCTCCATCACTGGGCATCGCCTGACTGCTTAGCTAAGCGTGAGCAAGCATTGTTTGGTGATCCTCAGTTCTGTGTTGTCACGCAGTGTGGGGAGCAAGGAGGTTTGCCAAGCGGCGACAGGACTGCAGCAGCGCCGGCTCAGCCACGGGCGTCGCGCGCAATTACTACTCTGAGGACAGTATGCCGCCGCCATCCGCTCACGCCTTGTTGGTTGACGTCGCAACGAATTAACATCGCACAGTCATTGAAGGAAGCGGCTTCGCTTCTGCAGGCTCAATCAGTGCGGGGCATCAAGGAATGATTCGAAAAGCGTCTTCTGGAGGTAGTGAATGAACATTGCGATCACCGGCCCTGAGAAATTTGCACTCCAGGACATGATCTGCGTTGAGGCGGCCTTGGCTCTAGGCCGGAGCGGTGCTTGCTCGCTGGTGCCTGAGCCCGAGGCGGGAGAGGACGCGCGTGTTGTTTGGCCAGACGGCACTCCCTGTACCCTTGAAGTACAGGTGAAGGGAAGCTCTGAAGCGCTCACAGTGTCAAAGCTTGTAGAGCACTTGGCCCACTATCCCGCTAGAAAAGACTCCCCATCACTGCTACGGCGGCTGATGGACGAGAGCGAATTGCACGCCGCGTTCGTACTGAGCGCCAGAGTCTGCGACGATTTGCAGGAGCTCCTGGCGCCTCAGAACCGATTGGGCAGGCCACAGGCCATACATGCGAGTCGGCGATTAGCTAAAGTAGTTCGTCAGGAGGTTACCGATCAGTCAACTTCAATTCTGCGGAAGGCAACAGATCCGCAGGAAACGTTGACCGCTCTTGAACTAGGGCGCGCCAGAGAGCAGGCCGATATCGCACTTCGCAGCGAGGAGCACTTCCTACGAGCCATCGGGAAAGTAATTCTGGTCGAGCGCGAGACAGCAGAGTCTGTGGAGATCAGGCTGCACAGAATCCTCCAGGAAGAACGATTCGACACGCCCTCTATCCGCGGGATCATCGCCCGACTTACAGACGTCATCGCTCAGGCGAAGAGAAGTCAAAAGGATGTTATCCCCGATTTCCTGAAGCTGCTTAGCGTACACGCCCCGGCACAACTTCAGCCCGCGAGCTATGTTGATCGCGGGATTGAGGGCGCGCTACTGCAAGTGCTAAGGGATAAGCATTCCTTGCTTCTAGCCGGCCCTCCCCGTGCAGGAAAGACCTGGACATCGCTCACAATCGGATCCTTGCTCCAGACAGATGGGGTGGCGGTCAGAATCGGAAGCAACATTGACGAGGCCGAGCGCTACCTTACAGACCCAGTGGATGGCCACCGAGCATACATCCTTGACGATCCTCTCGGATCTCGTGAGCCCATCGAGGGCGCGAACGCCGCAATGGGAGATCTCGCACGATTGTCTGCTCGTCTTCGAGCCGGGCGCTATCTGATAGTCGCCCAGACGGAAAATGTGATCCTACAGGTCCGGGGGACAAGCGACTTAGCCAGCTGTCGGGTAGGCTCGCAATCTTGGACCTCGCTCGCTGGTCTTCCCACCTCTGTGGCAACTGAAATATGGAGATCCGCGGCTGAAGCACAGGGTCTGTCACAAGCAGAGATTGCCAATGTGAAAAGTATTATCGAGCAAAGCCGTCAGCTCTGCGATCCAGGAGCGATTGCATACCTAGCGCAGACTTGGAGCGAACTTCCAAATGCTCCGACCGATGCAGAAATCCTTGTGCAGTCCCGTAGAGATGCGATCGATTTTGCGCGATCTCTATCTGAAAAACTCCCTGGCGCGCGAGATGTACTGATCGCAGCGGCAATAGGAACTGAGATCCAGCGACCGATTGGTGGACTGGATCTGGCGTACATGATCAGCTCAAGCGAAGAGCGCCCTGGTTTCGAGGAAGAGTTCACGTCGATAATGCTGGGGACTGATTGGGCGCCCTCCCCTCCCCCCTCCTATGAGGGTTCCTGCGAGCTATCACAGGAAGTGAAGACGGCACTTACCCTACTCCAAAGACGCCGCGTTCTTTGGGCTGAGGAACACAACTTCAACTTCACACATCCCTATCTCCGTGCGGGCGCCCAGGCACTGGTTGTGCCGGACATCCCGCAGGACCGAATATCACTCCTTGAGCAGCTCCAGAAGGCGCTAGGCTGTGCCTCTCCAGTGACATCGCTTGCGGCAGCGCAGAACCTCCGCTGGATGCGGCCAGCCTTCCAAGACCACCATGCGATTGGTCTGTTTGAGCTTGCCAAGCTCGGCACTAGGTCAAAATTTCCAGCAACAAGGGATAGCTGCTTTGCGTTTCTTGTTCAGTTTGTCGATGAGCTACCCGAAAAGCTGCGCGACGAACTGCCTTGGATCGCGGAGGATATGGTCTTTAGTCTGGAGCAGATCGATGTAAATTCCGGCATCGGGTTCATTTCGAACAAATACAATATCTTCGAATCTCCACCCACCCTCGAGTCCGTCCAACCCTACCTCGACGCGATCGAGAGTGGTAGCTCCGTTGCTCTAGACCTTGCTTTGTCCAAGTGGATCCTTCAAGCGCTGGCGGCTGAGCCCCAGCGACTGACACTGGCAGTCGCCGAGCGATTGCTTCGAGCTGACGAGGCGACGATTCGAGCATTTGCTGCCAAGTGCTGGATCTCGGTAAACCGCGAAGACGACGAAGAAGCCCTCGAACTGATAGTTCGCGATCGTACTCCGGTAATGAGTGCATGCTTGCTGAAAGCTATTGCTGACTCATGGACCACAATTGAGCACTCCCGCCGCGATAGAGTTCTCTCTATCATTGAAGATCAGCTGAGGGTTCCGGTCTGCGCAAGCGTACTTTATGCCCGCCTTGTGCTCTTCAACCGCGTGGAAGAGTTCGGAAAATCTCCACCATGGGAGCTCTTCGCTAGACTCCTTCCAAGGGCACTGGCCTGCATGCCCCACACCATCGCGCTTCGTGATGGCCGACTCAACGCAGCAGTGGACCAGGCGCTCAAGGAGCTCACCTCTTCCAAGATGGCCGATACGCTAGAAGCTTGGGTCAACAGAACTATTCGAAGGGTAGGTTCTTTCACGCTCGACGAATTCGAGCTCAGCATTGCGGAACCGCTGCTTAAACTTGCTGCCACTGAGCGCCGATACAGGTTGATCTCCTCTCTATTAGCCGCTAGCGACACAGGGCTGCGGATTGTCACGATCTCTAGACTGATAGAGAGCTGGACGGAGCTCCCTCTGCGCGAGGCCGTTCTCGTGCTGTCATCATTGCGCTCAAAAGAGCAGGACGCGCTGTGGCTTCGAGCAGTTGCATTGACCACTCACGGCGCCCCAGCTCCGGTGCTTAGGTGGTGCATTGGCCAAAGTTCCATTCTTCCTTTGGATGCAACCGAAGTAGAGAATCTACTTGGTGAAGAGCTGTTCTCAGCATGCATCTATGTTCATTGTGGTTGGCCGCAGCCACTATGGTGGTACGGCACACACCATCGAAGCGAGAAGTGGGCAGATCTCGTGCTTGAAGTTGCCGCCACGCCGGATCATGAACTTCATTCTCTAGCACTGATTGAAGTCCTAAGCCACCAAGTGGGCGCAGCGTCTCAACTACTGAGCAACCTCCCTCAAGAGTCTCTGTTTGATACGTATCTGGCTATGCTTCGGTTCCAATCTGGCACCAATGCAAACTGGTCGCCCGGTCTCTGGAAAATTCTGGTCACCCGTCTGCTTGTCGATAGAGATATTGAGGATCTGGTGGCGGCCATTGATCCGGTCATCGAGGGGCTCATAGAGGACGTCTATGATATTAAACTTTGGCTCGCGGACTGCCCACTTGCCGCACCGACCGTCAAGTTGGTTGAGAACGACCTGAGGGCGTTGAAGGTGATTGATGTTTTGGACGTCACGCTCAGCGCGATTGATGCCGATAGAGGAGAGGTAGCTACTGAGAAGCTTCGAGCAGCGGACATGCTACGTGAGAGCATATTTGAAAGCTTTGTAGCCGCCGTAGAAACGTGCAATCCGCGCCTACACCGAACATGGGCGCACCTTAAGACGATCTTCTCTCGCAGCGGTTGTCCTGAGGAGATGTTGTCGCGCATCGAGGAAGGCAGACTGCGAGCATTCGAGAAGCACCAACTCGTTCGAGAAGCACAGGTTGTTTTTCCAGCGAAACCGGCTCTTACTGGCTGGCGCGACGCAGAAGCTTCTGGCTAACAGAACCCTCAAAGCCACAAGGCGGAAATCGGTCACTGACGCAGCTGTCACTTTGAACAGCTGCGTTACACGAAGGAGGAAGACGCGCAAGTGGGCCTGCGCCACGCTATTAGCCCCGCTTTCTCGACTTATTCTCGCAATCCGAGTGGCTTGAACAACCAGGAAGAGCGCTGATCACCACACGCATCGGCTCATGCGCTGGCGGCCGCCTTGCTTGGCGCCATTAGGCCAGAGCATCCAGGACGAATGAGACGGACACCGAGGGCGAGAGCACTCACATAAGGGATGTTGTGTAATGCCAATCATCCACGCACCCGAGCCTCCGCAAACCACTGGAGCTCCATGAGCAAGGGTTCCAGATCTGTCGATGTAAAGCCAAGCAGTGGTGGCATACCAGCTGGCATACCAAAATCGCAGCCGACCTGTTTCTTATATAAAAATCAATGACATATCAATTCAATTGGCGGAGAGAGTGGGATTCGAACCCACGGAAGGAATGACCCTTCGCCGGTTTTCAAGACCGGTGCCTTAAACCGCTCGGCCATCTCTCCGTATCGGTAACGCTTTACGCGCCCGCGTGCGCGGGTCATTGCAACCCGGGCAACCGGTCGGGGCAGCGTCCCCGTCCGGCATGGCTCCCCGGCATGGGCCGGGGGTCGCATTCTCGCATTTCAGGTGGGATTTGCCCACCCGCCGGCTGTCGGGCTCAGCCCGCATCCACCGCCAGCGCACCCAAGGCACTGGCCTTGATCTTCTCTTTGGCCCGCTCGCACGCGCCGCCGCAATCCAGGCGCGAAGCCTCCAGCTGCGGCGGCAGGTGTTCGGCCAGGAAGTCGATGAACACGCGCACCGCCGGCAGCAGGCCGCGGCGGGAGGCGAAGACGGCATGGCAGATGCCCTGCGGCAGCGACCAGTCCGGCAGCACCACTTCCAGCTCGCCATTGCGCACGGCGTCGGCGCAGACCGTTTCCGGCAGCATGGTGATGCCGAAGCCGTCCTTGACCATGCTCTGCAGCAGCGGGAAGTCGAAGCCGGCCACGCGCGGCTGCAGGTCCACGCGGCGGACCGCGCCTTCCGGGCCGTGGAGTTCCCAGCGCTGGCGGGCTTCGTCTTCGCTGATGCTCAAGGTCACGTGATTGGTCAGCTCGTCCGGATCTTTCGGGCGGCCAGCGCGATCCAGGTACTTCGGGCTGGCGACCAGCAGTTCCTGCACCTGGCCGAAGCTGCGCATCACCAGGCTGCCATCGTCATCCAGGCGCGAGCGCACGCGCAGGGCGACGTCGTAGCCTTCATTGATGATGTCCACGCGGCGGTTGCTGATGTTCAGCTGCAGGCGCACTTTGGGGTACTGCGCCAGGAAGATCGGCAGCAGCTTGGGCAGCTGCATCTGCGCGAGCGAGACCGGCACGCTGGCGCGCACCAGGCCGCGTGGCTCGGCGCTGAGGCGGTCGACCACCTCGCGCGCGGCCTGGGCCTCGGCCAGCATGGTCTGCGCGTGGCGATGCACGCTGGTGCCGACGTCGGTCACCGCGAAGCGGCGCGTGGAGCGCTGCAGCAGGCGTACGCCCAGGTCGGTTTCCAGCTGGCTGATACGGCGGCTCAGGCGGGATTTGGGGATGCCGAGCGCGCGTTCTGCTGCGGCGAAGCCACCATGATCGACCACCATGGCGAAGTAGTAGAGGTCGTTGAGGTCTTGCATACCGAAGTTCCAGATATAGAACAATACGTGGTATTCAACCACCTTTATTCCAAACAGGCAACAACCTAACCTGATCTCCGTCGGCGGCGCCTTGCCCCGCCCCTCCCCAGATAACAGGTGATTGCCATGAAGCTTCTTCACATCGATGCCAGCGTGCTTGGCGACAACTCGGTTTCCCGCCAGCTCTCCGCCGCCGTGGTCCAGCAGTGGCGCGACCAGGTGCCGGGCCTGGAAGTGAGCTACCGCGACCTCGACGCCCAGCCGGTCCCGCACCTGCGCAGCTCGTCGCTGGCCCAGTCCGACCCGGCCGAAGTGGCCGACGCCGAGCAGGTGCTGGCGCAGTTCCTGGCCGCCGACGTGGTGGTCATCGGCTCCCCAATGTACAACTTCAGCGTCGCCTCCACCCTCAAGGCGTGGATCGACCGCCTGGCGGTGGCCGGCCGCACCTTCAAGTACACCGAGAATGGCCCGGTGGGCTTGGCCGGCGGCAAGCGCGTGATCGTGGCCAGCAGCCGCGGCGGCCTGCACACCGGCGCACCGACCGACTTCCAGGACCCCTACCTGCGCCAGGTCTTCGCCTTCTTCGGCATCGACAACGTCGAGTTCGTGCGCGCCGAGGGCATCGCCTATTCGCCGCAGCACCGGACCGATGCGATTGCGCAGGCGCTGGCCGCGCTGCCGCAGCCGGCTGAACTCGCCGCGGCCTGAGCCGGGCGACCCACACCGTTCCCTCCCCCTCGTCGTGACGGTGTGGTGGTGGGACGCCGGTTTTCTCTCCCCTGCCGGCGCTCCTCCTGATGGCCCCTTCCGGGGCCATCTTTTTGCCTGGCTGCCGGCTCCCGGCGTCCTGCCGCCGCGGCGCGCCTGGCCGCCGGCAACCTACCTCAGCTACCTCAGGTCACAATGGCGCATTGCCGGGGTCTCCCGTGCCATGCCATCGCCGGTGCAGGCCGCGGTGATGGCCTCGCCTTTACGCAGGCCGGCGGCATCCGTCGTTGTCAGCCCCATCAGCAGCACCCGCGCGTCAGGGCCGGCGGACAGGTGGACGACGGGCTGATCCAGAGAATCGCCCTGGATGGCCTCCACATCGCCGGAGATCACCAGGGGCTTGCCCTTGTAGAGCACGTCGGCGGCGATCTCATTGGCCTGGTAGTCCAGATACAGCTGCCGCGCGGCCAGCTCGATGGTGTCGGCCAGCACGCTGATGGCCTCGCTCTCGGTCTCGGCGGCGTGCGCATCTTCCCGCGGGGCGCTGACTGCGCTCAGCGCTCCGGCAAAGATGGCGATGCCAACGAAGTACACCATCGGCGAGACCATCAGCGAGAGCAGCAACGGTGCGAGACCCTTGGTCACCCCACCGCTGGACATCGCCACGATGGCCAGGATGAAGGCCACCAGATTCAGTGGCCAGCCGATGAAGAACCCCAGCCCCGGAAAGGGAATCAGGAAGCACAGCCACGCGATCACCAGAAGCATCCAAGCAGCAGCCCCTGCCGGGTGGGAAGGCGGCGTTGTTGTGCCCACTGCGTTCACGGGGAGGGTCCTGCGGGAGGTGAATGACGTTATCCATCGTCGTTGCCGCCTGGCTGCGCGGGTGGACGCAGGTCACATCCCACGGACTCCACCGGAAACTCCAGAACCGGGCCCTTTGCCCTGCGCGCCTTATGGGCAGAGGGTTCTACGCTGGCAGGGAATTTGATCCGGTGAGCAATGGAGGTCTGCACCGACAGCGCAACGGAGTTCCGCCTTACCCGATCAGGCTCTGTACCGGAAGCACCCGACGTGACGCATTCGACCCAAGGCGGTCGCGCAGATCGCTATGCTGATCCGTCTTTCTCTGGATCCGCCCGCATGGACTACTGCGTCACCGCCGCCCACCGCAGCGAATTCCCGCATCCGATCACCCTGCAACCCGGCGACCCGCTGCAGGTCGGCGAGCGCTATCAGGGGCCCGAAGGCTGGGACAACTGGTATCTGTGCCAGACGCCGGGCCAGGCCGCTGGGTGGGTGCCGGCGCAGGTGATCGGCCGCAACGCGCAGGGCGATGCCGTGGCGGCGGAGGCCTACTGCGCGCGCGAACTGGATGTGGATGCGGGTCAGCACGTGCGGGGGGAGCGCGAGCTCAACAGCTGGGTGTGGTGCGAGGTGGTCGGCGGCACGTCCTCTGGCTGGGTGCCGCTGGGCGTGCTGACGCCGATGACGCCCCGGTAGAGCAAAAAACCCGCCTTCCGGCGGGTTTTTCGTTCGTCACGGCGCCGGATCAGCCGATGACATCCAGCCCGCCCATGTAGGGCTTCAGCGCGTCCGGCACGGTGATGCTGCCGTCGGCGTTCTGGTAGTTCTCCATCACCGCGATCATCGCACGGCCCACTGCCACGCCCGAACCGTTGAGCGTGTGCAGCAGCTCGGGCTTGCTGGTTTCCGGGTTGCGCCAGCGGGCCTGCATGCGACGCGCCTGGAAATCCCCACAGTTGGAACACGAAGAGATCTCGCGGTAGGTGTCCTGCGAGGGCAGCCACACTTCCAGGTCGTAGGTCTTGATGGCGGCAAAGCCCATGTCGCCGGTGCACAGCAGCACCTTGCGGTACGGCAGGCCCAGCTTTTCCAGCACGACTTCGGCACAGCGGGTCATGCGCTGGTGCTCTTCATCACTCTGCGCGGGGGTACAGGCGGCGACCAGTTCCACCTTCTCGAACTGGTGCTGGCGGATCATGCCGCGCACGTCGCGGCCGCCGCTGCCGGCTTCGGCGCGGAAGCACAGCGAATGGGCGGTCATGCGCAGCGGCAGCTGCTCGGCATCGACGATTTCATCGCGCACGATATTGGTCAGCGGCACTTCCGAGGTCGGGATCAGGTAGCGCGTGGACTCGCCCACGGCCGTCTTGAACAGGTCGTCCTCGAACTTCGGGAGCTGGCTGGTGCCACGCAGCGACTCGGCGTTGACCAGGGTCGGGACGTTGGTCTCTTCATAGCCATGCTCACCGGTGTGCAGGTCGAGCATGAACTGGGCCAGCGCGCGGTGCAGGCGCGCGATCGGGCCACGCAGCACAGTGAAGCGCGAGCCGGACAGCTTGGCGGCGGTCTCGCCATCCAGCCAGCGGTTGCGGGCACCCAGCTCGACATGATCGAGCACCGGGAAATCGAACGTGCGCGGGGTGCCCCAACGCTTCTGCTCGACATTCTCCGATTCATCCTGGCCGGCCGGCACATCCTCGGCCGGCAGGTTCGGAATGCCCAGCGCGATCGCTTCGATCTTCTCGCGCAGCTCGTCCAGGGCCACTTCCGAGGCCTTCAGTTCATCAGCGAAGGCGGCCACTTCGGCCATGATCGCCGAGACATCCTCGCCCTTGGCCTTGGCCTGGCCGATGGCCTTGGAACGGCTGTTGCGCAGGCTCTGCAGTTCCTGGGTACGCACCTGGATGCGCTTGCGATCGGCTTCCAGCGACTCCAGCCCGGAGACATCCAGCTCGAAACCACGCGAGGAGCGCAGGCGTTCGGCAAGGTCGGCGGGCTGTTGGCGGAGCAGGGCTGGATCGAGCATGGCGGCAGAGGGGTCTACGGATTCGGAGGGGGATTATCGCCTGTTATGCGTTTTTCTGCCGCCGGTTCATCCCGGGCGTGGCAGAATCGCGGTGATCCATACGGTATGCCCCATGTCTGCTTCCCGCTCGACTTCTGGCAAGAACATCACCTTCCAGCTGCCCCGCCGCAGCCTCAAGATCGCCGCGATCGCCTTCGGTGCGGGCGTGCTGCTGTTCCTGGTGGTGTGGCTGAGCAGCCGCAAGGACGGCTTCTACAAGGCCGACCCGGCCGCGCAGACCCCTGCCCAGGTGGCCGAGGTCGAGCCGCTGCCCGAGCCGCTGGCCGCTGCCGCCGGTTCCAGCGACATGCCCGACGCCAAGGCGCCGCCGGCCAATGAAGAAAAGCCGCAGCTGGTGGAGACCGCCCCACCGCCGCCGCCGCCGGCTGCACCGGCTGCGCCCGCCGCACCGGCCGCGCCTGCGGCGATGGCGCCGAGCGACCGCCCGCAGCCGATCGCCGACCAGTCACCGCCGCCGAGCTATCCGCCGGCCGCCTTGCGCCGCGGTGACAGCGGCACCGTGGTGGTCCGCGTGGATGTGGATGCCACCGGTTATCCCTCGGGCGTGACATTGATCCAGCGCAGCGGTTCACGCGACCTTGATCGCGCCGCCTCTGATGCGGTGCGTCGCTGGCGCTTCCAGCCGGCGCAGAGCAACGGCGTACCCGTGCCTGGCAGCCTGGAAGTGCCGTTCGATTTCACTCCGCAGTGATTCATCTCCGCATCACGCGGTGGTTCTGCAACGGCTCAGCAAACTGAACCCTGATGGGAATGCAGTCGTCGCGTTGACGGTGCGCTGACACATCCGCAACTGCGTACGGGCAAGACTGCAGGTGTCACATCGACACTAGGAGTCAGCCATGAGTGTTACCCATGCCCCGGACATGCCCCGCTCGCCGCAGCATCAGCGCGACGTGATCGATGAGCCCCACAATCGCCGCACGTCGCCCTGGTTATGGGTGGCGTTGATCGTGGCGATGTTCGCCGCCGCGCTGGTGTGGCTGCGTTACGCCACCCCGGGCGATACCAATGATGCGCCGGTGGGCCAGCGCATGCTGCCGGCCACTGAGACCGCCCCCGTGGCGACGGCGCCTGCCCCGGCAGCGCGAGAGGCAGCACCGGCCGCCGAGCAGCGCAAGGCGACCCCGGCCGTGCGCAATCGTGAGGCCCGCCCGCTGGCGAGCAATGCCAAGCCCGCTTACCCGCGTACTGCACTTCGCAGCGGCGTGCAGGGCAGCGTAGTGGCCAGCCTCAACGTGGATACCCGCGGCCAAGTGACCGAAGCGAACATCGTGCAGCGCAGTGGCACCCGTGACCGCGACCTGGACCGTGCGGTGCTGACCACCGTGCGCGAGTGGAAGTTCGAGCCGGCGATGCATAACGGCCGCGCCGTGGCCAGCGTGGTGCGCGTCCCGGTGGATTTCCGCACCGAGCGCTAAACGCAGGCGCTGAGACGGAAACGAAAAGGGAGGCCGATGGCCTCCCTTTTTTCGTCCCGCGTGCCCAAGCACCGACGCACGTCGTGCCGGGCGTTGCCCGGCAACCACGCCTGTGTCGACGCAGCCGCCTGACAGAACCGGACGCTACCTCAAGCGGCGCTCAGACCGAAGCCTGCGCCGGTCGCCAGACCCTCGAAATCCGGGAACGAGGTCGCCACGTTGGCGATGTCATTGACCCGCACCTCGCCCGTGCTGAGCTGGCCGGCAATGGCGAAGGCCATCGCGATGCGGTGGTCGCCATGGCTCTCGATGGTGCCGCTGCCCAGCGCCGCGCCACCATGGATCGTCGCACCGTCCTCGGTTTCGTCGACCTGCACGCCCAGGGTGCGCAGGCCGGTCGCCATCGCGGCCAGACGGTCCGATTCCTTGACCCGCAGTTCGGCCGCGCCGCGCACCACGGTGTTGCCCTGTGCCGCGGCGGCGGCGACGAACAAGGCCGGGAACTCATCGATCATGTCCGGCACCAGCGCTTCGGGAATCTCGGCGCCGTGCAGGGGCGCGTAGCGAACCACCAGATCGGCCACCGCTTCCCCACCCTGCTCGGCATGGTTCTCTTCGGTGATGTCCGCGCCCATCAGGCGCAACGCGGCCAGCAGACCGGTGCGGCGTGGATTGAGGCCGACCGCGCGCAGGCGCAGTTCGGAGCCGGGAATGATGCTCGCGGCCACGAGGAAGAACGCGGCCGAGGAGAAATCGGCCGGCACCACGATATCGGTCGGGCGCAGGCGCTGGCCGCCACGCAGGCGGGCCTGGCCGGGCGAAAACGCGATATCCACGCCGAACGCGCGCAGCATGCGCTCGCTGTAATCGCGGGTCGGGTGCGGTTCGGTGACGGAGGTTTCGCCGGTGGCGTACAGACCGGCCAGCAACACGGCCGACTTGACCTGCGCGCTGGCGACCTGCGAAGCGAACGCGATACCGTGCAGCGTCTGCCCACCGTGCACACGCAGCGGCGGCGTGCCGTCCGCCTCGGTATCGATCTTCGCGCCCATCTGGGCCAGCGGACCGGTCACGCGGCGCATCGGGCGGCGCGACAGCGATTCATCGCCGACCATCACCGAATCAAACGGCTGCGCGGCCAGCAGCCCGGCCAGCAGACGCATGCCGGTGCCGGCGTTGCCGCAGTCCAACGGGGCGCTCGGCGCCTTCAGGCCATCCACGCCCACGCCATGCACGATGCGCTGCGAAGGCGACGGGGTTTCGATGCGTACGCCCATCTGCGAGAAGATCGCGGCCGTGGCGCGGGTGTCTTCGCCTTCCAGGAAGCCATCGATGCGCGAAACGCCATCGGCCAGCGCGGCGAACATCACCGAGCGATGCGAAACCGACTTGTCGCCGGGAATGGTCAGGCTGCCCTGCAGGGGCTGGCCCTTGCGGGCGATCCAGTACGGAGATGCGGTCATCGGAAATCCTATGGGGCGGGCCGCCGCGGCGGCGATGCAACGGTATGCGGGAAGGGCCGCCGCGCCCCACAGGGGCAGCGGGCCGGGCGCAGCGCGCGAGGCGCTGCGCCGTTCGGATCAGGGCACGGCGACCGGATAGGAGCCGAGGATCTTGATCTGCGCCGAGTGGGCTTTGAGTTCGGCCAGGGCCGCCTGCATCGCCTCATCGTCGACATGGCCGGCCAGGTCGATGAAGAAGCCGTACTCCCACTTGGCGTTGTGCGAGGGGCGCGACTCGATCCGGTTCATGCTGATGCCATGCCGTGCGAACGGGCTGAGCACATCGAACAAGGCACCGGGCTTGTCGTGGATGAACACCAGTACCGAGGTGCGGTCGTGGCCGGAGGTCGGGAAGATGTTGCGGCCGATGACCAGAAAGCGCGTGGTGTTGTCCGCATCGTTCTGGATCGGCTTGGTGACCACCTTCTTCAGGCCGTACACATGCCCCGCACTCTCGCCACCGATCGCGGCGGCGTCTTCGGCATTGCGGGCGCGGCGCGCGCCTTCGGCATTGCTGGAGACCGGGATCTTCTCAGCCTTGGGCAGGTTGGCGCGCAGCCACGAGGAGGTCTGCATGAACGACTGCGGGTGGCCGTAGACACGTTCGACATCTTCCAGCCGGCCACTGCGCGACATCAGGTACTGCTGCACGCGCAGTTCCACTTCGCCGCAGATCTTCAGGTTGGAGGTCAGGAACATGTCCAGGGTAATCTGGATGGTGCCCTGCCCCGAGTTTTCCACCGGCACCACGCCGAAATCGGCGTTGCCCGCTTCCACTTCCTGGAACACTTCTTCGATGCTGGCCAGCGGCAGGCCCAGTGCCGAGCGGCCGAAATGCTTGAGCACGGCCTGCTGGCTGAAGGTGCCTTCCGGGCCGAGGTAGCCGATCTTCAGCGGCTCCTGCTGGGCCAGGCAGGCGGACATGATCTCGCGGTAGACATGGACCAGCACTTCATCACTGAGCGGGCCTTCGTTGCGGTCCACCACCATGCGCAGCACCTGGGCTTCGCGCTCGGGGCGGTAGTAATCCACGGCGGCGGCGAGCTTGCCCTTGGCCTTGCCGACCTGGTGGGCGAAGTTCGCGCGCTCGGCGATCAGCGCCTGGATGCTACGGTCGATATGGTCGATCTTGGCGCGCACATCCGACAGCACGGGCGCGGCAACGGCCGGCGCAGCATCGCGCTTGGCGGCCTTGGCCTTCTTCGCGGGGGCAGCCGCCTTGGGCGGGGTCGGTGCCGGCTTGGCAGCCTTGGGCTTGGCGGGTTTCGTAGCCATCTGGGTTCCAATTGCAGTGGGGCGGCGAGCGCCCCGGGAAAAACGAATGCGTCAGCCGTTGCGCTGCTGGAAATCGCGCATGAAGGCGGCCAGCGCCTGCGCGCCTTCCACCGGCATGGCGTTGTACAGCGAAGCACGGATGCCGCCGACCGCCTTGTGCCCCTTCAGCGCCAGCAGGCCGGCCGCCTTGGATTCACTGACGAAACGCGCATTGAGCGTGTCATCCGGCAGGAAGAACGGGATGTTCATGCGCGAACGCGCGGCCGGGACGACCTCATTGCGGTAGAAACCGCCCGACTGGTCGATCGCCTCGTACACCAGGCCCGACTTGACCGCGTTGCGGCGCGCGAATTCTTCCACGCCGCCTTCGGCCAGCATCCACTGGAACACCAGGCCGGCCAGGTACCAGTTCCAGGTCGGTGGGGTGTTGAGCATGGAATCGCGGGCGACATGCGAGCGGTAATCGAAAATGTCCGCGCGCGGCTGGCCGCTGCGCTCGAGCAGATCGCGGCGCACGATCACCACCGATACGCCGACCGGGCCGAGGTTCTTCTGCGCGCCGGCGTAGATCAGGCCGTACCGGCTGACCTCCAGCGGCTCGCTGGCGATCGACGAGCTGAAATCGGCGAACAGCGGTACGTCGCCCACGTCCGGCGTGTCACGGAACTCGACCCCGTGGATGGTTTCGTTGGCGGTGATGTGCACGTACGCGGCGGCATCGGAGAGCTGCCAGCTGTCGCGCGCCGGGATGTCGTGGAAGCCATTGGCTTCGCTGCTGGCAGCGACGTTGACCGAGACATACGGGCTGACCTGCTTGATCGCGGTCTTGCCCCAATGCCCGGTGAGCACGTAATCCACGGCCTGGCCGGGCTGGGCGAAGTTGAGCGCAAGCAGGGCCTGCTGGGTGGTCGCGCCACCGGCCAGGAACAGCACAGCGTAGTCGTCCGGGATGCCGATCAGGCGACGCAGATCGGCCTCGGCCTGGGCGGCGACGGCCATGAACTCCGGGCCGCGGTGGCTCATTTCGACAATGGAGGCGCCCGCGCCGTTCCACTCCAACATCTCTTCCTGCGCCTGGCGCAGGACCGATTCCGGCAGGGTTGCAGGGCCGGCACTGAAATTGAACGCGCGCGTCATGTCACACCTATGGGGCAAGACCCCTAGTATGCCGCAGCGCACCAGCCTTTAGGCCTTGCAGGACAAGGCGAATTTGGTTGCAAACGAATCTATCGCAGCCTCGACAGCGCACCCACCGGCCGTTTACCGCGCGCCAAACCAGAGCAGCCCACTGATCGCCGCCGCCAGCAACAGCGCACTGACCAGCAGCCACGGCCAGCGGCTCACCCGCTTGGGCGCGGCGACCGGTTCCGGGCGTTGCCGCGCTTCGAAGCCGTCGTCTTCTTCCTCGACGACGACGCGCTTGCGGCCGTCATGCGGCACTTCGAGCACGAAACGGTGCTGCGCGTCGAAGACCAGCTGATCGCCCGGCTGCAGCCAGCAATGGCGAACGGTGACGCCATTGACCCGCGTGGACTCGCCGGCGCCCAGGTCGCGCAGCAGCAGGCGCTCACCGTGCTGCTCCAGGCGGGCGTGCTGCTCGGCAAAGGCCGGGTCGTCGATGACGATGTCCGCCTCCGGCCCACGCCCGATCACGCGCGGCCGATCCAGGGTAAAGCTGCGCCCGTGGTGCTGGCCGCCGACGCCGCGCAACAGGCGCTGGTCATCGCCCCCGTCATCGCTGCGCGGTGGTGCGTGCGCGACCGCTTCGCACTCGCCCTGCACCACCATCTCAACGCCATCGGCGTAAACGGCGTCGCCGGCCCGCAGCAGCGCCATCCGGCGCACCGGGCGGCCGTTGACGTGGATGCCGCGGATGCCGCTGGCGACCTGCAGCCACAGGCCGCGGTCATCCAGGCAGAACTGGGCCAGCAACAAGGTGCCGGGAGTGTCATCGCCAAGCCGGACGGTGCCCGATGCATGACGCACGATGCGCTGCACCCCGGGCCGCAGGGGCTGGTCGGGATGTTGGCGTTGAGTAAAGTGAACTAGCAGGTTCTGCACGCGGCGCAGCCTAGCAGGTTGAATGTCAGGGAAGAAGAAGTGTGACGCAGACCTTGGAGTTGTGCCTGAGGATGCGCACAATGCACGCCCGAATCCGCGCCGTTGTCCGCCAGGAGGCTGTATGTCCACCATCGATATCCGTCACGCCCACACCCTGCCCGCCGAAAATGCGCGCAAAGCCATCGAAGACGTCGCCGCCAAACTGTCAGAGCGCTTCGGCCTGCAGTCCAACTGGGTGGGCGACGTGCTGAACTTCAGCGGCTCCGGCGTGGATGGCGCGATCGCGCTGCAGCCCGGCCAGGTGCAGGTCACCGCCAAGCTCGGCTTCCTGCTCTCGGCCATGAAGGGCATGGTGGAAAGCGAGATCCAGCGCGTGCTGCAGGAAAAGCTCGGCTGAACCGACGCCCGGCCCGGCGCTGCACAGGCGCCGGCCATCACATCGCTTGAAGCCGGCGATGCATACGATCCAAGGGTGTCCACCCACAGGGATCGCCCCATGAATTCACCCAACGACTTCGACGATCGCATCCCCGGCGAGAAGCCCTCGCTGCAGGATCAGGCCGAGCGCTTCTCGCGCAAGCTGACCGATTCGGCCCAGCAGATCTGGCTGGCCGGCCTGGGCGCCTTCGGGCGTGCGCAGGCCGAAGGCAGCCGGGTCTTCGACAACCTGGTCAAGGAAGGCGAGAACATCGAGGCCCGCAACCGCGAGCAGACCGGCGATGCGCCGCGCTGGCGCGACAATGTCGAGGAACACCTCGGTGAGGCCCGCGAAAAGGCCAGCGGCACCTGGGACAAGGTCGAGAAAGCCTTCGATGACCGCGTCCAGGGCGTGCTCAAGCGCCTGCACATCCCCACCGCCGAGGATGTCGCCGCGCTCAATGCCCGGATCGATGCGCTCAACACTCGGGTCAACCGTGCCGAGGCCCGCAATGCCTCGCCGTCGGCCGATCCATCCCCGGGTACGCACCAGTCGCCGACCTCCGACGCCTGAGCTGAACTGACCCGACCGGCGATTGTTGCAAAGCAGCACGACTTTGTTGACAATCGAAATCGACCCGCCAATCGCTTCCACCGCCGTTTGTTCCCTCCCCTCACGGCTCTGGATTGGCGGGTTTTTTGTGGGCGCTCGATGGGCTGGATCGCCACAAAGTGAGACGGCCGTCACCGACGTGATCGCCGGATGCGCACCGGTGCGAGAACGACGCGCCGCTGACGTGCAAAGGCGCATATAAACTGTCTATCACACTTCCCTGTTCATATCCCCCTGCATGCTCTCCTGGATTCTGGCCCTGCTGTTGGCCCTCATCGTCTGGTTCCTGGCCACGGCCTACTTCTGGCTGATCAAACGGAAGCGCAAGGAGACCCAGCTCGGCCTGAATGCCTTGGCCGGCATGCACTGGCGTGAGTTTTCCCTGATCGTCCGGCGCGCGATGCATGAGCAGCGCGGGCTGCAGGACGTGGCGGACGAGACGGTCGACAGCCGCGAACCGCGCAGCGATTTCCTGATGCACGACGGGCCACAGCGTTGGCTGCTGTCGTGCAAGCACGGGCGCGCCTACCGGATCGGCACCGCCGCGGTGAACGAACTCGGCGCCGCCGCGCGCCTGGCCGGTGCCCGTGGCGGGATCCTGATCACCGAGGGCAAGGTCGAGCGCGATGGCCGCATCGCGGCTGAAAAGCAGAGCGTGGAGGTCCTCGACGGCCCGCTGCTGTGGCCACTGCTGCAGCCGTATCTGCCCGGCGACATGGAAGCCCGTGTGCAGGCCGGTGCCCGCCGCGAGGCGATCCGGCGCATTTCGATCGCGGCACTGGGCGCGGCGACGCTGGGCCTGATGGTCGGGCTGGGCTCGCTGACCGCCGGCTTGGAGAAGGAGTGGACCGACGACGACTTGGCGGACACCGCCGCCACCGCCCCGCCTGCCGCCGCGACGGCTCCGGAAGCGGCGCAGGCCGGCACCGTGCCCACTGCCGCAGCGACACCAGCCCCGACCGCGCAAGAAGGCCCTCAAGGCCGCGCCACCGATGCTGCCCCGGCCGCGATGGAGGCCAACCCGGACGACGCCACCCTGGATCGCTATCAGCAGGAGCTGTCACGCAAGGTGGCCACCCACGCTGGCGTGGCCAGCGGTATCTGGCTGACCCGGCAGACGCTGGCAATCAACCGCACCGGCGAGATCGATGCGATCTGGCCGCTGATCTGCGAGGAAGTGACCCGTTACCCGGCGCTGCGCACCGTGCGCATCCAGCTCAACCCGCGCCCCGGCGTGGATGAGCCGGTCCGCTGGCGGCAATGCACCACGCTGTAACGGTCAGCGCGCGCCCGGCGAGAACCGGGCGACCAGATCGTAGGCATCGCCCAGGAACATCTGCCGCACGCAGGTGATCGGCTGCTCGCCGCGCCAGGTGAGGCGGTCGATGACCAGGCAGGCCGTGCCTTGCTTGACCTGCAACAGCGTGGCGGCCGCGTCATCGGCGCCCCAGGCGCTGATCCGGTGCTGGGCGCGCGTCCACGATACGTTCTGCAGCAGCCAGCTGCCTGGCGCGGTCGTCTCGAAATCCACCTCCAGCACCTCCGGCACGCCGACCGGGCTGATCAGGCGGTGCTCAAGCGCCAGCGGCCGGCCATCGGCCAGGTGCAGGCAGCGGATCGCCAGCAGCTTCTCGCCCCCGGCCAGGGTAGTTTCTTCGGCCACCTGCTCGCGCGGGCGCCGGTAGGCACGCTCCAGCAGCTGGTAGCCATAGACATGCCCGCGCGCTTCCACCGCCATCGCGATGTCGGGGATTTCCAGCGCCACCTGTTCCAGGTGTGGCGGCTGCCGGGCGACGAACGAGCCGGCCCGGCGGCGGCGCTCGATCATGCCGCTCTCGGCCAACGCGGTCAGCACCTTGTTCACGGTCATCCGCGAGCAGCCGTACTGCTCCATCAGCTCGTGTTCGTAGGGGATGCGGAAGCCAGGCTCCCACTGTCCACTGAGGATGCGGCTTTCCAGATCAGCACGGATGCGCTGATTGAGGGTTGCTGCTTTTTTGCCCGTCACTCTGGATTCCTGCATGGGAGGGTCGGATCAGACCCTCAACAACGGTCGAAGTGCCGCGGCGAACCGTGCGGCCACCGCCTCGCGTTGCGGGTGGCGACCGTCACGGACCAACTGGCGCCCTTGGCGCCACACCGATCGCACGGCGCCATTACGTGCGGCGAACACCCAGCTGTCAAGCAAGGCATCGCCGTCGCGGGCGATCAGCGCCGGGTGGTCGGGATCGAGTTCGACCAGGTCGGACGGTGCGCCGGCCTGCAGGCCGGTGGCCACACCCAGAGCCTGCGCGGCGCCGCGCAACGACTGCTCGTACAACCAGCGGCCGGTGGACTGGCCATCGCCCGGGGCCAGCACGTTGCGCCCGCGCAGCTGCAACCGCTGGCCGTATTCGAGCAGGCGCAGTTCTTCGGCCGCGTCGATCAGCACGTTGGAGTCCGAACCCACGCCGAACCGGCCGCCCGCGCGCGCGAACGCCTGCATCGGGAACAGGCCGTCGCCCAGGTTCGCTTCGGTGATTGGGCACAGCCCGGCCACCGCGCGGCTGGCCACGATCTGCTGCAGCTCCGCCTCGGTGATATGGGTGGCATGGACGAGGCACCAGCGCGCATCCACCGGCACGTGTTCGTACAGCCACTGCACCGGGCGCAACCCGCTCCACGCCACGCAGGCATCGACCTCGCGGGTCTGTTCGGCGATATGGATGTGGACCGGGCCGGCGTTGAGCGGCAGCAGCGCTGCCAGTTCCTCACCGGTCACCGCCCGCAGGCTGTGCGGCGCGAACCCGAGCACGGCGTCGTCCAGGTCCTTCAGCGCGCGGGTGCAGCCCTGCAGCAGCTCAGCGAAACCGTCGACAGCGTGGATCAGCCGGCGCTGGGCCGGATTTGGCGGGGCGCCGCCGAAATCGGCATGCGCGTAGAACACCGGCAGCAGGGTCAGGCCGATCCCGCTGGAGTGGGCCGCCGCGGCGATGCGCTCGGCCATTTCGGCACGGTTCGCATAGGGTGCACCGTCCGGGCCGTGATGCAGATAGTGGAACTCGCCGACCCGGGTGAACCCGGACTCCAGCATTTCCACATAGGCCTGCTCGGCGATGGCCTGCATGGCGTCGGGCTGCAGGTGCGCCAGGAAGCGGTACATCAGCTCGCGCCAGCTCCAGAAGCTGTCGCCGCTGTTGCCGCCGATCTCGGTCAGCCCGGCCATCCCGCGCTGGAAGGCGTGGCTGTGCAGGTTGCCCAGGCCCGGCAGCGCGATCGCCAACGCGGTATCGCCCGGCTCGGCCGACGCGCCTTCGGTCACCTCGATGAGCGTGCCGCCCTGGCTGACGATGCGCACATCGCGCGCCCAGCCCTGCGGCAGCAGCGCATGGGCGGCGTGGAAACGAAGGATCGGTGCGGGGTTGGCTGGCATCACTGGACATCCCGGAAGAGGCGCCTATATTGTATAGACATATACGCCGATGTGGTTGCTGCCATGCACTGTGACACCCTCTGGTACCACGCCAACCTGATCACCGTCGATGGCCCCGGCCTGGGCGTGATCGAGGACGGCGTCATCGCCGCGACCGATGGGCGCATCGTGCATGTCGGTGCAGCGGGTTCGGCAGACCATCTGCAGCCCGCCCAGCGCATCGACGGCGGCGGGCGCTGGATCAGCCCCGGACTGATCGACTGCCACACCCACCTGGTCTATGCCGGCAACCGCGCCGGTGAGTTCGAGCAGCGCCTGCAGGGGGTCAGCTACGCCGATATCGCCCGCGCGGGCGGCGGCATCGTCTCCACCGTGCGCGCCACCCGCGCCGCCAGCGAGGCCGAATTGCTGGCGTCCAGCCTGCCCCGGCTGGACGCCATGCTGGCCGAAGGCATCACCACGCTCGAAATCAAATCCGGTTATGGGCTGACCCTGGCCGATGAGACCAAGCAACTGCACGTCGCCCGTGAGCTGGGCCGTCAGCGCGCGGTCGAGATCGTGCCGACGTTCCTCGGTGCGCATGCGATCCCGCCAGGCCGGCAGGCGCAGGAGTACATCGACGAGGTCTGCAACGTCATGATTCCCGCCGTTGCCGCCGCCGGGCTGGCCGAAGCCGTGGACGTGTTCTGCGAGAACATCGCCTTCAGCGCCGCGCAGGCCGAGCAGGTCTTCGTTGCCGCGCAGCAGCACGGGCTGGCGATCAAGATCCATGCCGAGCAGCTGAGCAACCAGCACGGTGCCGCCCTGGCCGCGCGCCATGGTGCGCTGTCGGCCGACCATATCGAACACCTCGACGCCGACGGGATCGCCGCGATGCGCCACGCCGGCACCGTGGCGGTACTGCTGCCGGGCGCGTTCTACTTCACCCGCGATACCACCCTGCCCCCGATCGCCGAGCTGCGCGCGGCTGGCGTGCCGCTGGCACTGGCCACCGATTCCAACCCCGGCACCTCGCCGCTGACCAGCCCGCTGCTGGCGATGAACATGGCCGCCACCCTGTTCCGCATGACCGTGGCGGAGTGCATCGCCGGCTTCACCCGTGAAGCGGCGCGCGCACTTGGCCGGCAGGACCGGATCGGCCGGCTCGCCGTCGGCCTGGACTGCAACCTCGCCCTGTGGGACATCGAGGCGCCCGCCGACCTCGTCTACCGCATGGGTTTCAACCCCCTGCACGCCCGCGTGATGCGCGGCCAACCCGTCTGAATCTAGTGATGTCTGGAGATTTCATGAGCACTACCCTGACCCTGCACCCCGGCGCTGTCACGCTGGCGCAATGGCGCGCGATCCATGACGGCGCGCGGGTGCGGCTGGACCCGGCCTCGGCCGCGGCCGTGCTGCGCAGTGCGCAGACCGTGGCCGACATCGTCGCCAAGGGCGCGCCGGTATACGGCATCAACACCGGCTTCGGGAAGCTGGCCAGCGTGCGCATCGAGCGCGACGACCTGGAAACCCTGCAGCGCAATATCGTGCTCTCGCACGCCGCCGGCGTCGGCGAACCGATGCCCGCGCCGGTGGTGCGCCTGATGATGGCCTTGAAGCTGGCCAGCCTGGCCCAGGGCGCCTCGGGTATCCGCCCGCAGACGCTGGCCCTGCTGGAAGCCTTCCTGCAGCACGACGTCATTCCGGTGATTCCGTGCCAGGGCTCGGTCGGCGCCTCGGGCGATCTGGCCCCGCTTTCGCACCTGGCCAGCGTGATGATCGGTGTCGGCGAAGCGTTCGTCGAGGGTCAGCGCCTGCCCGCCGCCGAGGCACTGGCCAAGGTCGGCCTGGCTCCGCTGGTGCTGGGCGCGAAGGAAGGCCTGGCCCTGCTCAACGGCACGCAATACTCCACCGCCTATGCACTGGCCGGGCTGTTCGCGATCGATACCGTGTTCCGCGCGGCGCTGGTCACCGGCGCGCTGTCGGTGGAAGCGGCCAAGGGCTCGGACACGCCTTTCGATCCCCGCATCCACAGCATCCGTGGCCAGCGCGGGCAGATCGCCACCGCCGCCGCGCTGCGCACCCTGATGCAAGGCTCGGCGATCCGCGAATCGCACCGCGACAACGACGTGCGCGTGCAGGACCCGTACTGCCTGCGCTGCCAGCCACAGGTGATGGGCGCGGCCTTCGACGTGATGCGCCAAGCCGCCACCACGCTGGCGATCGAAGCCAACGGCGTGTCCGACAACCCGCTGGTGTTCACCGATACCAACGAAGCGCTGAGCGGCGGCAACTTCCACGCCGAGCCGGTCGCCTTCGCGGCGGACATGCTGGCGATGGCGGTGTGCGAGATCGGCTCGATCAGTGAGCGCCGCACCGCGATGCTGGTCGACCCGGCGCTGTCCGGCCTGCCCGCGTTCCTTACCCCGAAGCCCGGCTTGAACTCCGGCTTCATGATTCCGCAGGTCACCGCCGCCGCGCTGGTCTCGGAAAACAAGCAGCGCGCCTACCCGGCCAGCGTCGATTCGATCCCGACCTCGGCCAACCAGGAAGACCATGTCTCGATGGCCGCACACGGTGCACGCCGCCTGATGGCGATGGCCGAGAACGCGGCCAACGTGATCGGTATCGAACTGCTGGCGGCCGCGCAGGGCTGCGATTTCCACGCCCCGCTGCGCTCCAGCGATGCGCTGGAAGCGGTGCGCCAGCGCCTGCGCGCGCAGGTGCCGACGCTGGAAGACGACCGCTATTTCCATCCGGACATGGTCGCCGCCACCAACCTGGTCCGCAGCGGCGTGCTGGCCGAGGGACTGGCCGACATCCTGCCGCCGCTGGAGCCACTGGCATGAGCACGCATCCGGACTGGCTGCAGATCCATCGTGGCGATGTGCCGCTGATCGTCAGCTTCCCGCACACCGGCACCGAGCTGCCCGATGCGCTTGCCACGCAGTTCGTCTCGCCGTGGCTGGCCCGCCGCGACGCCGACTGGTGGGTGCATGAGCTGTACGCGTTCGCGCAGCAGATGGGCGCCACCACGGTCCGCACCGCGGTGTCGCGCTCGGTCATCGACGTCAACCGTGACCCCAGCGGCACCTCGTTGTACCCGGGCCAGAACACCACCGGCCTGTGCCCGCTGACCACCTTCGACAACCAGCCGCTGTACCGCGATGGCCACGGCCCGGACGAGGCCGAGATCGCGCGCCGCCGCGATACCTGGTTCGTGCCCTACCACGACGCCCTCGCCGCGGAGATCACGCGCCTGCGTGCGCAGCACGGCACCGTGGTGGTGTACGACGCGCACTCGATCCGCTCGCACATTCCGCACCTGTTCGATGGCCAGCTGCCGCAGTTCAACCTCGGTACCAATGGCGATACCACCTGCGACAACGCGCTCACCGATGTCGTCGACAACCTGTGTGCGATGAGCGGCATGAGCCATGTGCGCAACGGCCGCTTCAAGGGCGGCTACATCACCCGCCATTACAGCGACATCCCCGGCGGCGTGCACACGCTGCAGATGGAGCTGGCCTGCCGCGGCTACATGCACGAGCCCGAGGCCGTGGATGAGCACAGCTGGCCCACGCCGCTGGATCCCGATCACGCCGCCCCGCTGCGCGCCACGCTGCAGCAGGTGCTCGATGCCTGTCTCGACTTCGCTACGTCCCGGAGTGCTGCATGACCCGTCTCGATTCCACCCGCACCATCCTCGCCCCTACCGGCACCACGCTGACCTGCAAGAGCTGGCTGACCGAAGCCCCGCTGCGCATGCTGATGAACAACCTGCACCCGGACGTGGCCGAGCGCCCGCAGGAGCTGGTGGTCTATGGCGGCATCGGCCGCGCCGCGCGCGACTGGGAAAGCTACGACAAGATCGTCGAGACGCTGCAGCGGCTGGAGGATGACCAGACCCTGCTGGTGCAGTCCGGCAAGCCGGTCGGTGTGTTCCGTACCCACGTGGACGCCCCGCGGGTGCTGATCGCCAACTCCAACCTGGTGCCGCGCTGGGCCAATTGGGACCACTTCAACGAGCTCGACAAGAAGGGCCTGGCCATGTACGGCCAGATGACGGCCGGCAGCTGGATCTACATCGGCGCGCAGGGCATCGTGCAGGGCACCTACGAAACCTTCGTGGAAATGGGCCGCCAGCACTACAACGGCAGCCTGGCCGGCAAATGGCTGTTCACCGGTGGGCTGGGCGGCATGGGCGGCGCGCAGCCGCTGGCTGCGGTGATGGCCGGCGCCTCGTGCCTGGCAGTGGAATGCCGCAAGAGCAGCATCGAGATGCGCCTGCGCACGGGGTATCTCGACACCTGGACCGACGACCTCGACGAAGCGCTGCGCCTGATCGAGGAATCCTGCACCGCGAAGAAGCCGCTCTCGGTGGGCCTGCTCGGCAACGTTGCCGACGTACTGGACGAGCTGCTGATCCGCGGCGTGAAGCCGGACCTGCTGACCGACCAGACCTCCGCGCACGACCCGGTCAACGGCTACCTGCCGCAGGGCTGGACGGTGGAAGAATGGGATGACAAGCGCGTCTCCGCGCCGAAGGAAGTGGAAGCCGCCGCACGCGAATCGATGGCCAACCACATCCGCGCCATGCTCGGCTTCCACTCGCTCGGCGTCCCGACCGTGGACTACGGCAACAACCTGCGCCAGATGGCGCTCGAAGAAGGCGTGGAAGATGCGTTCGACTTCCCCGGCTTCGTGCCCGCCTACATCCGCCCACTGTTCTGCCGCGGCATCGGCCCGTTCCGCTGGGCCGCGCTGAGCGGCGATCCGGAAGACATCGCCAAGACCGACGCCAAGGTCAAGGAGCTGATCCCGGACAACCCGCACCTGCACCGCTGGCTCGACATGGCGGCCGAGAAGATCAAGTTCCAGGGCCTGCCCGCGCGCATCTGCTGGGTCGGCCTGGGCGATCGTGACCGACTCGGTCTGGCGTTCAATGAAATGGTCGCCAATGGCGAGCTGAAGGCGCCGGTGGTGATCGGCCGCGATCATCTGGATTCGGGCAGCGTCGCCTCGCCCAACCGCGAGACCGAGGCCATGCAGGACGGCTCGGATGCCGTCTCCGACTGGCCGCTGCTCAACGCCCTGCTCAACACCGCCAGTGGCGCCACCTGGGTCTCGCTGCACCATGGCGGCGGCGTTGGCATGGGCTTCTCGCAGCATTCGGGCATGGTGATCGTCTGCGATGGCACCGACGCGGCGGCCAAGCGCATCGCGCGCGTGCTGTGGAACGACCCGGCCACGGGCGTGATGCGGCATGCCGATGCGGGGTATGAGATCGCGGTGGAGTGTGCGAAGGAGAAGGGGCTGGATCTGCCCGGGATTCTGGGCTGATGCGAGATCACTCCAACCCATCAAGTAGCTGACAATGCTCTCAACGAGCGCTATCTTGAAAACGTGCACACCCAAAGAATCAAAGATCTTCCTCCGGTGAAAAATTGAACCTTACCAACCAAGAATTAATCGAACAGAATGTATTCGAGGAGCGGGCTGAGCGATTGAGTCGCCACGAGCTTCGACAGTGGACTGCGCTAACCGACTTGGACCGAGGAGTCATTGAGAAGCTAAAAGGTCCAGGCGTAAAACTCCTCCTCGGACCACGCGGATCCGGCAAATCAACTCTCATGAAGCTCGCGTATTACGATACGCTTGAGTCCGATCACGTTCTCCCGATATACATAAACTATTCCCACTCCCTAGCTCTGGAGCCACTGTTTCACACCCAAGCGAATGCTCTGCGTCTCTTTAGACAATGGGTACTTCTTAAGATTACGGTCGCAGTCCACGACACGTTGAGAGAAGTTAAATTCAAAGCCAGCGATGAGATTTCTCAAAAAGCAGCGGCGGCAAAGTCTTGCATCCGAGATCTTGAGAGAGGAATTGTTCCCGAAGCGCTGGAGATTGAGACTTCCCCATCAGAAATGATTGAATTCCTGGAGTCCGTCACCGCCTCTACTGGGCGGTCTCGCTGTGTACTGCTGATGGATGACGCTGCTCATGCATTTTCGTTAGAGCAACAGCGTGAATTCTTCGAGATCTTTCGTCAACTTAGATCAAGAAAGGTCGCGGGAAAGGCGGCAATTTATCCAGGCATCACGTCTTTCTCCCATAGCTTTAATGTCGGCCATGAGGCTGAGATCATCGAGGCTTGGTACGACCCATCAGAGGAATACTACCTTCCACTGATGAAGGAAATCGTTCGAAAGCGACTTGGCGACGAAATGATCGCAAGACTTGGCTCAAGCTTTGACGAATACATAAGTATCATAGCGCTCGCGGCGTTCGGACAACCCCGTGGCTTTCTTAACATGCTTTCTGATGTAATCGGAGATGCCAGCACTGCCAAGAGCGTTACCCGCCGACGAGTATTGTCGGCCATCGATGGATATGCATCGTATGTCGACGGCGTATTCATGGCACTTGCCGACCGCCTTCCGCGATACAAACGTTTCGTTACAGCGGGAGAGAGCATCAAAAGCGAGCTAATCTCTATCGCTGGCGAGTATAACAGAGGCAAACCGGCAGAAAAGCGAACGCAAATTGTCGGCATAAAAGAGCCTTTAAATGCCAAATTCGAGAAGATCCTTCAATTTTTTGAATATGCAGGATTGGCTCGAAAGATTAAAAGTCACTCGAGAGGCAAGATCGGGGTTTATCAAAGGTATCAAATTCACTCCGCGGTGATCTACTCTGGCGGCGGCCTAGGCTTGGGTCAGAACTTCACAACTGCAGAGATAATTAGATCGCTATCCAATTTTGATGCTCACGAGTATTGCAAAATTTCCCCTTCCCGGCTGCTCAAGGATGTCGTGGAAGGGCTTTCCCTTGACCTCCCACCGTGCGCGAGCTGCGGGGTAGAGCGCAGCTCCGCCGAGCAGAAGTTCTGCATGAATTGTGGCTCACGACTTACCGAAGCCTCTTTATACGAAGAGCTACTTAAGAAGCCGATTGACATACTCCCGATTCCTCGCAAGAAAATTGACGGAATTACGAAGAATACAAAGATACGATTCATCCAAGATATTATTCTTGATGAGGCACAAACGCTCTTGACCGTCCCAAGAATTGGCAAGATATGGAGCGCAAGAATCAGGAACTTGGCGGAGGAATACGTAGGTGTCTAATAACCTCGGAGCCCCAAATTCCTCAGAACAACACCAGAATTTAAATGTGGGCAGATGCATTGAAGATGACGTCGGCAACAGCAAGTCTGCAATAGACTTTTTCGAAAATAATCTCAAACAACTAGTTAAATTCTCTGCGCAGCACGAGCGCGAGCGGGAAGTGATAAGGCTCGCGTTACTCGGCCTAGTCTCACTTACTGAGAACTATTTCAGGATCATCCTATCCGATGTCTTGAGGCTATGCCCTGCATCGCATGAGTTGTGTGCAAAAATGGACGTGAAGTTCTCGAGCGCTCATTATTACTCGACTGGATCAATCTCAAGGTCACTTGTGGACGGCTGTGTTTTTTCCAATTCCAGCACCATCTCAGATGAGACAAAGAGATTGACCGGCTTAAATGTGCTCGACTCTGAGTCGGTAAAGAATGCACTAGCGGAGTTCCAGAAAGTCTGCATTTTGCGTCACGCCGCAGTTCATTCTTTCGGCCGAATTGGTGGAAAGAATGCAATGGACTTAGGTCTGCGACAGAAGGTCAATGTCATGGTGTCGCCTAGTTATGAAGCATTTGATGAAATTTGTGGAATTTGTCAAAACTTAGTTAGGTCATACAATTCATTTATGTGGAAGGCGTGCTTATCCCGCCTTCGCGCAAAGGGATTTCTCAACTTTGACGATACTAGCGAGGACCGTGCTTTTTTTAACGAACTGCAGACGGCTTTTTGGGAGAACACAAGGCTCGAGGACGATGCGGGCAGGCTCTATAGAGAGCTCTCTGCCCCCTTGCAAGAGCTTGCGGTTACCTAGTCTATGTACGGGTTTGGCAGAGGCCTAATCGCATTTGGCCTGGCCTCTTCTTATAACGGATATCCGATCTCTTTTGATTCGCGCCTTAGCAGTGACCGAGAGCCATTGAGATGACGTAAGACGCGAGAGCTGTTAACTTGCGAGCCCCACATGAAGTTGACAGGGTGCCGCGATGTCGCGCGCCGTGTCAGCACTGATACCGCGCACGAATGACTGCCCTCACGAACGGCTCCACCGCCCCTGCCCTGTCCCTGCTCGCCGCCGCCCTGCTGGCCAGCCTTGCCGCCACCGGCGCCGCCCACGCCGCGCCCGCTGGCCAGGCCGTCACCCTCGACGCGGTGAACGTCACCGCCGCCGATGCCACCGAGGCCGCGCGCCGCGCGCTCGACCGGATCCCCGGTGCAGGCAACGTCGTCGATATGACCCGGGTCGGTCAGGGCCGCGTCGCCGGCACCGCCGATGTGCTGGCCTACCAGCCCGGCATCAGCGCGCAGAGCGCCGGCAATGAAGGCGTCAAGGTCTCCATCCGCGGCTCCGGCCTAAACCGTGCGCCGGGTGCGCATGCCTCCGGCCTGTCGGTCTCGCTGGATGGCCTGCCCCTGACCGGCCCGGGCGGTACGCCGTACGAGCTGCTGGAGCCGCTGTGGCTGAGCCGGGTGGAGGTGCTGCGCGGCGCCAACGGGTTCGAGCGCGGTGCGCTGGCCCTGGGCGGTGCGATCAACTACATCACCCGCAGCGGCCGCGACACGCCCGGGCTGGAGCTGCACTACGAAGCGGGCGCACGCGGTTACCAGAAGCGCGGGATCAGCCTGGGCGGAGTGCGGGACGCGGTTGATTACTTCCTGGCCTACACTGATACCGAGTACGACGGCTATCAGCAACACGCCGCCGGCAAGGGCAAGGGCGCCGTGGCCAACATCGGCTGGCAGCTCACGCCGGATCTGGAGACGCGCTTCTTCCTACGCTACCGCGAGACCGATCACGAAACCCCGGGGCGCCTGACCCGCGCGCAGATCCGCAACGACCCACGCGCGGCGAACCCGGCCAACCTGGCCATCGACGCGCGCCGGCCGCAGCCGGGCAGCACGTGGATCGGCAATACCACCACCTACACCATCGATGCAGATTCGTCGCTGCAGGCCGGCCTCGTGTACCACAAGTACCCGATGGACTTGAACGAGAGCCTGTACCGCCAGCAGCTGGACTACGCCAACCTCAATGGCACGCTGGACTACCGCCGCCGGCACGCGCTGTTCGGGCACGACAGCGTGACCACGCTCGGCCTGCGTGTGACCCACGATCTGGACGCGAACGTGCGCGAGACGCTGCGCTTTTCCAGCAACGGGTACGCGGCCGGCACGCACACCCGTGACTTTGAGCATTACGGCACCGACAGCGTGCTGCACCTCGGCAATGATCTGGCGCTGAGCGACACGCTGCGCCTGCAGACCGGCATGGCGTTGATCCACACCCGCCGCGATGTGCAGGTCACCTGGCCGGCCACGCCGGAACGGCTGTCCGAGCGCCAATGGGACTATGCACCGCGGCTGGGCTTCACCTGGCAGCAGACACCGCAGACGCAGTGGTTCGGCAACCTGAGCCGCTCGGTGGAGCCGGCGCACCCGTGGTCGATGATCTGGGGTTCCAACCAGTACTTCGCCGCCGGCAACGGCGCCTCGACCGGCCGCCAGCGCGCGCCGGTGCAGCTGGACAACCAGACCGCGACCACGCTGGAACTGGGTGCGCGCGGCGACAGCGCGCTCGGCCGCTGGGAGCTGACCGGCTACTACGCGCGCCTCAACCACGAACTGCTCACCGTGGAAGTGCGGCCGGTGCCGAACCTGTTCATTGCCGAATCCAACGCCAGCCCGACCGTGCACCGCGGCATCGAAGCCGGCCTGGACAGTGCACTGTGGCAGGGTGTCGGCGGGCGGCTGTCATTGCGCCAGGCGTACACCTTCAGCGACTTCCGCTACCGCGATGATGTGCGCTTCGGCAGCAACCGCCTGCCCGGCCTGCCGCGCCACTACTACCAGGCCCAGCTGCGCTACGACCACCCGGCTGGCTTCTACGCCGGGCTGAACACCGAGTACGCGTCGAAGATGTTCGTGGACTACGCCAACAGCTACAGCGCCGAGAGCCACGTGATCTTCGGCACCCGCGTCGGCTACGACGCCCCCGGCGGCCGCTGGCAGGCCTGGGCCGAGCTGCGCAACCTGACCGACCGCCACTATGCCGCCACGGTCACCCCGGGCTACGACGATGCGGGCAAGGATGTCGCGCGTTCGACGCCCGGTGATGGGCGCGGTGTTCATGCCGGGGTGCGTTGGCGCTTTGACTGAGGGCCGCGGACGGCGCGGTGCCTCACACCACCGCGCCGATCTGGAACATCGGCAGATACAGCCCGAACACCGTCACCAGCGCACCGCCCAGCATCGCCAGCACGCCCAGCAAGGCCGCCAGGTGCGGCCGATAGAGACCCCCCGGACCGCGCCGCCACTGCACCAGCACCAGCACCGGCGCGAACCAGATCCATCCATAGCCGTGGCTCAGCGCGCGCGTGATCCATGGCAACACCACGCCGAAGCTGGTGAATACCTCCTGGAACTGCGGGACCACGAACAGGCCAATGGCCGTCATCACGATCGCGGTGAGGCCACTGCTCAACAGGCCCACCGCCAGCAGCCCGTAGCCCCGGGAGGCCGCAGGACGCGCGGCACGTGCCGCTACCGCATAGGGATTGCTCATGGTCAGCGCGCCTGCGCCCGCGCGATGGCCGCCTCAGCCAACGGCACCATCTTCGCGTAGCCGGCCGGGGTGGGATGCACGCCGTCGGCGGCCAGGTCCGGGTCAAGGCCCCCGTCTTTGTTGGTCATGGCGGTGTGGTAATCCAGATAAACCAACCCCTGCTGCTCCGCATAGGCACGCAATGCCCGGTTGAGCGCCGTCACCTTGCCGGCGGGCTGCACGCCGGGTTGCCACGGGTAATCGCTGACCGGCAGCACCGAGGCCAGCACGATGCGGACGTTGTGGGCCTGTGCCAGTTCCACCATCGCGTGCAGGTTGTCCTCGATCATCGCCTGCGTGGCGGGTCCGGTGTTGCCGGCGATATCGTTGGTGCCGGCCAGGATCACCACCACGGCCGGCTTCAACGCAATGACATCCTGCTGGAAACGTACCAGCATCTGCGCCGTGGTCTGCCCGGAGATGCCGCGGTTGACGTAGGGCTTGCCGGGGATGAAACCGGCGCTGCCGGTGGGCCCCCACCCTTCGGTGATGGAGTCACCGTAGAACACCACGCGCTTCGTCCCGGGCGCGACGGGCGCCAGCGCGGCGTTCTCGGCGCGGTAGCGCTGCAGCTGCGGCCAGTCGAGCAGGCGCTGCTGCATCTGCGTGATCTGCGCGGGGGTCGCCTTGTCGGCGGGCACCTGATACAGCGGGTTGGTCGCAGGCGACTCCTGTGCGTGTGCATTCGGCTGCAGGGCGCACGCAGCGAACGTCGCGGCAAGCACGGCGGAACGGATCAAGGCGGTCAAAGCGCGGTACTCCGGTTGCGGCACGCCGACAGTCTCAGCGATCGGCGACCAGGGATTCAAGCTGCGCTGCGACGCGGTCGAAGGGGCCGATGTCGCGCGTCGCGCGGCTCATCGCCACGGCGCCTTCGATGCTGGCGATGATCATGGTGGCAATGCCTCTGGCCTGTTCGGGCAGACGGCCGCCGCGGGTCAACGCCTCCGTCAGCCGCGCCTCCCAGCGCGCGAAGACATCGGCCGCCGCTCGCTGCGCATCATCGGGGGCATCGTCGATCGGTTCTTCCACTGCTGCGGCAAGCACCGGGCAACCCACATGGAAGTCCGAGCGGATGAGGCGCTCGCGCCACGCCGCCAGAAACAAGCACAGCCCGTCGGGCGCGGTGCCCTGCAGGCAGGTGTCAAGCAACGCATCCACCTTGGCACCCGCCAGGGTCGTGGCCTCGGCCAGCACCTGCTGCTTGCCACCCGGAAAGTGGTGGTACGTCGAACCGAACGGCGCCTGCGCACGCTTGGCCACTTCGCGCACGCTGGAGGCATTGAGGCCATAGGTAGCCAACATTTCCGCTGCCGCAGCGACCACGCGTTGCGGGGCATCGGAAGGGCGTGCACTCATGGCCGGACTCCTTGCTAAGACAGATGTCATAGATTAGCGTATTTGTATTATGACAACTGTTATAGATGAGCGCCCCTGCCCATGAATCTCTGGTTCCGCCTCCTGATCCTGCTGCTGTCCTCGCCCTTCCGCTCCAGGCTGACCGCCCCGCTGGCGGTGTCGCGACTGAACTTCCGGGTGCTGCCCAATGACATCGATAGCAACCTGCACATGACCAATGGTCGCTACTGGACGATCTTCGATCTGGGCCGGCTGGATCTGGTGTTCCGGATGGGCCTGGGCCGGGTGGCGTGGCGCTCCAAGTGGGCCCCGATCGTCAGCGGGGGCAGCATCCAGTTCCGGCGCGAACTCAAGCCGTTCCAGCGCTTCGTGCTGGAAACGCGGCTGGCCGGCTGGGTCGGCACGCGCATCATCATGGAGCAGCGGGTGCTGGTCGGCGACGAGGAAAAGGTCGCCACGCGTGCCCTGTTGATCACCGGCATCTACGATCGTCGGCACCGCCGGTTCGTTTCCACCGATCAGATGATGGAGGCCATAGGCGCGCCCATCGTGCCTTCGCCGGAACTGAGCAAGGCCGCGCAGGCGTTGCTGGCGGCGGAAGTGGCGATGAAGGAGGACTGAGGCCCGCGCTGGTCGCGCAGTGACGGGAGCGCTCAGGCGTTGCGCCAGGGAAGGATCTGCGCCTTGGTCATCATCGTCTGTTCGATCAGGCGCAGGCATTTCTCCCCCGGGCTGACCAGATACCACTGCTCACTGTTGCGCAGCAGCGGCAGATCGGCGCGATGATCGGTATAGGCCATGCGCCACGGCGGCGGATAACCGCGTTCGGTCAGCATCGGAATCTTGTTCTCGCCCAGACAATGACGCTCGCTGACCCACCCGCCCAGAAACGGCCGCAATGTCGAGGCGACCAGCGGCACGTCCTGCAGTCCTTCGCGCTCAAGCAGCGCGCGTGCCAGGGGCTCCCAACAGCCGGTGGCGATGACGACCTGGTCGCCCTGGGCGAGATGATGGCGCAGGCGCTCCACGCCAGGCGCCAGGAACACCGGCTCCGGTCCGCCGAACACCTCATCGGCGTGCGCAACCGCCAGGGCGACCAGCGCATCACGGCGGCGCCCGAACGTGGCCATCCAGACCGCGAAGCGCACCGGCCGCCGCCGCGTGCGCGGCAGTGCCCAGAGCGGCACCAGCACGGGCAGTGCCAGCAGCACCCCGGCGATCCGCCATGGCTGGCGTCGCAACAGCGTTTTGAAGAATCGGCTGGCGGTCTCCCAGCGGGTCAGCGTCAGATCGAAATCGAAGACCACCACAGTTCGTTCGGACATCCGTGTCACTCCGTTCAGAAGACGCCCTGCACCTGCAGGTTGCCATCATCGGTGGGCGTCAGTACCAGCCCGTACGCCTCGTTCTTGCGGCTGAATCCTGCCGAGCAGATCGCGTCCCAGCCTTGCCCGCAATCCACCTCGGGATGCGCGGCGAACACGGGATCGCCGTCGTTGTCCGGTGCGGAAGCGACCCAGCCGGCCTTCATGAGCAGCGCCTTGGCCTGCGCGTACGGCATGCCGACGGTGATGCCGATGGCGGTCCACGACGGTGGCAACTGGGGCGTTTCCGCCGCGTGGACGTGGCCAGCAGACAACAGCAGCAACAACGCCAGGAACACGGATTTCATCGGCATCACATCAAGGGTGGGACTGCACAGCATAGAACGCGCGAGCGCCCACATGCTGGCAGTGGGATGGCGAGTCTCACACGTCACGCCTCACCGGCCACCAGGAAGAAAACCCACCACCGCCACGACCAGGCAGACCAGCCCGCCGGCGAACGGCAGATACGTTGCCCACACCGGCGCCCCCTGGCCAACCGCGAAGGCGAACAACGCCTCCCGTACGCTTCGGCCGGTCAGGAACGGAATGATGACCAGCGCCAGCAGGGGCAGCAACGATGCGAGCCCGAAGCCGATCAATACCGGACGATGATCGTTGTTGGCAAATCCCCCCAGCGGGTACAGAGCCACGCCAGTCAACAATCCGACGAAGAGCAGGATGTTGGCGGTCCAGATCGTGGTCCGGTGGCGGCGCCGCAGCGCGGCCCGGGACCAGCCACGGTAGTGCGTCTGCAATCCCCTCGCCCAGTACACCACCAGCCACGTTGCGACCACGCCGCCCGTGACACCGCCTATCGTCGGTCCCCAGGCGGAGATATCCATGTTCACGTCCTTGTGCCTTTTCTTGGCAGTGTAAGGCCGGGCCCGGTCGCGCATGCAAAAACGGCCGCCCATGGGGGCGGCCGTTGGTCTGATGCCAGGGGCTGCCGAATGACAGCCCGGGCTAGTGACGTATCACCTCAGCGCTTGGCAGGCGGCGCATTCTTCACATAGGTATCGAACCAATTGAGCATTTCCGACACCAGCTGCTCGTTGGATTCCAGGGCGGTGTACCAGTGCGGTTCGTGCGGCAGCATCACCAGGCGTGTGGTGCCGCCATTGCCACGGATCGCCTGGAACAGCTTGCGCGACTGGAACGGCTCGGTGCCCGGGTTGGCATCATCCTCCCCGTGGACCAGCAGCAGCGGCAGCTTGATCTTGTCGGCGTAGAAGAACGGCGACGCCTTGAGATACACGTCCTGCGCCTGCCACACCGAGCGGCGTTCGTTCTGAAAACCGAACGGGGTGAAGGTCTTGTTGTACGAGCCGCTGGTGGCGACGCCGGCCTTGAACAGATCGGTATGCGCGATCAGGTTGGCGGTCATCAGCCCACCATGGCTGTGACCGGTGACACCGATCCGGTTGCGGTCGACCACGCCCAGGTCCACCGCCTTGTCCACCGCGGCCTTGGCATCGGCTTCAAGCTGTTCCAGATACGTGTTGTAGGCGGTTTTCGGGTCACCGACGATCGGAAACGAGGCGTTGTCGATGATCGCGTAACCGGCCAGCAGCATCAACCGGTACGGCGCCAGGCGGGTGAAGGTCTGCTGCGAACCGGACACCTGTCCTGCCTGCGCCGCGTTGGCGAAGTCGGCCGGGTAGGCGTACAGGATCGCCGGCACGCGCTGGCCCTCCTTGTACCCCGGCGGGGTGTACAGGGTGAACGACAGGTCCACGCCGTCGGCACGCTTGTAGGTGACCAGGCGCTTCTGGATCTGGCGCACTTCCGGCGTCGGATCCATCAGGTGGGTCAACGCGGCCGGCTTGGAAACGACCTGCGCTTCGCCCGGCTTGGCGTCGGCGACGTCCTCGCCAAGCAGGCGCACGAACGCATTCGGCGCATCGGTCACCGACTGGTGCCACGTGAGGAGGTGGCCTGGGATGGCGCTGAAGCCTATGAACTGCTCGTAGGCGTCGGCATCGCTGCGGAAAAGACGCTCCGTCTTCAGGCTGCGGAGGCTGAGCGCATCCAGGAAGGGACGATCGCCCTGCGGCGAAGCGCCCTGCCCGCGCAGGAAGACCGTGTTGCCTTCCTGACGCACCACGTAGGCGCCGTTGGGCAGGCGCTGGTACACGAAATTGCCCGGGTCTTCGTACAGCTCATCGCTGGAGAGATCCCACAACAGGCGGCCTTCCTGCCTGGGGTTGTCGACATTGACGATGCGGGTCTGGCGCCAGTGGCGGTTTTCGTCGTTCTCATCGAGGAAGGCAACGTCCGGCTGCGCGGTCCAGGCCAGCCCTTCGAAGCGCTGCGCGGTACGGGCGATCTCGGTGGGCTTGGCGGTGAACGGGGCTTTGAGCATCAGCACGCGATCGCGATGCGGAACCGTGACTTTCCAGTCGCCCTTGTCCAAGGCTTCGGCATAAACCAGCGTGGCTGGATCGGTGGCGCGCCAATCGAAATCGCGCGGGCCCTCCGGCACGCCATGCACCGGCACGCGGTCGGCCAGCGGCAGGCTGGCGATCGGCGTGCTGCGGCCCGTGGCGATATCCAGCACGGCCACGTCATTGGCGAAACGCTGGTAGGTCACTGCATGCGAGAACGGTGCCTTGAGTGTTCTGGTCAGCACATGCACGCCATCCGGGGCGGCCCCGATGCTGTCCAACAGCGCCGGGGCACCGACGGTGCGCACGGTGTTGGAAGCGGTATCCACCACCGCCAGCTGCGACTGGCCGTAATAGGCGAACAGCGCTTCATCGTAGGCACTGGTCAGCGTATCGCGGGCTTCGTAGGTGCTGCTTTCGCCGGCCGTGCCCAGCGACTCCTGGATGTCCGGGCCGATCGCGCCCTCGGCGCTCGGCGCCGGCCCCTGCTGTGCCGGTACCAGCTTGACCAGCAGCTGTTGGCTGCCGCCCAGCCACTGCACGGTGCTGCCGAAGATGGGATTGAGCGCCACGTTGGGCACCTGGCGGACCTGGCCGGTCGCTGCATCGCCGATCCACAGCTGCACGCTGTCATCGACCACGTTCTGGAACGCGAAGCGCTGGCCGTCGGCCGACCACTGCGCCATGCCGGCGCACCCGCTGGGCAGGGCCACCTTGGTGGAACGGCCGCTGGCGGTATCGACGACGGTGAAGTCGCCCACGCACGGCGGAATGCCGTAGCCACCGGGGGTGTCGTGGCGGCTGCGGTTCTTCGGCTCCAGGCGCACACCGGCCAGCTTCAGATAGGGCTGGGCGACGCGGGTGATCGACGGATAGGTCTGCGTGGTGGTCAGCAGCAGGCGCTGGCCGGTCGGGTCGACACTGGGTGTCGGCGGCGGCGGTGCCTTGAGCACTTTGAGCAGGCTCTGCGGCGGCGTGGCGTAGCCGGCAAAGGCCGGTGCGGCAAACAGCAGGCCGAGGGTGGCAACGGCAACAGCCGCAGCCAGCGAGGTACGACGAATCAGCATCCTTATCCCCTTGCAGTGTCAACGAGTGCCCGCACAGGGGCATGACCGGAATCTAGCACCGCCGGGACCGGCGCGAATGGGCCGGAAGGGCCAACCGCCCGACACTGCAAAGCGAGGCCCTCCACCGTGCCGGGTAGCGCCCCCTTACGCGTCACGCCCGGCCTTGGCCCGGCTAGAATGCCCCATGCTAACCGTGCACGCCCTCCGATATGTCACCCCGCTGCGCGAAGGCGGCTCTCTGCCCGCCGTGGTCGAGACCGACGACGACGGCATGGTGGTGCTCAAATTCCGTGGGGCCGGCCAAGGGCCGAAGGCCCTGATCGCCGAGCTGATCGCCGGCGAGATCGCGCGGACGCTGGGCCTGCCGATCCCCGAGATCGTGTTCGTCGAGCTGGACCGCGAGTTCGCCCGGACCGAACCGGACCCGGAAATCCAGGATCTGATCCGTGCCAGCGAGGGCCGGAACCTGGGCAGTGATTACCTCCCCGGGGCGATCAACTACGACCCGGCCGCCATGCAGCCCGATGCCGAGCTGGCCTCGAAGATCGTGTGGTTCGATGCGTTCACCAGCAACGTGGACCGCACCGCGCGCAATCCGAACCTGATGGTCTGGCATCGCAAGCTGTACCTGATCGACCATGGTGCGGCGATGTACTTCCATCACGACTGGGCCAGTGCCGGGGAGGCCTGCAGTAAGCCGTTCGTGCTGATCCGCGATCACGTGCTGCTGCCGTTTGCCACGCAGATCGCCGAGGTGGATGCCGGCATGGCGGTGATGCTGCCGGATGCGGAGATCGAGCGGATCGTCGGGCTGGTGCCGGACGGCTGGCTGGTGGAAGAACCCGCCTTCGACAGCCCGCCGGCCTACCGCCAGGCGTATATCGATTATCTGCAGCACCGCCTTCGCGTACGCGCGGCTTTTGTACAGGAGGCCGTCCGTGCCCACACTGCACACGTATGACTATGCGGTGATCCGCGTGGTGCCACGCGTGGAACGCGAGGAATTCATCAACGTCGGCGTCATCGTGTCGTGCCCGGGCGCCAAGCACCTGGAAGCGGCGATCGAGCTGGACCTGGAACGGCTGCGCGCCTTCGCGCCATCGCTGGATATCGAAGGCCTGCAGCCGTGGCTGGATGCGATCGTGGCGATCTGCCGCGGTGACGCGAACGCCGGCCCCATCGCGCAACTGCCTGCGCGTGCACGTTTCCATTTTCTGACCGCCAGGCGCAGTTCGGTGGTGCAGATGTCGAGCACGCATGTGGGCCGCACCGCGGATCCGTCAGGTGTGGTGGAACATCTGATGCGCAGGATGGTGCGGGTACCGGCATAGCGCCATCGATCCTGCGCCGGCGTACCGGCTCACACCGGCCAGCGGCACCACGAAAACGGGTAGCTGTGCAGACCACGCGCCAACCCCGCACGCATGGGCGTGGACAGGATGTCGGTGGCGCAGGCGAGCAGTTGGCGCTCGTCGCACTGGGACTGGTCGTGACACCCGGGTTGCCAGATCCGGCCCTGGGTTGCGTTGCGTTGATGGAGCGCGTGCGCCGACCGCGATTTCAGCGACCTGACCACGCTGGACAGGCGATGCTTATGGAGCCGGAACAGCCAGTGCAACCGGTCTGGCAGGACCACCCACGCCAGCGATTCCGTGCGGTTTTCCGCATCCGAGGCACGCAGCCAGCGCACCACTTCCTGCGCGTTGGCGTGATGGTTGAAGAGGGGGGAATGATGCGTGGTGACGGTGGTGACGACGTAGCAGGCATTTGGCAGCGGACATCGCCCGTCTTGAACAGATGAACTAGGCATCCGCCCATCATGGCAGTGCATGCCGACGCGCTTAAGCAGGAGAAAACGCGGCCGCCTGTCAGATTTTTGCGTCAGGCGTTGTAGTCGCCTGACCAGCAGCCGGGCAGCGCCCGGCGCTGTGTCGGTGGCAGCGAGGGCCGCAAGAACCGCGGCCCTGCCCTCACCCTTTGGGCAGCGCGTAAGCGATCACGTAATCGCCGGCCGGGGTCTCCATGAAGTGGTGGCCGCCGGCCATGATGACCACGTACTGGCGCCCACCAAATTCATAGATCATCGGGTTGGCCTGGCCGCCCGCAGGAAGCTTGGCATGCCAGAGTTCCTTGCCGGTCTTCAGGTCGATGGCACGCAGCAGATCATCGGTGGCCGCCGCAATGAAGATCAGGCCGCTGGCCGTCACTACCGAGCCACCGTTGTTGGGCGTACCGATCTCGATCGGCAGGCCGGAGCGGATGCCGAACGGCCCATTGCCGCGGGCGCTGCCGAACGGGCGGTCCCACAGGGTCTTGCCGGTACGCAGGTCGACCGCGCGGATGCCACCGTAGGGCGGCTGCTTGCACAGCAGCTTGGTGAACGGCAGGCGCCAGCCGGCGTTGACGTCGATGGCGTACGGCGTGCCCACCTGCGGATCGCCCGCGCCTTCGGCGCCTCCCTTGTCGGCGGTCACATCCTCGCGCGGCAGCCACCCCAGTTTGTCCGCCTTCTCGCGCGGCACCAGGCGGTTGTAGTTGGGCATGTCGTTGTAGTTGGCAACGATCACGCCACGGCGCGGATCCACGGCCACGCTGCCCCAGTCCGAGCCCCCGTTGTAGCCGGGATACTCGATGGAATGACGGTCCGCGGTCGGCGGGGTGTAGAAGCCTTCGTAACTGGCCTTGCGGAACTGGATGCGGCACACCAGCTGGTCGATCGGGGTCATGCCCCACATGTCGCGCTCGGTCAGGTCCGGCTTGCGCAGTGTGTGATACAGCGAGAACAGTTGGGTCGGCGAGCGCTGCTCCGGCTCGACACCACCGGTGGGCACCTTACGTTCCTCGGCCGGGGTCAGCAGCTTGCCGGTGCGACGGTCGAGAATATACATATCGCCCTGCTTGGTCGGCAGCAGCAGCGCCGGCACCTTGCCAGCGGCGGTCGGGTAGTCGATCAGGGTCGCCTGCGAGCCCATGTCGTAGTCCCAGACGTCCTTGCGCACGGTCTGGAAATGCCAGGCCGGCTTGCCGGTGTTGACGTCGATCGCCACCAGCGAGGTGGCGTACCTGTTTTCGTTTTCGGTGCGCGAACCACTCCAGTAATCGCCGGCCGAGTTGCCCATCGGCAGGTAGACCAGGCCGAGTTCGTCGTCGCCGGTCGCGGTGGTCCACATGTTCGGGGTGCCACGGGTATAGGTCTCACCCGGCGGCGGTGCGCCGTTGCGCTCCGGGCGGACCATGTCCCAGGCCCAGCGCAGCTTGCCGGTAACGGCATCGTAGGCCTGGATCACGCCCGACGGGGCGTCGCGGCGCTGGCCATCCAGCACCTGGTGGCCGGTCACGATCACGCCCTGTACGATCGCCGGCGGCGAGGTGATGGAGACATAGCCGGCCGGGCTGTCGCCCATGCCGACGGTGATATCGACCTGGCCGTTGTTGCCGAAGCCCAGGCACGGCTTGCCGGTGGCGGCATCGACCGCGATCAGGCGACCATCCAGGGTGCCTTCGATGATGCGCGCCGCACAGGCGCCGCGTGGCACCTGGGTCAGCACCGGCACGCCACTGGGCACGGCCAGGTCCGCAGCCACGTCGTTCAGCGCGGTGTCCTGCGCGGTGGCCGGCACCTCGTAGTAGGAGACGCCACGGCAGGCGGCCGTGTACGGAATGGACTTGTCCTTGATCTTCGGGTCGTAGCGCCAGCGCTCGCTGCCATCGGCCGCGTTGAGCGCGACCAGCTGATTGCGCGCGGTGCACAGGTAAAGGCTGTCGCCGACTTTCAGCGGCGTGGTTTCCGCACCCCAGCGCTTCTCGGGCAGGTCACCGGTGCGGAACAACCAGGCCTGCTCAAGCTTGGCCACGTTGTCCGGGGTGATCTGCTGCAGCGGCGAGAAACGCGTGGCGGCATTGGTGCGGCCATAGGCGGCCCAGTCGCCATCCACCGGGCGGTCGGCCGGCTGCAGGGGCGCATCGGCGGTCGGTGTCAGGCCGGTGCTGGTCATCGGTTCCGGGAAGGCGCCTTCGGCCGCCGTAACACCGTGCGGCACGAAAGCCAAGGTGAAGGCCGCCACGAATACAAGCGCGAGTACTCCGGCGATGCCGCGCGAGACCTTGCGCGAGACCGGACGATCCAGCGTGGGCAACAACAGCGACAAGACGAAGCCGATAGCCACGATCAATCCCAGCCGCGGCACCCAGCGCCAGTAGTTGCTGCCCGACTCCCACCACGTCCACAGCAGCGTGCCGACGAAGACCAGCGCGAACCACAGCGCGCCGCTGTAACGGCCCCGCCACAGCTGTACGCCGGAGATCAGCAGGCCGATACCGGCCAGCACGTAGTACCAGGAACCCCCGAGGCTGGCGAGCCAGGCGCCGCCTGCGGTGAATACAACGCCCAGCAGCAGAATGACAATTGCCAGCACAGCCACCAGCCAGTGGCGGCGGTGGCGGGTCTGCGTCGTGGTGGACATCGGTTTCTCCTGAAGCGCGAAGATCGCCGACGTTGCTGCCGGCCCCGTGGCTCTTATCCCACCGGGGTCGTGAACGTTGCGCGTTCTTTGCGGGGGTCGCCAACCTCGGCACAGCCGACGATGAAACCCGGCAAGCCCCTGCCCGCCAACGAAAAACGCCGGCATCTGCCGGCGTTCTCCGTGTGACTCCCACTGGCGGGGCTTACGCCTCCGGCGGTGCCACCACCGGGCTGGCCTCGACGGCCTCCGGTGCATCTTCTTCCACACCCTCTTCCAGCGAGGCATCCATGCGTTCGACCGCCTGGAGCTTCTCTTCCTTGGACAGACGGATCAGGGTCACGCCCTGGGTGTTGCGGCCGACGCGCGAGATCTCCGAACCACGGGTGCGCACCAGGGTGCCGCCATCGGAAATCAGCAGCACTTCGTCGCGCGGCCCCATCAGCACCGCACGCACCAGCTTGCCGTTGCGTTCGGTGGTCTGGATGCCGATCACGCCCTGCGTGCCACGGCCCTTGCGCGGGTAATCCGGCAGCGGGGTACGCTTGCCGTAGCCGTTCTCGGTCGCGGTCAGGATGTACAGCGCGTTGTCGTCGTCAGCCCCGTTCTCGATCACGGCATCGCCGCTGTCGATCACGGTCTCGTCGACCTGGCTCTCATCCTCGTTCTCGTCTTCGCTGCCGCCAGCACTCTCGGCCACGATCAGGCTGACCACTTCCTCGCCCTTGGGCATCTTGATGCCGCGCACGCCGGTAGCAGTTCGGCCCATCGAGCGGACCTTGTCCTCACCGAAGCGCACGGTCTTGCCGTTGGACGCGAACAGCAGGATGTCGCGCTCACCGTCGGTCAGGCCGACGCCGACCAGCGCATCGCCCTCATCGAGGTTGATCGCGATCTTGCCGCGCGCCAGACGGAAGGCGAACTCACTGAGCGGAGTCTTCTTGACGGTACCGTTGCGGGTAGCGAAGAACACGAACTGGCCTTCGGCGTACTCGCGGACCGGCAGCACGGCCTGCACCCGCTCACCGGCTTCAAGCGGAATCCAGTTGATGATCGGGCGGCCACGGGCATTGGAGCCGGCTTCCGGCAACTGATGCACCGGCAGCCAGAACACCTTGCCCGAACTGGTGAAGGTCAGCAGCGTGTCATGCGTGTTGACCAGCCACAGCTGTTCGATGAAATCCTCTTCCTTGGTCGACGCCGCGCTGCGGCCACGGCCACCGCGGCGCTGGGCCCGGTAGGCGCTGACCGGCTGGCGCTTGGCATAGCCGGCGTGCGACAGGGTGACCACCACGTCTTCCGGGGCGATCAGGTCGAGGATGTCCAGGTCTTCTTCGCTGTGGCGGATCTCGGTGCGACGGTCGTCACCGAACTCGGTGCGCACGTTGATCAGCTCTTCGCGGATGACCTGCAGCAGACGGTCCGGATCTTCCAGGATTTCGATCAGCCCGGCGATCACTTCCAGCAGCTGCTTGTACTCATCGGTCAGGCGGTCCTGCTCCAGCCCGGTCAGGCGGTGCAGGCGCATTTCCAGGATCTGGATCGCCTGGATCTCGGTCAGCTGGTAACCGCCCTCGAGCAGGCCCACCCCCTTGGGCAGATCATCCGGACGCGAGGCTTCGGCACCGGCGGCGCCCAGCATCGAACCGACCAGGCCCGGCTCCCACAGGCGGGCGAGCATGCGTTCGCGCGCTTCGGTGGGGTTCGGCGAGGTCTTGATCAGTTCGATCATCTCGTCGATGTTGGCCAGCGCGACGGTCAGGCCTTCCAGCACGTGCGCACGGGCACGCGCCTTGCGCAGCTCGAACACGGTGCGGCGGGTGACCACTTCGCGGCGGTGACGCACGAAGGCCTCGAGCATCTGCTTGAGGTTCATCAACTGCGGGCGGCCATCGACCAGCGCCACCATGTTGATGCCGAACACCGACTCCATCTGGGTCTGCTGGTAGAGGTTGTTCAACACAACTTCCGCCGACTCGCCGCGCTTGATCTCGATGAAGATGCGCATGCCGTCCTTGTCGGACTCATCGCGCAGTTCGCTGATGCCTTCGAGCTTCTTTTCCTTGACCAGCTCGGCGATCTTCTCGATCAACCGGGCCTTGTTCACCTGGTACGGGATCTCGGTGACGATGATCGATTCGCGGCCGTTGTCAGCCACTTCGACCTCGGCCTTGGCGCGGATGCGCACACGGCCACGACCGGTCCGGTACCCGGCGACGATGCCGGCGGTGCCGTTGATGATGCCCGCGGTCGGGAAATCCGGACCCGGGATGTACTCCATCAGGCCGTCGACGTCGATCTCGGGGTTGTCGATCAGCGCAATGCAGGCATTGATGGACTCGGTCAGGTTGTGCGGCGGGATGTTGGTCGCCATACCCACCGCGATACCGGCCGAACCATTGACCAGCAGGTTCGGGAACCGGGTCGGCATGACCGTCGGCTCCAGTTCCTTTTCGTCGTAGTTGGGCTGGAAATCGACCGTTTCCTTCTCGATGTCCGCCATCAGCTCGTGGGTGAGCCTGGACATGCGGGCTTCGGTGTATCGCATTGCCGCGGCGGAGTCGCCGTCGACCGAACCGAAGTTACCCTGGCCATCGACCAGCATGTAACGCAGCGAGAACGGCTGCGCCAGACGCACCAGCGTGTCGTACACCGACTGATCGCCATGCGGGTGGTACTTACCGATGACGTCACCGACGATACGCGCCGACTTGAAGTAAGGCTTGTTGGCGTGCGCGTTGAGTTCACTCATCGCGAACAGCACGCGGCGATGCACCGGCTTGAGGCCATCGCGCGCATCCGGGAGTGCGCGCCCCACGATCACGCTCATCGCGTAATCGAGGTAACTCTTGCGCATCTCGTCTTCCAGGTTGACCTGGATGATTTCCTTGGCGGTTTCTGCCATTCGGGTTCCGTTGTCTGGTAGCGGTCCAGTCCGTCACGACCGCCCTTTCGGGGCGGTTGCGCCGGAATCTCGATTAACCGTTGGATTCTACCACAGCGGGCTGTTTTCCGCCCGCTTTTACGGGGGTTTTACCGGCAAGAATCAGGAACTTACGGGGGCGTTGCCAGCCAGCGGGCGGCAAGGCCCCGGGTATCCCGCGGCGAGCCCCCTGGGCAAGGGGACAGCCACAACGTGCCGGTGCCGTGGCTCAGCCGAAGGCGGCCTGCATATTGGCCACGGTCGGGTTCAGGATCACCCCGCGCTCGGTCACGATGGCATCGATCAGGCTGCCCGGGGTGACGTCGAACACCGGGTTCCAGGCGGCGATGCCCTCGGCCACGGTGCGGGTGCCGCCCACGCCATACAGCTCGCCCGGGTCGCGCTGCTCGATCTCGATCTGCTCGCCGTCGGCAGTGGCCATGTCCACCGTGGAGGACGGGGCCACGACCATGAACTTCACACCGTGGTGGCGAGCCGCGATGGCCAGCTGGTAGGTGCCGATCTTGTTGGCGGTATCGCCGTTGGCACAGATGCGGTCCGCACCCACGATCACCCACTGCACCGCGCCGGTCTTCATCAGGTGCGAGGCGGCCGAATCGGCGATCAGGGTGGCATCGATACCATCCTGCTGCAGCTCCCACACGGTCAGGCGAGCGCCCTGCAGCCACGGCCGGGTCTCGCCGGCGAACACACGGGCGATGCGGTGCTGGGCCATGCCGGCGCGGATGACGCCCAGCGCGGTACCGAAGCCTGCGGTGGCCAGCGAGCCGGTGTTGCAGTGAGTGAGCACGCCACTACCTGCGTCGATCAGGCCGGCACCCAGCGCGCCCATGTGGCGGTTGGCCGCCAGATCTTCTTCGGCGATCGCCTGGGCCTCGGCGGCCAGCACCTGCTGCCAGTCGGCACCGGCCGGGGGCAGCGCGCGGCGCATGCGGGCCAGCGCCCAAGCCAGGTTCACGGCGGTCGGGCGCGACGCGTTGAGGCGCTGCAGGGCCGGTTCGAGCTTCAGCAGCGCCTGTGCACCATCGTCGGCCTGGACCTCGTTGGCCGCCAGCACCACGCCCCAGGCGGCGGCAATGCCGATCGCCGGCGCGCCGCGCACGGTCAGCGCATGGATGGCCTCGGCCACCGCATCGCTGTCGCGGCACTCCACGTGCTCGACGATGAACGGCAGTTTGCGCTGGTCGAGCAGCTGCAGGCTCTCGCCGGTCCACAGGATCGGGCGGATATGGTCGTAACGGGCGTAATCGATATCGGTGGATGCGTTCATCGGGCCATTGTAACGGGGCGCCGATGCAGGCGGAATCGCGTGCTCAGTTGACCGCAAACTCGGCCCGGCAACCCTTGTCCACCCACACCCCGCGGCTGTCCCAGCCCCAACTGCTGCCCTGCTCGCAGGGCGTGCCCGACAGCTGCTTGTTGAGGGTGACACCGTGGGTGATGCCGGCGCCACAGAAGCGGCGCTGGCGCGACTTGGATTCGCAGACCAGGATCCGTGGCACGTTGAGGAAGCCACTGCCATCGGCGGCACCGACCTCGAACTCGCCCTGGCAACCGCGGGTCACCCAGATCTCGTTGCGGCGGTAGCCCCAGCTGTGGCCTTCGCGGCACGGCAGCGAGGTGAGCTGGCGCAGCAGGCGGACCGGTGCGCCCTGCAGCACGACCGGGCAGTTCTGCGGACGGCCATTGGATTCGCAGCGCACCACGCGGCGCGTGCGACGTTCCCCCTCGGCGCGCGACGCGGCCACCGCGCTGCGCGCGCGGAACTCGGCGCGGCAGCCCAGGGTCACCCACACGCCGGAGCGATCGGTGCCCCACTCCGACCCGCGCACGCAGCTGTTGTCGGAGAGCTGGCGGATCAGATCGACGCCGCCTTCGGTCGGCACATCGCAATGCACCCACTCCATGTCGCGCGATTCGCACCGCACGACCTGACCGGCATAGCCGCCCGCCTGCGCGACGGCCGTTTCAGGCATCAGCGCAGTCCACAGCAACACCGGCCACAAGGGCATTCCCGCGCCTACCCACCGCTTCATCAACTCGATCCCTGCCACGCCTGAACGATCACCCGACCACCTTCGGACATCCGGTGTGATCAGAGCATCATCATGCAGGCCGCGCAAGACGCGAATGCGTCAAAACGCCTCAGGCGTGGGCGAAATCGAAGGCCAGCACATCGGCGATGCGGCCGGTGCGGTTCATCGCCATCAGCAGACGGTCCACACCCACCGCGACACCGGCGCAATCGGGCAGGCCCGGCAAGGCCGCAAGCAGATGTTCATCCAGCGGTGGCAGGACATCGCCACGTGCCGTGCGGACGGCGTGGTCGCGGTCGAAACGCGCGCGCTGTTCAGCCGCATCGTTCAGTTCGTGATAACCGTTGGCCAACTCCACGCTGCCCAGATACAGCTCGAAACGCTCGGCCAGCGGCGGTGTACCGGGACGGATCCGCGCCAACGCCGCCTGGGTGGCCGGCCAGTCATGCACGACCGTCATGGTGTCGTCACGGAAGTGCGGCTGGATGCAGTGGGTCATCAGCAGATCGAGCCAGTCGTCGCGGGTGAGCCCGTCGGCATCGATGCAGACCGCGGCCAGTGGCGCCTGCAGTTCTTCCAGGCTGGCCTGGAACGGGTCCAGCCCGACATGCTGCTGGTAAAGACCACGGTAATCGATGACCTCCAGCGTCGCCTCGCGCTGGACCAGCTGCAGCGCGGCGCGCACCAGCGCGGCCGTCTCGTCGATCAGGCGATGGTGGTCCCAGCCGACCCGGTACCACTCCAGCATGGTGAACTCGGGATTGTGGCGACCACCGGCTTCGCCATTGCGGAACACGCGGCCCAGTTCGTAGCAGTCTCCGACCCCGGCCGCGAGCAGCCGCTTGAGCGGAAACTCCGGCGAGGTACGCAGCCAGCGTTGCGGCGTGCCGGCATCGACGTGCCCACTGAAGCGGGTATGGAAGCTGTCGATGTTCGGCTCGGTATTGCCCGCGGCGGACAGGATCGGCGTTTCCACTTCCAGCACATCGCGCGTGGCGAAGAAGCTGCGGATCAGCGCATTGAGCGCGGCGCGCTGGCGCAGCGCGGCAATCATGCGCGCGCGTCCTTCAGGCGCTGGGCCAGTGGCAGGGTCAGCAGATCGCGGGTGTCATCCACATAGCCGGTGGCCAGGTACAGGCGCCGTGCCAATTCGTTGTGGTGGTTCACTTCCAGGCGCATGCGTTCCACGCCCCGCGCATTGGCCCGCTGCTCCAGAATGGCCAGCGCCTGCTTGCCGCGCCCCCGCCCGCGCGCGGCATGGCTGAGGTACAACTCATCGAGCAGCGCGAAGTGACCGCCCTGCTCCAGGCTGAAGCCCATCGCCAACGCGCCGTAGCCCACCACAGCGCCGGCCTCGTCCAGCCACAACAGCACTTCGCCATTGCGCGGATCTTCCAGCAGCGCTGCCAGCGCATGGCGCACACGGGTGTCTTCAAAATCGAGTTTGTCTTCGGCGTAGAAATCACGCATCAGCCCGATCAGCAACTCGGTGTCGGCCACGGTGGCCAGGCGGAAATCGAGGGGAACGGTGTGCATGCGGTCTCTCTTGTTCAATGCTGCGCGAGGAAGGCGATCAGCTGGTCTTCGTCCCAGACCGGCACGCCCAGCTCCTGTGCCTTGGTCAACTTGGAACCGGCTTCCGCACCGGCGACCACGAAGGAGGTCTTCTTCGACACGCTGCCGGCCACCTTGGCACCGAGCGCTTCCAGCCGCGCCTTGGCCTCGTCGCGATTCATCTGCGTCAGCGTGCCGGTCAGCACGGCGGTCTGGCCATCCAGGGGCCCTGCGACCTGGTCGGCCTGCTCCGGCGCCAGTGCCAGCAGCTTCTGGCGGTACTCCTCGGCCTTGAGCAGCATCGGGCCGTGGCCCTCGCTGTCCAGCCAGTCCGCAAGGCCCATCGCGACCTCGTTGGGCAGACCGGCGGCCACGAAACGCACCGACTCGGCATCCAGCACCGAGGCGGCGTCCGGCAGCATCGCCACCAGCTTCTCGGCGCGCAGACGGGTGATGCCCGGAATCTCCGCTTCCACCAGCAACTGCGCGAAATCCAGTCCGTCGCGCAGCTTGGCGATCGGCGGATGCACATCGCTGATGCGCACCTGGCCAACCTGCAACAGGGCGTCGATCGCCTCCTGGTTGCCGGCCTGCTCGAAGAAGTGGCCCAGCGAGCGCGCGACTTCACCGCCGATGTCCGGCACGCGCTTGAACAGCGGCCACGGCAGATGGCGGATCAGCTCGAGATCGCCGAACCAGGTCGCCAGGGCCTTGGCGGTGCTCTCACCGACATGCTCGATGCCCAGCGCGAACAACAGGCGCTCCAGCGTGGTGGTGCGGCTGGCGTCGATTGCGGCGATCAGGTTGTCGGCCCACTTGGTCGCGATCTTCTTCGTGTTCCAGGCGAACGTGGCCGGCATCGCCAGCGCCTGCGCGCGCCACGCCTCGTCGCTGCCATCGAGCTTCAGGATGGCCCTCAGATAGTCGCCACTGCCTTCCGGCGGCAGGTGCAGGCCGATCTGGCTGGCCAGCGCCTCGGGCGATTCGGCATCCAGCACCAGCTTGAGCTGCAGCAGTTGGTCCCGCTGCAGGCGGTACAGGTCGGCCACGCCGCGCACGATCCCGGCGTCGACCAGGGTTTCGATGTATTTACCGCCCAGGCCGTCGATATCCATGGCACGGCGCGAGGCGAAATGCGCGATCGCTTCCTTGCGCTGCGCCGGGCAGCTCAGTTCACCCGAGCAGCGCCAGGCCGCTTCGCCCTCTTCGCGGACGATCTCCGAGCCGCACACGGGGCACTGCGAGGGCATCTGCCACGGCGTGGTGCCGGCGGGACGACGGTCGGGGATCACGCTGACCACTTCCGGGATCACATCGCCGGCGCGGCGCACGATTACCGTATCGCCCACGCGCACATCCAGGCGCGCGATCTGATCGGCATTGTGCAGCGTCGCGTTGGACACGATCACACCGGCCACGGCCACCGGCGCCAGACGCGCCACCGGCGTGGCCGCACCGGTGCGGCCGATCTGGATCTCGATCGCCTCCACCGTGGTGGTCTGTTCCTGCGCGGGGAACTTGTGCGCGATCGCCCAGCGTGGTGCGCGCGCGACGAAGCCCATCTGTTCCTGGCCGGCGCGATCATCGAGCTTGTAGACCACACCGTCGATATCGAAGGCCAGGCCATCGCGGCGCTCGCCGATGTCGCGGTAATAGGCGAGCAGCCCGTCCGCACCTTCCACTACCTGGCACAGGTCGCTGACCGGGAAGCCCCACGCGCGCAGCTGGGCAAGCGTGGCCGAATGGGTAGGCGGCAGTTCGCCGCCGTCCACCTGGCCGATGCCATAAGCGTAGAAACTGAGCTTGCGCTTGGCGCTCATTTTCGGATCCAGCTGGCGCAGCGAGCCGGCGGCGGCATTGCGCGGATTGGCCAGCACCTTGCCGTCATGCAGGCGGGCATCGGCGTTGTACGCCTCGAAATCCGCGCGCGCCATATACACCTCGCCACGCACTTCCAGCACCTCCGGCCAGCCCTCGCCCTTGAGCGTCTGCGGGATCACGCTGATCTGGCGCAGGTTGGCACTGACATCTTCGCCGGTGGCGCCATCGCCCCGGGTTGCGCCCTGCACGAAGCGGCCGTTCTCGTACCGCAGACTGATCGCCAGGCCGTCGAGTTTGGGTTCGGCGGAGAAATACAGCGTGCTGCGGCGCAGGCGCTCGCCGATGCGGCGCACGAAATCCTGGACTTCCTCATCGCTGAAGGCATTGCCCAGCGACAGCATCGGCACCGCATGGCGTACCTCGGCGAAACGCGAGGAGGCCTTGCCACCGACCTGGCGGGTCGGCGAGTCGGCCACGGCCAGCTCCGGATGCGCCTGCTCGATGGCCTCCAGCTCGCGCACCAGCAGGTCGTACTCCACGTCGGGGATCAGCTGCTCATCGCGCTCGTGGTAGGCCTTGCCGGCCTCCTCGATCTGGCGGCGCAGGACGTCGGCACGTGCGGCGGGGCTGGGGGTCATGCGGAAGGCGATCCAGGTGGGGCATTCAATTTTACCCCTCCCCCCGCTCCTGCGCGCAGTGAAGACCGCTTGCCGCCGATCCGCCGTGGCGCTAGCGTGCGCCAAACCCCTTGTTTCCGGTGCCCCGTGACCCCTGCCCTCGTCGCTTCCCGTCGCTCGTTCCTGCAACTGGCCGGTACCGGCCTGGCGTTGTCCGGCCTGGGCGCACTGCCTGCATCGGCCGCGCCGTCGCGCACGCTCCCCGCCAACGCGGGACCGGTGCTGCTGAACTTCAACGAATGCCCGTATGGGCCATCACCCGCTGCGCAGGCGGCGGCGCGCGACATCGTCGCCAGCAGCGGGCGCTATCTGTTCGCCCTGGCCGGCGAGCTGCGCGACCTGTTCGCCGAGCAGGAGGCCATCGGCAAGGATCACGTGCGGCTCTATCCGGGCTCGAGCGAGCCCTTGAACCGGGCTGCCGTGTTGTGGACCTCCGCCACCGCCGGGCTGGTCGTGGCCGACCCCACGTTCGAGGCACTGGGCGACCTTGCCGCTGCGCGCGGGGCGACGGTCGCCAAGGTGCCGCTGCGCGCGGATGGCGCGCACGACGTGCGTGCGATGGCCGCTGCCGCCACACGGATCAAGGCCGGCCTGCTGTATCTGTGCAACCCCAACAATCCCACCGGATCGATCACCCCGGCGGCTGACATCACCTGGCTGCTGGCCAACAAGCCGGCGCAGACCCGCGTGCTGGTCGATGAGGCCTATCTGCAATACAGCGATCAGCGCTCGGTGATTGCGCAGGTGACGCAGCGCGACGATGTGATTGTGCTGCGCACCTTCTCCAAGCTCTACGGCATGGCCGGCCTGCGCCTGGGCGTGGCGGCCGCGCATCCGGACCGGCTGAAAGAACTTGCCAGCCTGGGCGACAACCCGCTGCCGGTCACCGCCCTGGCGGCGGGAGTGGCGAGCCTGCGTGAACCGGGATTGATCGCGCAGCGCAAGGCGGAGAATGCAGCGGTGCGGCAGGACACCATCGGCTGGCTGGGCAAGCGCGGCTTTACCTGCATTCCCTCGGAAGCGAACTGTTTCGTGGTCGATGTGCAGCGCGATGGCGCCGCCTTCTCCGCCGCGATGGCCGGGCACGGCGTGGTGATCGGCCGCAGCTGGCCGATCTGGCCGCAGCGGGTGCGCGTGACGGTCGGCACTGCAGCCGAGATGGCGCGGTTCCGTGCGGCCTTCGACGCGGTGGTCAGCCACACCGGGTAGAGCCGACCGTTGGTCGGCTCCCCTTGATCACCAGCGCGGAGCTTTGGTGAGCGGCGGGGCCTGGTGCTGGCGGTCGTAGGCACGCAGCTCGTCACGGATGTGCGCGATGCGCTGGCGGCCGAGGGCGTTGCGGCTGTCATCCAGCACCACGCCATCGAGCAGCTCGCCCATGCGCTGCACGGTCGGCAGCATCTTTTCCCAGGCGTCCAGCGCGGTGAGCGGCGCCGGCAAGGTCAGGAAGAAGGCGATCGCCGGCGTTTCCATCTCGCGGATGTTGGCCATGTCGAAACTGCCCGGCTTCATGATGCTGGCCATCGAGAAGATCGGGCCGCGCTCGGGGTGGCCTTCGACCAGGCGGTGGAAGACATTCATGTGGCCGAACACCAGGCCGGTCTTCTCCGCAGCGACGACGATGTCTTCGCCACGCAGCTGCTCGCCCGCACGCGCGGCGACGAACAGCGAGACGATCTTGTCGAAATCCTGGGTGGCACGCTTGCCCAGGTCGCTGGCCGGCGCGGCGTCCACGTCCGGCAGGCCCAGCTCGGGCTGGGTCACGCCGTCTTCGCCGACGACGGGGCCAGCACCATCGGCCGGGCTCTCGCCCTCGCCCAGCACGGGCTCGCGGCGCTGGCCGTTGGTGCCTTCAGCACCTTCGACGCGGCGGCCCTGCACTTTCTTTTTCGGACGGCCAAACAGGAAGATCGCAGCGATCAACAGCAGGCCGGCGGCCAGGATGCCGATGCGGAGCAGTGCCATGTCGGACATTCGGGGGGTCTCCGGCTAAATCATTCAGGTACTTAAGGATGGCACGTCAGGCCGCGCCCGCCAATCGTGCGGCTTCCTCCAGGTCGACACTGACCAGTCGGCTGACGCCCGGTTCGCGCATGGTCACGCCGGAAAGCTGGTGGGCGGCTTCCATCGTGGCCTTGTTGTGGCTCACAAACAGGAACTGAACTTTCTCGCTCATTTCCTTGACCATGTTGGCCAGGCGGCCGACGTTGGCTTCATCCAACGGCGCGTCCACTTCGTCCAACAGGCAGAACGGGGCCGGGTTGAGCTGGAAGATCGCAAACACCAGCGCCACCGCGGTCATCGCCTTCTCGCCACCGGACAGCAGCGAAATGCTCGACACCCGCTTGCCCGGCGGCCGCGCCATGATCGCAACACCGGTGTCGAGCAGGTCTTCACCTGTCAGCTCCAGGTAGGCGTGGCCGCCGCCGAACAGACGCGGATACAGCTGCTGCACGCCGGCGTTGACGCGGTCGAAAGTGTCCTTGAAGCGGCCGCGGGTTTCGCGGTCGATCTTGCGGATGGCATCTTCCAGCGTTTCCAGCGCGGTGGTGAGGTCGGTGTTCTGCGCATCCAGGTACTCCGAGCGCTGCGAGGCCTCGCCGTATTCCTGGATGGCGGCCAGGTTGACCGGCTCCAGCCGGCGCATGCGGCCATCGATCTGATGTACGGCCTGCTCCCAGTCAGTGACGCGCGCATCTTCGGGCAGGCCGTTGATCACGTCCTGCAGTACGAAACCGGCCTTCTCCACCGAGGCCGACAGCTGGTCGGCACTGAGCACCAGCGCCTGCTGGTCCAGCTTGCGCTGGGAAATCCGCTCGCGTTGCGCCAGCGCCTGTTCGTCGCGCTGGTGGCGGGTCTGTTCGAAGGTGCGCAGCTCGGCATCGATGCCGTCCAGCAGCGTGCGCGCCTCACCCAGCACACGGTCGGCGCGCACGCGCTCACCCAATGCGTTCTGGTGTTCGGCTTCGAGTGTCTTGACTGGCGAATCGCCCTCGTCCAGCTGCGAATGCAGTTCGCCCAGGCGCGTATCCAGCTGCCCACGCTGCGTGCTCATGCGTTCCAGTGCCTGGCTCAGCGAGGCGATCTGCGCGCGTTGCGATTCCAGGGTCAGCGCCAGCGAATGCGCCGCTTCGCGCACGTTGCGGGCCTGGTCCCGGGCCTGGTCGCGCGCATCGGTCAGCTGGCGGCGTTCGCCTTCCAGCGCGGCGCGGACCGATTCCAGGTCGCCCATGCTGGTGACCGCATCGTCCAGGCGCGAGCGTGCTTCGCGCACCTGCTCGCGACCGGCATCCAGCGTTTCCAGCAGCTGCACCAGTTCGCCTTCGATGCGATCGATGCGGGTGCGTGCGGCTTCCACCTTGCCCTGCTGGCTCTGCAGCTGGCCACCGAGCTCGGAGACACTGCGATGGGCCAGGTACAGCTGGCGCTGCGCGTCTTCGCGCTGCTGCTCACCCGCCAGCAACTGGTCACGGAAGCCGGCCAACTGCTGTTCCAGGGCCGCTTCGCGGTCCTGCAGCCTTTCAATCTGCTCGCGCAGGGTGACGATCTCGCGCTCACGCAGCAGCGCGCCCTGCTTGGCCGCGCCCGAGCGCGACACACGCACCCAGCCCTCGCCCAGCCGCTCGCCACCGCGGGTGATGACCGAGTCGCCCTCGCCCAGCGTGGCCTGCAGTGCGCGCGCGCTCTCGAGATCCTCGGTGGCATGCAGGCGTGCCAGCAGGCGACGGATCGCCGTCGGGCCCTGCACTTTCGCGGCCAGCGATGTCGGCGCGACAACCAGCGTATCCTGCTCGGCCGAGACCAGCGCGATGCGGCCTTCGCCGAGTTCGCCCAGCGCGTCCACCAGCGACTCCGGCGCATCGACCAGCACACCCTCGATCAGCTGACCGAGCGCGCTTTCCACGGCGTTTTCCCAGCCGCTCTCCACGGTCAGGCGCTCGCCAACACGCGCGCCGGAGTCCAGCCCGCGCGCCTTCAGCCATGCCACCGCGGCGCCCTGCTCCTGGCCCAGCGCGGCCTGCTGCAGCGTTTCCAGCGACGACAACCGGCCGCGGGCGGCCTGGGCCTGCTTGCGGATCTCGGCCAGTTCGGTCTGCCCGGTGCGCTGGCGATCCTGCAGCCCCGCCACGGCGTGCTTGCGTTCTTCCACCTGCTCGTTGAGCGTGTCCAGCGAGGCCTTCTGGGTCTCGTGCTGGAGGTGCAGTTCTTCGAACACCTCGGCCAGTGCGTCCAGGTCAAGCCCGGCGCGCTCTGCCTGCAGCGATTCGCGGCGGCGGTCGCCTTCGAGCACCTGGCGATCCAGATAGTCCACACGGGTGCGCTCGACTTCGCCGGCGCGTGAGGCCTCCGAAGTGCTGCGGGTATGGCTTTCCCAACGCTGCTGCCAATCGGCCAGACGGGCCTCGGCATCGCGCAGGGCTTCCTGCTTGATCTCGTTTTCTTCCTGCAGCTGCTCCAGGCGCGGCTCGGCATCGTCCACCGCCTCGCGCAGCACCATCAGCTTGGCCTCATCGCCACTGATGTGCTGGCCCAGGTCGGCCAGCGCCTGCTGCGCTTCATCGCGCGCCTTGTTCAAGCGCTGCGACATCTCGCGCTGATGCTGGATCTGCTGCTCCAGGCGCGCCAGCGTGCTGCCGACCTGGTAGACCTCGGCCTGCGCGGTGTTGAGCGCATCGGACGCCTCTTCGCGGCGCAGGCGGCTGGTTTCGATACGCGCTTCGGCATCGCGCTGCTCGGCGATCAGCTGCTGCAGGCGAGTCTCCTCGCGCGACAGGGCTTCGCGCAGGCCGCTCAGGCGGCCATCCAGGCCGCGGTATTCCAGCGCCTTCCACTCTGCGTCCTTGACCTTGCGCTCTTCCTGCAGCCCCTGGTACTGCTCGGCCTGGCGCGCTTGGCGCTTGAGGTGCTCGAGCTGTTTGCCGATCTCCTCGCGCAGGTCGTTGAGGCGGTCGAGGTTCTCGCGGGTATGCCGGATGCGGGTCTCGGTTTCCTTGCGGCGCTCCTTGTACTTGGAGATGCCGGCGGCTTCTTCCAGATACACGCGCAGGTCTTCAGGCCGCGCCTCGATGATCTTGCTGATCATGCCCTGCTCGATGATCGAGTAGCTGCGCGGCCCCAGGCCGGTGCCGAGGAACAGATCAGTGATGTCGCGGCGGCGGCACTTGGTGCCATTGAGGTAGTAGTTGCTGCTGCCGTCACGGCTGACGGTGCGCTTGACCGAGATTTCGTTGAACGAGGCGTACTCGCCGGTGATGGTGTGGTCGGTGTTGTCGAAGATCAGCTCGACGGCGGCCTGCGAGACGGGCTTGCGGGCGGAGGAGCCGGAGAAGATGACGTCGGTCAGCGAGTCGCCACGGAGGCGGCTGGCGGAGCTTTCGCCCATGACCCAGCGCACGGCGTCGATGATGTTCGATTTGCCACAGCCATTGGGGCCCACCACGCCGGTCATGTTGGTCGGCAGGTGCAGCGTGGTCGGATCGACGAAGGATTTGAATCCGGACAGCTTGATCGTGGACAGACGCATGGCGTGATGGTTTTCCGGGCGAAGGCCTGAAGCGACCCCCACCATGGTGGATTACGGAGCGGATTTACCCTTCAAGCCATTGATGTTGCTGGGTTTCAATGGCCCCGGGGGCGACGCGATAGCCTGAGTATAACGGGGCGGGTGTTCAGCGGGCTGCGGGGGCAGATGCCGTGGCGGCTTCGACCTGCGCCAAGCCGAAGCCGAAGCCGAAGCCGAACGCCGAAGGCAAAGGCAAAGGCAAAGGCTGCATTCCGGCTTGATGCGAGGCGGGACGCCGTGGGTGGGGTGGCGGGACCCGCCGTGAACCCGTCCATGGGGGCTCATAAGGCGCCATCCATGGCGCCTTATGAGCCCGCCACCCCACCCACGCCATCCCGTAGACAGAGGGCTGGTGTGCGGGCTGAGAGCCAAGGCATGGGAGCCTTGGATTGGATTGGATTGGATTGGCCTGATCCGATCGGAGCGACTCAAACCGAGCTGAGCCGCCATGATCTGCGCGTCGGATGGAGGGAGAGCCACGCCATGCGTGGCTGGGGGACGGGGGGACGGCAAAGCAAGCGCCTCCACGCATGGCGTGGACCCGGCCAAGGGCGTAACGCGGGATATGACAATCGCTGGCACTACCTGCCACACGCCGCGGAAACCCGCTCTGCCAACCGCTCGCACCGGCTACCTGGCTGGAGGGTGCCGGGTAGCCCGGGCCGGGACCGTAAGGCGCCATGGATGGCGCCTTACGAGCCCCCATGGATGGGTTCACGGCGGGTCCCGGCCCGGGCTACCCGGCGCCCTCCCACCCGTACCCTCAAGGCGCCAAGCCGTTGCTGTTGCTGTTGCCGCCACGACACCAGCAACCGCCAAAAACAAAAACGGGCACCCTCGCGGGTACCCGTTTCAGTGACACCTGCCTTTCGGCAGGAATCAGGCCTTTTCGGCTTCCACAACCACCTTGACGGTGGTTTCCACGTCGGCGTGCAGGTGAACAGTCACCTCGTACTCGCCCACGTTGCGGAAAGCGCCTTCGCCCAGGATCACTTCGCTCTTTTCCAGCGGCAGGCCAGCAGCGGTGAAGGCTTCGGCGATATCGCGCGGGCCGACCGAACCGTACAGCTTGCCTTCCGTCGAAGCGTTGGCAGCGATGGTCACGCTCTTGCCTTCCAGCTGCGCCTTGCGGGCTTCGGCATCAGCGTGGATCGACTGGGCCTTGGCTTCGTAATCAGCGCGCTTGGCTTCGAACTCAGCCACGTTGGTCGCGGTGGCCGGAACGGCCTTGCCAGTCGGGACGAGGAAGTTGCGGCCGTAGCCCGGCTTCACGTCGACCAGATCGCCCAGACCGCCGAGGTTGGTGACCTTCTGAAGAAGAATCAGCTTCATGGTGTAGCTCCAAATATGTATTCGTTAGCGAGGCTCAGACCCCGCAGCGGATGGCTGTCCGAATATCCGAACGGCGAATCCTGAGACCGCCCGACGCGTTGCAGCGCGGGCGGCAGGATCCGCGAAAGCGGCGACCGCACGGCCGCCTGCCTTCATCAGACGTCGTGGTTGTCGGTGTACGGAATCAGGGCCAGGAAACGGGCGCGCTTGACGGCCGTTGCCAGCTGGCGCTGGTACTTCGACTTGGTACCGGTCACGCGGCTCGGCACGATCTTGCCGTTCTCGGTGAGGTACTGGCGCAGGGTGTTGAGATCCTTGTAATCGATCTCCTTCACACCTTCGGCCGTGAACTTGCAGAACTTGCGACGACGGAAGAACTTGGACATGTCAGTGCTCCTTAAGCGGCCGAAGCGGCGTCATCGCCGGCATCGGTGTCAGCGGCGGCGGGGGTGGTTTCACCTTCTTCGTCATCACGACGACGACGCTCGCCACGCTCGGGCTTGTCGCCCTTCTCGTCCTTGCTCTTCATGATCAGCGACTGCTCGGTGTCAGCTTCGTCACGCTTGATGACGAGGTTGCGCAGCACGGCGTCGTTGAAGCGGAAGCTTTCCACCAGCTCGCTCAGCACGGCCTGGTCGCACTCGATGTTGAGCATGACGTAGTGGGCCTTCACCAGGTTCTGGATCGGGTAAGCCAGCTGACGACGGCCCCAATCTTCCAGACGGTGGATGGTGCCGTTGCCGTTCTCGACCAGCGCCTTGTAGCGCTCGATCATGGCCGGGACCTGTTCGCTCTGGTCCGGATGGACCAGGAACACGACTTCGTAATGACGACTCATGTGTTTTTACCTTTCGGATGTGGCCCTTTGAGGGCCGGACAGCCCCCCGCAGGTGAACGCGGTGGGGCAAGGGTCCTGCCCGGAATCAGGCAGGAAGCCGCGCATTGTGGCAGCAGAAGGGGTCGCAAGGCAAGCCGGGCGGGCTGGACAGGCCCGGCGCGCCGGCGATCAGGCCTTGTCGGCCTCGGTCGTGAAGCTCTCGCCGCAGCCGCATTCAGCGGTGGCGTTCGGGTTCCTGAACGTGAAGGTCTCGCTCAGCCCGTGCTTGCCGAAGTCGATTTCGGTGCCGTCCACCAGTTCCAGACTGGTGGCGTCCACATAGATGCGGACCCCGTCCTGCTCGAAGACGGTGTCGCCCTCGCGCTCATCGCGGGCCAGATCGGTGATGTGGCCCCAGCCGGAACAGCCGGTGCGGGTCACGCCGAAACGCAGGCCCAGCGCGCCGGGGGTCTGCTCGACGAACTTCTGCACACGGGCAAAGGCAACAGGGGTAAGGCTTACGGCCATGACAGGCAACTCCAGCGGATCGTGATCATTATAGAGGGTATGGCGCGGCCCGGTTTGGGCGGCCGTCGCTGCGGTTCACGTGGCGCGCAGCCCCGGAGCGCGCGCGAGAAATGCCTCGCAAGCCGAACACCGCACCCGTTAAACTCCGTGTTCAGAGATCGAGTCGATCAACAGAGGATTCAAGTCATGACGGTGGTCAGCGTTGAACATGCGCTTGCCGGGAAGATCCCGGAAGGCGGCGAGGCAACAGTACGCGGATGGGTCCGCACGGTGCGCGGCTCTGCGGCGCTTGCCTTCGTCAATGTCACCGATGGCTCCTGCTTCGCCCCCATCCAGGTGGTGGCCAATGACACCCTGGCCAACTTCGACGACATCAAGAGCCTGACCCCGGGCTGCTCGGTGATCGCCCGCGGCACCCTGGTCAAATCCCAGGGCAAGGGCCAGTCCTTCGAGATCCAGGCCAGCGACATCGAGATCGTCGGCCTGGTCGAAGACCCGCTGACCTACCCGATCCAGCCCAAGCCGATGAGCCCGGAGTTCCTGCGGGAAGTGGCGCACCTGCGCCCGCGCACGAACCTGTTCGGTGCGGTCACCCGCATCCGCAACTGCCTGGCCCAGGCCGTCCACCGCTTCTTCCACCAGAACGGCTTCAACTGGATCAGCACCCCGATCGTGACCACGTCCGATGCCGAGGGCGCCGGCCAGATGTTCCGGGTCTCGACCCTGGACATGGCCAACCTGCCGCGCAACGAAAAGGGCGAGGTGGATTTCAGCCGCGATTTCTTCGGCAAGGAAACTTTCCTGACCGTGTCCGGCCAGCTCAACGTCGAGGCCTACTGCCTGGCGCTGAGCAAGGTCTACACCTTCGGCCCGACCTTCCGCGCCGAGAACTCCAACACCACCCGCCACCTGGCGGAGTTCTGGATGATCGAGCCGGAAATCGCCTTCGCCGATCTGGCCGAAGATGCGCGCCTGGCCGAGCAGTTCCTGAAGTATCTGTTCCGCGCGGTGCTCGATGAGCGCGGCGACGACCTGGCCTTCCTGGCCGAACGCGTGGACAAGAACGCGATCACCAAGCTGGAAGGCTTCATCAACGCCCCGTTCGAGCAGATCGATTACACCGAAGCGGTGAAGCTGCTGCAGAAGGCCGACAAGAAGTTCGACTTCCCGGTCGAATGGGGCCTGGACCTGCAGACCGAACACGAGCGCTGGCTGACCGAAGAACATATCGGCCGCCCGGTGGTGGTGACCAACTACCCCGAGCACATCAAGGCGTTCTACATGCGCCTGAACGACGACGGCAAGACCGTCGCGGCGATGGACGTGCTGGCCCCGGGCATCGGCGAGATCATCGGCGGCAGCCAGCGCGAAGAGCGCCTGGATGTGCTGGATGCGCGCATGGCGCAGTTCGGGCTGGACCCGGCGCATTACGGCTGGTACCGCGATTTCCGCCGCTACGGTTCGGTGCCGCACGCCGGCTTCGGCCTGGGCTTCGAGCGCCTGGTGGTCTACGTCTGCGGGCTGAGCAACATCCGCGACGCGATCCCCTACCCGCGCGCACCGGGCAGCGCCGAATTCTGATCGACCTACGGAGGCACTGAACCATGACCCTGTTCTTCGCGCTGTGTTTCGTCGGCGTGGCGATCGCCGGGTTCAGTGCCTTCGTGATCTTCTGGCCGCTGACCCTGGTCCACATCCGCGACCGCCACCCGGCGCTGGCGGATCGCTTCGGCACGGGCGCTTTCCTGCGCCCGGATGCGCTGCGCTGGCTGCTCGGTCGCGATTATCGCCAGAGCAGCGACCGCTCGCTGACCGGCCTGGCCACGCCGGCCTGGCTCTCCCTGCTTACGCTTCTTGCCGGACTGGGCATGGCTGCCCTGCTCTGGCTGCTTTCGATGGTAATCACATGAATGACAACACTTCCCACCACGACGAGTGGTTCCTGGCCAGCCTTGGCAACACGCTGATCTGGGCCCGCCTGCGCGTGCGCCCGGCCGGCACCGCCGAGGTGCTGGACAGCGATGGCAACACGCTGAGCTACGACAGCGAAGACACCGCACGTTCGCAGCTGTTCGACGCCGAGTTCGTCGCCTACGACGGCCTGGATGAAGAAGACGCCCTGGTGCGCGGCTTCTCGCTGCATGAAGTGCAGCCGCCGCAGGCCGACAGCGATGATGCCCTGCACGGCCGCATGATCCAGAGCCTGGGCGCCCGCGCGTAACCGACGATGTTCATCCCGTCCGCCTTCGTCGAAACCGACCTGATCTGGCTGGACCGGCTGCTGGCGCGCGATGCGTTCGTCACCCTGGTCACCACTGGCGCCGACGGGCTGCCGCAGGCCACGCGGATGCCGGTGCTGTACCGGCGCGACGCCGATCGCATCCTGATCGAAGGCCACTGGGCCAAGCCCAACCCGCAGGCGGGCCATGCCGGCCCCGCGTTGATGCTGGTGCACGGCCCGCATGCGTATGTGTCGCCGGGCTGGTATCCGGACAAGGACGCGCAGGCGCGTGTGCCGACCTGGAATTACGCCGCCGCGGAACTGCGCGGCGTGCTGGAGCCGGTCAGTGACGATGACGCACTGATCGCGATGCTGGACGGCCTGAGCGCGCACTACGAAGCGCAGGTCGGCGGCGACTGGGACCTGCTGCCGATCGAGCCGCGCCAACAGCGCATGCTGGTCGGCATTGTCGGTTTCCGTTTCCGCCCGGCGCAGGTGCAGATCAAACTCAAGCTCAGCCAGAACCATCCCGAGGCCAACCAGTCCAGCGTGATCGACGCGCTGTCGGCACTGGACGCCCCGGCGTCACGCGAGCTGGCGCAGTGGATGCGCTGGCGCCGCGAGGGCGGCACCGCCGCCGACTGATCTTCCCCCTCCTGCGACGACGCGGCCGCCCTGGCCGCGCCTTGCCCCCACCCGACGTCAGGGACCCCGCACGATGAAAGACATCCACAAGCTGCTGCAGAACAACCGCGAATGGGCGGACCGGATCGAAAAAGAAGATCCGGAGTTCTTCCACCAGCTGGCCAAGCAGCAGCACCCGGAATACCTGTGGATCGGTTGTTCCGATTCGCGCGTGCCGGCCAACCAGATCATCGGCATGGCGCCGGGCGAAGTGTTCGTCCACCGCAACGTGGCCAATGTGGTGGTGCACACCGACCTGAACTGCCTGAGCGTGATCCAGTACGCCGTGGATCAGCTGAAGGTGAAGCACATCCTGATCGTGGGCCACTACGGCTGCGGCGGCGTGCACGCCAGCTTGAACAACACGCGCGTGGGCCTGGCCGACAACTGGCTGCGTCATGTGGGGGATGTGGCGCAGAAGCACGCCGTGATCATGGATGCGATCGAGGATCCCGACCTGAAGCATGCGCGCCTGTGCGAGTTGAACGTGATCGAGCAGGTGGTCAACGCCTGCCGCTCGACGATCGTGCAGGACGCCTGGGCACGCGGCCAGAAGCTGATGGTACACGGCTGGGTGTACAGCCTGAAGGATGGCCGGGTGCGCGAGATGGGCATCGACGTGGGTGCACCGGAAGAGCTGCAGGCCGCGTACGAAAAGGCCCTGTCCTACGTTCCGCGCCACGGTCGGCGCGACTGATTCCTCCTCTTACGGACAGCGCCCATGCTTGCCTCCCCCATCAATCTGCTCGGCTGGATCGAGGAACACCGGCATCTGCTGAAGCCGCCGGTCGGCAACAAGATGATCGAGAACGGCGACTTCATCGTGATGGTGGTCGGCGGCCCGAACAGCCGGACCGATTTTCATTACGACGAGGGCCCGGAGTGGTTCTATCAGCTTGAAGGGGAGATGACGCTGAAGGTGCAGGAGGATGGCGCGGTGCGCGACATTCCGATCCGCGCGGGCGAGATTTTCCTGTTGCCGGGCGGCGTGCCGCATTCGCCGCGCCGCCCGCCGGGCGGTGTGGGTCTGGTGGTGGAGCGCAAGCGGCTGGCGCATGAGCGCGATGGGTTGATGTGGTTCTGCGAGCGGTGCAATCACAAGTTGTACGAGGAGTTTTTCGCGCTGGAGAACATCGAGACGGATCTGCCGAAGGTGTTCGATCGCTATCACTATTCGCTGGAGCTGCGCACGTGCGATGCGTGCGGGCATGTGGATCCTCTGCCTGAGAAGGTGGATGTTGAGGGGTGATGGTTCGCTCGCTTCAAGGCGTCAGCACTTGAGGGCTTGAGAGGCTGAGAGCTTTAGAGCTTTAGAGCTTTAGAGCTTTAGAGCTTTAGAGCTTTAGAGCTTTAGAGCTTTAGAGCTTTAGAGCTTTAGAGATTTAGAGCCGGCGGTTGAGGTGCCTGCGAGTGGGCCGGCGGGGGTGGGTTTCCGGGACCCGCCGCAAGTACGTCCATGTAGGCTCGTAGTGCGGCATCCATGCCGCACACGGTCCCGGAAACCCACCCCCACCGACCCCTCCACACTGCATCGGCTTGCACGGAAAGAGCAGAGTCAACTACAGGCTCTTGCTTCTGCTGCCCCTGCTTCTTCTTCTTCTTCTGCTGCTGTTGCTCCTGCTTCTGCTGCCCCTGCTTCTGCTGCTCCTTCTTCTGCGCCCCGGTCACAGTCCAACCACAGAGACAAATCAAACTGCGCTGGTCCCAACGCCGCCAACCGCCGCGCAGGTATTAATGACCGCGTCTGCGTCTGCGTCTTCCTCTTCGTCTTCGTTTCGTCCTCGCTTGCGTCTTGGCGTGGGTCCGCTCCGAAAGTTGACGCGAACACCGGCCAAATCGGTAAGCAAGCGCCGCTGTTGTGTTCGGTCACGGCCGGCAATACCAGGCTGCGGCGAGTGGATGCATCGTCCATCGCTATTGGCTCGTCTACCCTCAGCCCTCCAGCTGCGCCAAAGCACAGTCCAAGGCATCGCCCCCGCCTTTCCCATGCGCCCCAGCCAACTGTCAGCGGGTCGGTGTGGGTGGGTCTGCAGGACCGTGTGCGGCATGGATGCCGCACTACGAGCCTACATGGACGTACTTGCGGCGGGTCCAGCAGACCCACCCACACCGGCCCGCACACTGGAACGTCACTCCGGACGCTTTGGCTTTGGCTTTGGCTCCGCTTTGGCGTGGAGTCCACCTTCCACCTTGAGCGCCAGCTGCCAGCCACCAGCCCACGCCAAATCAGCACCGCAAGCCAGATTCAGCCCACACCCCCACCACCCGGATAAACTGTCGGCTCACTGACACCGCCGGTTGCACCATGTCCGAGATCCTCAGCCGCACCCATGCCGTTGCCCTGGACGCCGCCGATCCGCTGCGCGCCCTGCGCAACGAATTCGTCTTCCCCCAGCACAACCACCGCGACCAGACCTACTTCGTCGGCAACTCGCTGGGTCTGCAGCCGCGCGGCGCACGGGCCGCCGTGCAGGAAGTCATGGACAAATGGGCCTCGCTCGCCGTCGAAGGCCACTTCACCGGCGACACCCAGTGGCTGCACTACCACCGCCTGGTGAGCGAACAGCTCGCCCGCGTCGTCGGTGCCCTGCCCAGCGAAGTCGTGGCGATGAACACCCTCAGCGTCAACCTGCACCTGATGATGGTCAGCTTCTACCGGCCCACCGCCGAGCGCCCCGTCATCCTGATGGAGGCCGGCGCCTTCCCCACCGACCGGCACGCGGTGGAGTCGCAGCTCCGCTTCCATGGCTTCAACCCCGATACCGATCTGGTTGAAGTGCAGCCCGATGAGCCCAACGGCACCATTTCGCTGCAGGCCATCGAACGCGCCATCACCGAGCATGGCCCGCGCCTGGCGCTGGTGCTGTGGCCCGGCGTGCAGTACCGCAGCGGGCAGGTGTTCGATCTGGAGGCCATCACCCGCATGGCGCGCCTGCAGGGCGCCCGGGTCGGCTTCGATCTGGCCCACTCGGTCGGCAACGTGCCGCTGCAGCTGCACAACGTTGCACCGGATTTCGCCGTGTGGTGCCATTACAAGTATCTCAATGCCGGTCCCGGCGCCGTCGCCGGTTGCTTCGTGCACGAGCGCCACCACCGTGACGCGACCCTGCCGCGGTTCGCCGGCTGGTGGGGCCATGAAGAAGCCACGCGCTTCAAGATGGCGCCACAGTTCGTGCCCGCCGTCGGCGCCGAGGGCTGGCAGCTCAGCAACCCGCCGGTTCTCGGCCTGGCGCCACTGCGCGCTGCGCTGGACGTGGTGGACAAGGCCGGTGGCATCGACGCGCTGCGCACCAAGTCGCTGCGCCTGACCGGCCTGCTCGATGCCCTCGTGCGTGCCCGCCTGCCAGGCGTGCTCGAGGTGCTGACCCCGTCCGATCCCGAGCGCCGCGGCTGCCAACTCTCGCTGCGCGTGGCCGGTGGCCGTGAGCGCGGCCGCAGCCTGTTCGAGTACCTGCAGACCGTGGGGGTGCTGGGCGACTGGCGCGAGCCCGACGTGATCCGCATCTCGCCGACACCGCTCTACAACCGCTACCTCGACCTGCACCACTTCGTCGAGGAAGTGGAAGCCTGGGCCGGTCTTTAAGCCGGCCCTCCCCGCCCCCACGGATATCGTCTTGATCGCTACCCCCTCCCGCTCGCTGAGCATCATCGGCGCAGGTCTGGCCGGTTCGCTGCTCGCCATCCTGCTATCCCGCCAGGGCTGGCAGATCACCTTGTATGAGCGCCGCGGCGATCCGCGCGTAAGCGATTACGAGTCCGGCCGTTCGATCAATCTGGCGCTCGCCGAGCGTGGTCGGCACGCGCTGCGCCAGGCCGGTGTCGAAGACGCAGTCATGGCCAAGGCGGTGATGATGCGCGGGCGCATGATCCATCCGCGCGAGGGCGAGCCGCAGCTGCAGCGCTACGGGCGCGATGACAGCGAAGTGATCTGGTCGATCCACCGCAAGGACCTCAACACCACGCTGCTGCAGCTGGCCGAAGATGCGGGCGCCACCGTGCATTTCCACCGCCGCCTGCATACCGTGGATTTTGATGCCGGCTACGCGCGCTTCATCGATGACCGCGACGACCAGCCGCACGACATCCGCTTCGATACCCTGATCGGTGCCGACGGTGCCGGCTCGGCACTGCGCGCGGCGATGAACCGCAAGCAGCCGCTGGACGAGCGCATCGACTTCCTGGACCACTCCTACAAGGAGCTGGAGATCCCGCCGACCGACGATGGCGGGTTCCGGATCGAGGCCAATGCGCTGCACATCTGGCCACGCGGGCACTATATGTGCATCGCGCTGCCGAATGACGAAGGCACGTTCACGGTTACGCTGTTCCTGCCCAACGAGGGTGACCCGAGCTTTGCGACGACCAACAGTGGGGCCGAGGCCGAAGCGCTGTTCGCGCGCGACTTCCCCGATGCACTGGCGCTGATCCCGAACCTGCGCCGTGATTGGGAACAGCATCCGCCCGGCCTGCTCGGCACGCTGCATCTCAAGCATTGGCACATGAAGGGCCGCGCGGTGCTGATCGGCGATGCCGCGCACGCGATGGTGCCGTTCCACGGCCAAGGCATGAACTGCGCCTTCGAAGACTGCATCGCGCTGGCCGCGCACCTGCTGGAGCAGGACTCGCTGGCCGAGGCCTTCGCCGCCTTCGAAACGGACCGCAAACCGAATGCCGAAGCGATCCAGCAGATGGCGCTGGAGAACTACCTGGAGATGCGCGACCGCGTGGCCGATCCACAGTTCCTGCTGCAGCGCGAACTGGAACAGGCGCTGCAGGCGCGCTGGCCGACCCGCTTCGTGCCGCATTACACGATGGTCACCTTCCTGCGTACGCCGTATGCCGTTGCGCTGGCGCGCACCGACCTGCAGCGGCGCATGCTCGAAGACGCCACCGCCGGGCACGACAACCTGGCGCAAATCGACTGGGCCGCATTGGAGCGGCTGATCCACGAACAACTGCCCATCCTGGAGGGCGCGCACTGATGGCCGACAGCTTCCTGTTCTATGACCTGGAAACCTTCGGTCAGGACCCGCGCCGCACGCGCATCGCGCAGTTCGCCGGTATCCGTACCGATGCCGATCTGAACATCATCGATGAGCCGGTGAGCTTCTACGTCAAGCCAGCCGATGATCTGCTGCCCTCGCCGATCGCCACCCTGATCACCGGCATCACCCCGCAGCACGCGCTCAACGCCGGGGTCACCGAAGCCGAAGCGTTCGCGCGGATCAACGATCTGATGGCGCAGCCGGGCACCTGCTCGCTGGGTTACAACACGCTGCGCTTCGATGATGAGTTCGTCCGCCACGGGCTGTTCCGCAACTTCTACGATCCCTACGAACGCGAGTGGCGCAACGGCAACTCGCGCTGGGACCTGCTGGACATGATGCGGCTGCTGCATGCGCTGCGCCCCGATGGCATCGTCTGGCCGCAGCGCGAAGACGGCGCCACCTCGTTCAAGCTGGAGCATCTGGCCACGGCCAACAACGTGCGTCAGGGCGATGCGCACGAGGCGTTGTCGGATGTGCATGCGACGATCGGCCTGGCCAGACTATTCAAGCAGGCGCAGCCACGGCTGTGGGACTACGCGCTGAAGCTGCGCGACAAACGCTTTGTCGGCAGCCTGCTGGACGTGGACGCGATGCAGCCGGTGCTGCACATCTCGATGCGCTACCCGGCCCAGCGCATGTGCGCCGCACCGGTGCTGCCACTGGCGCGCCATCCCTTCATCAACAACCGCATCATCGCGCTTGATCTGGAGGGCGATATCGAGCCGCTGCTGGACCTGCCGCCGGAGACCATCGCCGCGCGCCTGTATACCCGCGCCGCCGACATTGCCGAGGGCGAGCAGCGCGTGCCGCTCAAGGAGGTCCACCTCAACAGGGTGCCGGCGCTGGTCGCGTGGAACCATCTACGCCCGGCCGACCACGCACGCCTGGGGATCGACCCGGCCGTGATCGACGCCAAGGCCGAGCGCCTGCGCCAGATCGGCCCGGCCCTGGCCGAGAAGGTCCGCCAGGTGTATTCGGGCGAGCGCACCCTGGCGCCGAGCGATGTCGATGCGTCGCTGTATGACGGCTTCCTGGCCGACGGCGACAAATCCCTGATGGCCCGCATCCGCACCAGCCCACCGGGCGAACTGGCCAGCTTCGCCGAGCGACTGCGCGACCCGCGCATGCCCGAACTGCTGTTCCGGTATCGCGCCCGGAATCACCTGGACACCCTGGACACCACCGAGCGCTCACGCTGGAACGATTATCGTCGCCAGCGCCTGCTCGGCGATGCGTCGCTGGGCGAACAGACCCTGCCGCAGTTCACCGCCCAGCTGGATGCACTGGCCGCAGAGCATGCCGACGATGCCGGCAAGCTCGCCCTGCTGCACCAGCTGCGCGACTGGGGCACCCACCTGCAGAGCAGCCTATGAGCACCTATTTCAGCCCGGCGACCTTCACGTTCCTGCGTGGCCTGGCCCGCAACAACGACAAGACCTGGTTCAACGAGCACAAGCCGAAGTACGAAGCGCACGTCCGCCAGCCGTTCCTGCGCCTGATCACCGATCTGCAGCCGGACCTGGCCGCGGTCAGCGAACATTTCCGCGCCGACCCACGCACCGTGGGTGGCTCGCTGTTCCGCATCTACCGCGACGCGCGCTTCTCCAACGACAAATCGCCGTACAAGAGCTGGCAGGGCGCGCGCCTGTTCCATGAGCGCCGCAAGCAGGTGCCGGCGCCGTCGTTCTACATCCATCTGCAGCCGGGCGAGAGCTTCGTCGGCGCGGGGTTGTGGCATCCCGAGCCGGCCACGCAGCGCAAGGTGCGGCACTTCATCGTCGACAACCCCGGCAGCTGGAAGGCCGCCGCGCATTCGCCGGTGCTCCGCAGGAAGTTCGATTTCGAGGAAAGCGAAAAGCTGGTGCGCCCCCCGCGCGGGTTCGAGCCGGATTTCGAGTTCATCGACGATCTCAAGCACCGCAACTGGGTGTTCTGGCGCTCGCTGGACGACGCCACGATGACCGGCCCGCGGCTGCGCCAGACCATCGCGGCCGATCTGGTCACGCTGGCGCCGTTCGTGGATTACCTGTGTGCGGCGCTGGACCTGGAGTTCTGAGTTTCACGTGCATTGACACCGGCTGCGGCAAGCTGGTCACCATGACGACAAGGCAGACCCGATGAAGAAGCTGCTCTGGTTGCTGGTTGCCCTGCTGCTGGTCCTGGCCGGCGTTGTGTTCAGCGGCCCCTATGTGACCGTCCATGGCCTCAGCCGTGCGATCGAACAGCGCGATACCGCCAAGCTGGACCGCTATGTCGATTTCCCGATGCTGCGTGCCAACCTGCGCGCCCAGCTCAGCGACTATGTGGTCCGTCGGGCCGGCCCGGACATGCAGTCCAGCCTGTTCGGCGCGTTGCTGCTTTCGGCCGGTGACCGCCTCAGTGCGACCGCCGTGGATGCGCTGGTGACCCCGACCGGCATCGGCGCGCTGCTGGAGGGCCATACCCTGTGGAAGCGCGCCAGCAACGACCTGGACAGCCCCAGCAACGACGCCTACGCCGGGCCACGGCCGGCGCGGCCGCTGAAAGGTGCCACCCATCATTTCGAGTCGCTGTCGCGTTTTACCGCCACCACCTACACGCCGCAGGGTGCACCAGTGGTGTTCATCCTGCAGCGCTCGGGCCTGCGCTGGCGGCTGGTCGACATCCGACTGCCGCTCGATCCGGACACCACCGCGCCGTCGGTCCTGCCGATCCGGTAGGTACCGACCGTTGGTGGGTACCTGGGCGCCACCGTTGGCGGATACCTGGCCCACGTACATCCGGGCGGTGCATCAACCGTCGTTGGCGACCCCATGCGGCACATGCCCGGCCGCCACGCTCTGATGCTGCAGCGCGCTGTCGATGTTGTGCTGGGAATCGTCGAAGAAGATGTCCGCGCCGAACGCCTCCAGGAACGGACCCTTGTGGCGGCCGCCGAGGAACAGCGCTTCGTCCAGACGCACGCCCCACTCGCGCAGCGTGCGGATCACCCGCTCGTGCGCCGGCGCCGAACGCGCCGTCACCAGGGCGGTACGGATCGGCGCATCCTCGCCCGACGGGAACACGGCCTGCAGCGTGTGCAGGGCCGAGAGGAAATTGCGGAAAGGGCCACCGCTGAGCGGCTCGCGGGCGTTCTCGCGCTCATGGCGGCCGAACGCTTCCACGCCCTGCTCGCGCGAGATGCGCTCGCTTTCATCGCCGAAGATCACCGCATCGCCATCGAAGGCGATGCGCAGCTGGCCCAGCGGACGGCCCAGATCGACCTGCTCGGCCGCGGCAATCGTTTCGCCCGGCGGCTTGGGCAGGATGGTGGCCGCAGCGATCCCGTGCAGCAGCGCACGGCGCACCGATTCCGGGTTGGCCGACAGGAACAGATCGGTGCCGAACGGCTTCACATACGGCCAGGTCGGCTCGCCCGCGGTGAAGGTCGCGCGGATGATGCCCAGGTCGTAGTGCTGGATCGAATTGAAGATGCGCAGGCCGGTATCGGCCGAGTTGCGCGAGAGCAGGATCACCTCCACCCGCGGCTGTTCCGGTGACTGGCCCTGGTTGAGCGCGAGCAGCTTGCGCACCACCGGGAAGGCCACGCCGGGGCGCAGTACGTCATCCTCGTGCTTGCGCTGGTACTCGGCGTAGGCATCCACGCCTTCGGCCTCGAACAGGGCGTGACCCTCTTCCAGATCGAACAGGGCCCGCGAGGTCACGGCAACGGTCAGCAAACGGGGGGTGTTGTCGCCCATGGCAATCAGCAATCCAATGCGGCCGCAGCGGCCGGCCAGCCATTCTCCCACAGAGGATGGCCGCCACGGCCGTGTGCCCTCAGAACATGAACTGCTCGCTCAGGATCCGGTCTTCCAGATTGTGTTCCGGGTCGAACAGCATGGTGACGCGGCGCTCGCGCGATTCACGGATGGTGACTTCCACGACATCGCGGGTTTCGTGCGAATCGGCGGTGACGCTGACCGGGCGCTTGTACGGATCCAGCACGCGGAACCGCACTTCGGTATCGGCCTTGAGGATCGCGCCCCGCCAGCGGCGCGGACGATAAGGCGCCAACGGCGTCAGTGCGATGGTGTGCGAGCCCAGCGGCAGGATCGGGCCGTGCGCGGAGTAGTTGTAGGCAGTGCTGCCGGCCGGGGTGGCCACCAGCACGCCGTCACCGATCAGCTCGGCCACGCGCTCCTGCCCATTGAGGTCGATGCCGATGTGCGCGGCCTGGCGGGTCTGGCGCAGCAGCGATACATCGTTGTAGGCCAGCGAACCGGTGGTGGTGCCGGACTCGGTCAGTGCCAGCATCTCCAGCGGCCGCAGGTTGGCCGGCTCGGCGGCCGCCAGGCGCGCCGGCAGGTCGTCATCACGGAACTGGTTCATCAGGAAGCCGACCGTGCCCAGCTTCATGCCGAACACGGGCCGATCCAGCGCGCCATAGCGATGCAGGGTCTGCAGCAGGAAGCCATCACCGCCCAACGGGCACAGCACCTCGGCCTGCTCGGGCGCGTAGTCGCCGTAGCGGGCCCGCATCTGTGCCAGGGCGAGCTGCGCCGCTTCGGTGGAGCTGGCCATGAAGGCGATACGGGGGGTGTCGCTCATCGGTGAATCCGGGTGGGGTATGCCGGCAAGAGCATAACCGTTCGTGCCGGTCGCAGGCCCGCACGAACGGAAACGAAAACGGCCCCGCCGAAGCGGAGCCGTGTGTTTCTCATGCAATGCAGTTACCAGACCCCGCCCATCCCTCTGGAGCAGAGCCCCCCCTGAGTCAGGGGGGCGCGCCGAAGGCGCGGGGGGCTGGGCGCATGGTTTGCATGGGGCCCACGGTTTGCAGGTCAACCCGTGGGGCGTCAGCGCGAATGCGCTCACGCACCATGCTTACGCACCATGCGAAGCCAGCTGGCCCAGGCGCTGGACCGCGACCGAAACGGTCGGGTAGTCCAGGGTCTTCTGCTCGGCCAGCTCGGCCAGCATCGCCAGGGTGAAGCGCAGGCTGCTGTCATCGCGGCCCATCCAGGCGGCGACCTTGGCTTCGGCGCTGCTGCCCTTCATCGACAGGACCTGGGCAGCCAGGTTGCGATGGTGGGCGGCCAGCTCGTCGCGCAGCACGCCACGGGCCACGGCGTGCCAGCGGCCGTTGACCTCCAGCGCGTCGATCTGCTCGAACAGCCACGGCAGCTGCAGGGCGTCGCCCAGGCGGAAGTGGACCTTGGAGACGTCCACCGGCTTGAGCTTCCGGGTCCGGGCCAGTTCGATGATGTCGAACGCCGGCTCCAGGAACTGCAGTTCCGAGAGCTGCTGCGACAACGCCGGCGGCAGGCCCTTGTCCTTCCACTCCTGCACGCTGGCCTCGTAAGCCGGGCGCTGCGAATCCGGCAGCACGCCCGAGGCGTCGCGGATGTCGTTGAACGCGGCCTGGTAGCGGTTGACGGCCTCGGTGATGCCCGGCATGGCGCCCGGGCGCGACAGCAGCCAGCGCACGAACGAACGCTGCAGCTTCCAGATCACTTCCAGCGCGTCGATCTGCACCGACTCCGGCAGGGTGCCGTCGAGGGCGTCGATCTGTGCCCATAGGGCGCGTGCGTCCAGCGTTTCACGGCTGATCGTGTACGCCTTGGCAACCTCGGCCACGGTGCGGCCGGTGTCTTCCTGCATGCGCATCAGGAAGGTGGCGCCCATGCGGTTGATGGTCTGGTTGGTCACGGCCGTGGCGATGATTTCGCGCTTCAGGCGGTGACGCTCCATCGCATCGGCGTACTTCTTCTGCAGCGGCGTCGGGAAGTAACGCTGCAGTTCCTTGGACAGGTACGGATCTTCCGGAATGTCGGACTCGAGCAGCTGCTGGAAGGCCACCAGCTTGGAGTAGGACAACAGCACCGACAGTTCCGGACGGGTCAGACCCTGGCCACGCGCCTTGCGTGCGGACAGTTCCGCATCCGAGGGCAGGTACTCGATCTGGCGATCCAGCAGGCCCTGCTGTTCCAACGTGCGGATGAAGTGCTGCTTGGAACCCAGGCGCTTGACCGCCATGCGTTCCATCAGGCTCAGCGCCTGGTTCTGACGGTAGTTGTCCATCAGCACCAGTGCGGCCACTTCGTCGGTCATCGAGGCCAGCAGCTTGTTGCGCTGTTCGACGGTCAACTTCTTGGCCCGCACTACATCGTTGAGCAGGATCTTGATGTTGACTTCGTGATCGGAGGTGTCCACACCGGCCGAGTTGTCGATGAAATCGGTGTTGAGCAGCACGCCGGCCTGGGCGGCTTCGATACGGCCCAGCTGGGTCATGCCCAGATTGCCGCCCTCGCCCACGACCTTGCAGCGCAGCTCGCCGCCATTGACGCGCAGCGCGTTGTTGGCACGGTCGCCGACATCGCTGTGCTGCTCGCTGGCCGCCTTGACGTAGGTGCCGATGCCGCCGTTCCACAGCAGATCGACCGGCGCCTTCAGGATCGCGCTCATCAGATCGTTCGGGGCCATCGACTTGATGCCCTCGTCCAGCCCGAGCACGTCACGGACCTGCGGGGTGATCTCGATCGACTTCAGCGTGCGTGGGTACACGCCGCCGCCCTTGCTGATCAGCTTGGCATCGTAATCGGCCCAGCTGGAGCGCGGCACGGTGAACAGACGCTCGCGCTCGACGAAGGTCGTGGCCGCATCCGGGTTCGGGTCCAGGAAGATGTGGCGGTGATCGAACGCGGCGACCAGGCGGATGTGGCGCGACAGCAGCATGCCGTTGCCGAACACGTCGCCGGACATGTCGCCCACGCCGACTGCGGTGAAGTCCAGGCTCTGGCTGTCACGGCCCAGCGCACGGAAGTGGCGCTTGACCGACTCCCACGCACC